>LWDU01043115.1_pt1 | contig 38075 bp, 36 predicted proteins | sample 727161 | NCBI WGS metagenome assembly LWDU01 (sample SAMN04566230, study PRJNA314399) | hydrothermal vent metagenome | isolation source: deep sea hydrothermal plume seawater | place: Mexico: Gulf of California, Guaymas Basin | collected 2004-07-11
CGTTCCCTCAGTGACTTGCTATTGGAAGGCGAGTTGGATGCTATTATTTCCGCTCGCCCACCCAATGTTTTTTTGTCTGGTGACGGGCGATTGCAACGACTTATGCCCAATCACCGCGAAATTGAACTCGATTACTTTCGGCGAACTGGTGTTTATCCAATTATGCATACAATAGCAATCAAACGAAATATTTATGAAAAGAATCCCTGGATCGCTGTAAATCTAATGACAGCATTTGAAGAAGCCAAAGAAAAAATGATAGAGCGGATGTCGGATATCAATGTGTCACGTATTCCGTTACCGTGGTTGCCCGACACATTTGAGAAAACTAAATCCGAGTTCTTTCCAGATTGCGATTACTGGCCTTATGGAATAGAAGGTAACCGTAAAACGTTAGAGACTTTTCTTGCTTATTGCCATGAGCAGGGAGTTACTCATAAAGAAATGACACCGGAGGAATTATTTGTTTCAGAAACATTAGCATCCTTCAAAGTTTAATTTGGTCAAGTATAAATAGAAACTGAAGTGGAGAAGACGAATGAAGCAGAGTGACATCAAAAATTTTAGGGATCTGTGTTCCAGTATTTTTGTACTGAATTTTGAACCGGAAGAAAAACCTAAAAAAAAGCCCGTTCGATCTAAGAAACAGAGGCGTCCTAAGAAAGCTAGCTAACTTAATAAAGTGACGTGAGTATACATATGATTACTCTATATGATTTTGGTAATTCTGGCGCTGCCTATCGTGCTAGGATTGCACTTAATTTAAAGGAATTGGATTACAAACAGGTCCCGATTCACCTGACAAAAGATGGCGGCCAGCAATTTGATGCCGATTATACCAAGTTAAATCCTCAAAATTTCGTACCAACGTTAATCGATAGTGATATTCAACTTGTTCAATCAATGGCAATAATGGACCAAGTATTCTTCCTGGAGACGTAAATGACCGTGCGCAAATTCGAGCTCTTGCTAACATTGTGGCATGTGATATCCATCCCATCAATAATTTACGAGTACGTCTTTATCTTGCTGATGAAATGGAAGTGACCCCCGAAAATCAGAAAATATGGATAGAACATTGGATCAGAGTTGGATTTATGGCTTATGAAAAGTTTTACGATAAAGGTCCGCAAGGAAAATTTAGTTATGGAGATGCTCCAACAATAGCCGATGCCTGCCTAATCCCCCAAATCGCAAATGCTCGGAGAAATGGCTGTGATCTCTCTGATTTTACTATTCTACTTAAGATTGAACAGATTTGCCAAGCTCTTCAAGCATTTGAGAAGGCTTTACCTGCAAATCAACCAGGCTAATAAGCGGGTTGCGAACTCTTTAGGCATCTACTCAGTTATTAGGTAATTTTTCGAGCTTGTAGATGAATGGTATTACTGACCTTCGCTTCTACATTTTATATATCTCACCAATATTTCAGCTTTCTCATCGATAGTAATTGTTTATTATCTTTTACAATGAGGTGATCTGTTGTGTATGGTTACTTTTGGGATAAATATTTAAACTTTCTAAATTTAATTGGGGTAATAGAAATGAAGTTTGGAATTGGACAGCCGGTAACACGAAAAGAAGATCCGAAGTTTTTGACTGGGCAAGGACGCTATGTCGGTGATATTAATATGACTGATATTGCCCATGGTTATGTCCTCCGCTCTCCCCACGCAAATGCTAAAATAGTATCAATAGATGTAAGCACGGCACAAGAAGCACCCGGTGTAATTCTTGTATTAAGGGGTGAAGATTATGCTTCTTCTAGTTTAGGTAATATTACATGTCATTCCATAAATCCGATGTTAACAGGAGGCGCGCCAGCTGTTCAAAGGCCGCACGGAGCATTAGTTAAGGATGTCGTTAAATGTGTAGGGGCACCTGTAGCTTTTGTAATAGCAGAAACACTTGAACAGGCAAAAGATGCATCCGAGTTGATTGAAGTCGAATATGAGACTCTAGACTCAATAACTAGCACAGCGCAAGCTCGTGGTGGTGATGCACCATTGGTTTGGGAAGGAACAGAAAATAATATATCGTTTGTGTATAAAATTGGTAACGTCGCTGGCGTAGAAGCAGCAATGAATTCTGCTGATCATATTATCAAGGCTAAAATTTCAAATAATCGGGTTAATACGAATGCAATGGAGCCGAGGACTTCTATTGGTATTTATGAAAAAGGTGAACAGAAATATACTCTATATTCTGGTAATCAAGGGCCTAATAAGGTGCGTGAAGAGCTTGCCAATGAAATTTTGAAAATTTCGGAGGCTAGGTTGCAAGTTATTTCACCAGATGTTGGTGGTGGTTTTGGCATGAAAGGTAGTTCTTATGGTGAGGATATTCTCGTTTTATGGGCGGCAAAACTAACTGGGCGGCCAGTTAAATGGGTTGGTGAGCGACTTGAATCGTTTATGAGTGATAGCCATGGTCGAGATGTAATTGCTGATTGTGAAATGGCTTTTGACGCAAAAGGAAAGATAGTTGGTCTTCGTGTTTCAGCTGATTATAATGTTGGTGCATATTTAAGTCAGGCTGCCGGCGTTACTCCAATGTTCTTTTCCGTCTTGTTGTCAGGTGTTTATGCTATTCCGACCATTGATGTAACCACACGTTGTTTATTTACGAATATGGGGTCAACCGCTCCTTATCGTGGTGCTGGACGACCCGAAGCTGCTTATGTTTTGGAGCGCTTATTAGATATAGCCGCTCGCGAATTAAAATTTGATCCCATAGAAATCCGCCGCCAAAATCTGGTACCTAATCTTGATTGCGGTGATTTTGAAGCTGTTATGGATAAAGGGATTGAAATTTCTGATTGGACAGGGTTTGAGACACGTAAAGCTGATGTTTCGACCCGTGGCAAATTATATGGACGTGGTATTGCGGTTTATATGGAGTCTGCTGCCCCGTTTAATGAGCGTATGGAAATTCGATTTGATTCAGGTGGCGAGGTTACAATTATTGCAGGGACCCACTCTCATGGTCAAGGACATGCAACTGTTTATTCGCAAATGGTGTCAGATTTTCTTGGTGTTCCATTTGATAATATCCATTTAATGCAAGGGGATTCCGATAAAGTGTCTATGGGTCGCGGTACAGTTGGCTCAAGGTCCATGACAGTTGGAGGGTCGGCACTTAAAAATGCATTGCGAGCCATGTTTTGGAGGCTGGCGAGAGCGATATCGAGTTTGAAGAAGGTGAATTTATTATTGCAGGTACAGATAAGAAAATGAATATAGTCGAAATTGCCAAAATGTCTTATACGCCAATGATGTGGCCATCACATTTGCCAATCGGGCTAGATGCTGCAGGCGAGTTTAATTCAAGCACCGGAAATTTTCCAAATGGTTGCCAGATTGCTGAGGTTGAAGTCGATCCAGATACGGGAAAGGTTGAACTTGCGAAAATGATAATTGTGGATGATGTTGGTACGGTCATCAATCCGCTACTTTTGGGAGGTCAAATACATGGCGGAGTTGCCCAAGGCGTCGGTCAAGCATTGTTAGAAGAGATGGTGTATGATGAAAATACTGGTCAACTGTTAACGGCATCTTTTCAAGATTACTGCATGCCCCGTGCGGACGATTTTCCTCAGATGGAAATTGCTAATATGTCCATTCCAACTAAGTCCAACCCACTTGGTGTTAAGGGTGCTGGTGAGTCAGGAACTGTTGGTGCTCCGCCTGCTGTAGTGGGAGCTATATGCGATGCTTTAGGTGTTAATGATATAACTATGCCTGCAACGCCGGAACGAGTTTGGCGGGCTTTAAATAGTAAGGCGGCCTAGTTGGTCAAAACGCTGGCGATTTCGTTTCTTAGGCTGTTAATAAATTCTTTGACTATTTTAGGGGTTGAGGTGGAACGACGATAGGAAACACCGGCAGGGAAATTCCAGAGTGTGCCCTGGATAAGAAGTGGTGTTAGACCAGAAATCTGAGCTGCATTTGCCATTGATGACGTTGCGCTCGTTAGAAAATTACCTTCTTTAACCATAGAAAATGCAGTTTCAAAAGAATTGGTCTCCATCGCAATTGTAGGGGGGCTTATTCCATTTGATGAGAAATAGGAGCCAAGTCGACTAATTGCGATATGATCCTGAGCAAGCATGACCCACTCGTAAGCCATTAAGTCGATTGCTGTGATATTTTTTTGTTTTGCCAATGGGTGGTTGGTTCTCGCAAAAACCGTGTGTTTAAAATCTATAAGATGTTCTTTCACTATTTCTGGATGATCGGGAAAATCCAAAGCCGAACAGATGATATCTAGATCACCTTGTAATAAATTTGGCACAAGAGTGTCTAATACGCCGTTTATGAGATCAACTTTTAGCCCAATGTTCGACTGGATAATTTTTGCAGAGACCTTTGGGATAAAAAGTGTGGCGAAGACTGGACTGGCACCAATCCGTATAGCACCTTTATTACCGCCTTTCATCGCTTCTATTTCTGCGGCGGCATACTCAAATTCAAGTTCAACCAATTTTCCACGTCGTAACAAGATCTCACCATAAGATGTAGGGACTACACCTCGAGAATGTCTCTCAAGTAATTTTACTCCAAGCGAGCTCTCGAGTTTCCGAATGCTTTTTGTTAGTGCAGGCTGACTGATATTGAGGGCTAAGCTTGCGGAAGTTATATTTCCGTGTTCTACAGCGGCAATAAATTGTCTAATTGGTCGATGATCAATAGGATAAGACAAATCCACTCCTCGTATAGATATTCCTAAAATGCATAGGTATCCGTTTGATTCTAACTGATTTTAGCGGTTATTGTCTATGTAATATAACTTTAGGTTATGGGATTAGTGCAATCTAGCATTGGACGCTATTTGTAACCTAGCTCAATATGGGTTTTGAAAACCGTTTTAAAACTAACTAATAGTGGCGGAGGCGTAAAGAATGGCACATGTCGTTGATCCAAAAACGGGTTTGCAACTATATGAATTAAGTCATGTCTGGGGACACGGTGTGCCTTCAATGCCAGGAGACGATGACGTAAAAATGCATCGTTCTGTAAAACATGGCCAGCATGGGGTTATGACCCATCGTATAACAATGGTTATGCATTCGGGCACTCATATGAATGCGCCTATACATATGATACAAGGAGGTGTTGCTGCGGCAAATATTCCTCTGGATAGCCTCTTTGGTAATGGTGTAGTTCTATCCATACCTAAAAAGCATTGGGAAACCATTAGTCAGGAGGATTTACAGAAGGCAGAACCAAAAATCAAACGAGGTGACTTTGTCGTAATAGTAACAGGTTGGCATCATAAATATTCTGATAGTCTTGAATACTGGGGAGAGTCTCCGGGTTTGTCATCGGAAGCCGCTAATTGGCTTGTTTCAATGGAGGTAAAATTGGTTGGTGTGGATACTCCACAAATTGATCATCCCCTCGCAACGTCTCTCGGCCCACATCGTGGGGGCCCATTAATGAATAGGGTTATTTCAAAGTATGCTGAACTTACGGGTCGTGATGCTAAAACCGATCATCCAGATTGGAATGTAGCACATAAGGCGTTACTGAATGCAAATATTCCGACTATCGAACAGGTAGGCGGTGATGTTGATGACCTGTTGGGAAAACGCGCAACAATGGTAGCAACCCCGTGGCGGTGGGAGCACGGGGATGCCTGTCCTGTCCGATTTGTCGCCATGATGGACCCTGGTGGTGATTGTCGTATCGATAGTGGTGGAGGGGAATCGGCTGATGAATGAAACTATCACAAAGGATGGCGTCCATCTCTATAATCTCAGTCAGCTCTGGGGCCACCATATGCCTGAATGGCCCTCAACTCCGGGTATTAATGTCCATGTTAGAAAATTCCACGCGAAAGATGGTATTTATCAAACAGAGTTTGAAGGTATCATGCATCGTGGCACCCACATGGATGCGCCAATTCATGTAACTGAGAATACAAACGATATTATGGATTATGATCTTTGGCGATTTTTCGGAACTGGTGTTGCTGTCTCAATTCCAAAAGGGAAATGGGAAGTGATTACTGTTGCTGATCTTGAAAATGCTCGACCAAAAATTCAAGAAGGTGACATCGTAATGATTAATACAGGTATGCATACAAAAATGAGTGATACCGACGAGTATTACGCCTATTCTCCTGGCATTTATACCGAAGGAGCACAGTGGTTGGTTGATAGGAAAGTTAAATTGGTCGGTTATGATGTCCAGTCAAATGATCATCCTATGGCTACAAAATTAGTTGATCATGGCCTTGGTCCGACCCATCCTCATTTGATTGAGGAATACAAGAAAGAGTTTGGCCGTGATCCTAAGGATGACTTTCCCGATTGGGAATCAGGCCATAAAACCTTAATGATCGGCGGCGGCATTCCGGGTATTGAGAATGTGGGCGGTGACCTGAATCAAGTTACTGGAAAACGCTGCACATTTATGTGCTTTCCGTGGCGATGGAAAGGTGGCGATGGCTGTGGCATCCGAATTTTGGCGGCTATTGACCCTGAGCAAAAGTTCAGATTTGAAGGCGGAAAATAAAACATGGGAGTAAGAGAATGGCTGATGGCGAGATCGGTAATGTTACTGAATGGATGAAAAATCCGGCTAAAATGTTTGATGTGTCTGGTCAAACAGCCATCATAACAGGTGCTTCGGGTGCATTTGGACGGGGAATTGCGATCACGCTAGCAGCTCAAGGTGCTAATATCTTGTTAGCATCAGGCAATGAAGATGAGCTTAAATCTGTAAAAAAAGATTGCGAAGACGTCGGTGGAAAAGCGGCTTATTTGGTTAGACGTCCAGATAGTTTGGAAGATGCTGAAGCGATGCGAGAAGCAGCTTTAGAGAATTTTGGTTCCATAAAAATGCTTGCTATCGGCTCTGGCTATAACAAGGCTGGCTTTATCCATGAATTAGAATATCAAGATTGGCAGGATGTTATGGATGCTAATGTACGCGGAGCTTGGTTTATGGCTAAGGCTGTCGGTTCTTATTGGATAGAACAAGAGATAAAAGGAAAAACTCTTTTAATGTCGTCAGTTAGGGGGCGTCACGGTAATATTTCTGGTTATACTGGTTATTGTGCCTCTAAAGGCGCTACTGATGCTTTAACCCGTGTGCTTGCAACAGAATGGGCTAAATATGGCACTACCGTTAACGCTATTGCACCGACTGTCTTCCGTTCGAATTTGACGGCCTGGATGTACGGAGACGATGAACTTGGACAAGCAACTAAGGCTCGCTCTCTTTCACGTATACCTCTTGGGCGGTTGGGAGAAGTTGATGACTTAATTGGTATGGCGCTTTATTTGTTATCTCCTGCTTCAGATTTTTGTACCGGTCAAGTTATGTATATTGATGGGGGATTTACGGCTGGCTAAATTTGAAACTGATTTGTTGCTTAATTGTGAAGAAATTTTACTAAGTTTATGTTCAGAGACTTATTGTTGTAAGGGGGTTGCTGACTTGACCCAATAAAGTGGACTTTAATGGCATACTTCGCTATATGTTTTTTTCAGATTTGTAACGGGATAGTGTCGTTATAGATTGATTCTATGCTAACCAGGATTTTATTACTTCCATCCAAGGAAATGGTAGAACCGGTAACGTCTCTATAAGAGGAGCCACATTGAAATTTTACGCGTCCATTCTAGGACCATTATTATTTTGTTTGGACGCTGAACACGCCCATTACCTCTCGCTTATTTCTTTGAAACTTGGACTTTATCCCCGATATATAAAAAGGCCGGACCCAATCCTTAAGTCTAAATTATGGGATCTGGAATTCCCCACACCATTAGGGGTTGCTGCAGGATTTGATAAAAACGCTGAGGTCTTCGATCCACTATTAAAATTAGGATTCGGATTTGTTGAAACGGGTACCGTTACCCCGTTGGCGCAGATAGGTAATGATAAGCCAAGGATGTTTAGGCTACCCGAAGATTCCGGCCTTATTAATCGGCTAGGGTTTAATAATAAAGGGCTTGGGTACTACACTCGTAATATTATGCGGTGGTGTAATCAAGATGGAAATGGTGTTATTGGTGTAAATATTGGTAAAAATGCCAATACTAAAGATGATATATCTGATTTTGTTGCTGGCGTAACAGCTTTATCAGACTATGCGAGCTATCTTGTAATCAATGTTTCCTCTCCAAATACTCCAGGTCTTCGCAATCTTCAATCACGTATTAATCTGAAAAAATTATTAGATTCAGTTATTTTGGCTAGGGAAATATCTGCGAAACACCCACCTCTTTTAATAAAAATGGCTCCGGACTTGTCAGATATTGAAATAACCGACATTGCTGAAGTCGCAATCGAAACTAATATTGATGGTATTATAGTCTCCAATACTACGATTGAGCGTCCGAACACACTCAAGAATATAAATAAGCTCGAGAAGGGTGGCTTAAGTGGAGGACCGTTGTTTGAAATGTCTACAGAACTTCTACGAAACATGTATCGTTTGACGGATGGTAAAATTCCTTTAATTGGAGTAGGTGGAATTTCAAACGGTGTGCAGGCGTATGCAAAAATAAGAGCAGGCGCGTCTTTAATCCAGCTTTATTCTGCAATGGTTTATCAAGGTCCTAGAATTGCTTTGGTGATTGCTGAAGAACTCGCATCGCTAATAAAAAAAGATCACTTTTCTAGCATGTCTGAGGCAATTGGTGCTGATCATCGCTAGTTATTGCTCATATTTTTAATTTCTTATAGATTATAGGGAGCATTAAAATTACGAAAAAGTAACGGGTTAATTGATGAGTTACCAGGAAGGCTATATCAATTCCAAGTGCGAAACCGACTAAAGCCATTTCGGTAAATCCACCTGGTGCAAAAGCAAGTATTAATCCATTAGTCGGGATAGAAGTAATTTGGTGGGTAATTAATGCTACACCTGCAGCAAAAGAGATCATAAATGCAGATACCAACGATCCATGAAATAGTGTCCCTGTTACCAGTCTGGGTTTAACGTTATTAAACATAACTCCAATACTAGAACCAATTATCCATTGGGCAATTGCGACTAACGACTCCGGTACCTCAGCAGAGAATACGCCAGTCATTGTGAATACAGAAATAGCTATCATCGGTCCCATCAGTTCAGGGTTGGGAATTTTTAGAGGACGTGCTAACAAACAGCCACAAATAGCTATCCCAAGTAGTGCTAATCCATCTAAAGGACTTAATGTTGCAAAAGAACCGCCACTTCCAACATTGCCGGATGGCTCATAGCCTCCATAAATTGCAAATGCGAAAGGAACAATTAGCACAGTCATGATAATGCGTGAACTTTGGACTAAAGAAATAATTTTTGCATCGGCGCCCATTGATTGCCCTATTGAGGTCATCGGTATCAAACCTCCGGGCGCTGCAGAAAAATAAGCGGTAATAATATCGACCTTCATGACTTTAATTAGGTAAAGCATGACAGGAGGCATTACCAATACGACGTATGTTATGACAGCAATAATACTTGGAATCCATTTGGATACATTACTCAGGAAGTCAGGAGATACGGATGTGCCAAACAAAGCGCCTAATACCAAATGACTTATTATTCGAAGCCAAGCTGGCATCCAGAGATTATGACCCATTAACGCGGCAATAGTCGTTGTAAATAACGCTCCGAGGAGCCATGGCAACGGAAAATTTAGATAGACAGCAATGAGGCAACCAACGAGCCCTACTGTTAGTGTGAATACTAATCGACGCCAGTTATTCTTAATTTCAAGGTATTTGGACCCTAAATCAACTTTCATACTCTAACACCCTCACGTTGTGATGAGGTGTTTTGAAAATAAAATTAGTATTCATTACGACAAAAACTGTTCTTTTAGAATTCTTTCTTCTAAATTATGTTCTGGATCGAATAGTATCTTGGGAAATAAATTAGTTTCTTGTTTTACTTCAACACTCACAACATTTCTTATTTCCGTAAAATCAGCTGCAGCACTTACTGGCCGGATCTTCGGATCAAGAACTTCAAATCTAATCACAGTATTATCTGGTAATAAAGCACCTCTCCAGCGACGTGGACGAAAGGCACTTATCGGAGTGAGTGCCAATAATCCGGTCCCTAGAGGAATGATAGGACCATAAGCTGATAAATTATAAGCCGTACTTCCTGCTGAAGTCGAAATTAAAATCCCATCGCAAATTAACTCCTCCATTCTTTCTACATTATCAATAATAATCCTGATTTTCGAAGCTAAACGTGATTCTCTGAGTAACGAGACTTCGTTTATTGCGAGAGCAGAATATTCATCTCCATTTATTGTTTTTGCTTTCATACTAAGTGCATGTAACTCAATCGGCTCGCATTTTGAAAGGCGCTCAAGTAAAGTTTCGTCGCTATACTCGTTCATTAAAAACCCCACCGTACCAAGGTTCATTCCAAATATTGGCGTGCCCTTTTCCATAAATTGGTGAACCGTTGATAACATAAACCCATCGCCGCCAAGCGCTACGATTATATCCGCATCTTCGGGAGAAACCTGGTCATAAATAGTTTGTAATTTTTCGACTGCCTCCTGAGCGGGAGGGTGTTCGTCGGCAAGTATCGCTATCGATTTAAATTTCATCGTTTCTCTTCAACATTATATTTGGTGGTAAACCGATTATAGCGATGCAGAAAAGTTGTACCAGCTTTACCTCAATCAGCCGCCGGTTACACTCATATGCCTAGAAACGGCAGGAACAGCTCCAACTCGATCGATAACAAAATCATGTCCCTTAGGTTTTCTACCTATCGCCTCATCGATTGCTAACATTAAAAGATCATCTCCCTCACTCATTCTAATTGGAGATAAAAGATCTTTTTCATCATCTTGCCCTAAACACATAAAAAGTTTACCTGTGCAAGTCAATCTAACTCGATTACAGCTTTCACAAAAATTATGCGTCAATGGTGTAATAAATCCAATTCGTTTTCCAGTTTCTTTTATTAACGAATAACTTGCCGGTCCACCTGTTTTATGGGGCGTCTCTTCGAGAGTCCAATTCTTCGTGATCCTATCCTTTAGGACGGAGAGAGGTAGATATTGATCAGTTCGGTCTTTATCAATCTCTCCCATCGGCATTGTCTCGATATAGGTTAAGTCAAATTTCTCTTTACCACACCAAGTGATCATTTCATTGACTTCGTTTTCATTGAAATTTTTCAGGGCGACTGCATTAATTTTTATTTCTAACCCAGCACGTTTTGCAGTTTCCAGTCCGTTGATCACATCCTCAAGAATTCCCCATCGCGTAATTGATTGGAATTTTTCTGGGTTTAATGAATCAAGAGATACATTTATTCGTTTAACGCCACAATCGACTAGTTGGTGAGCGTATTTTGCGAGTTGGCTACCATTTGTTGTTAATGTTAATTCTTTTAGATCACCGCTTTTAACAAATTTCCCTAGGCTTTCTATTAGGCTCATAACATTTCGGCGGACTAAGGGTTCTCCGCCTGTTAAGCGTATTTTATCCACACCTCGCCTGATGAAGGCGCTGCAAATTCTTTCTAATTCTTCTAAAGTTAGTAAGTCTGATTTTGGTAGGAAAGTCATATTTTCAGACATGCAATATTGGCAACGGTAGTTACAGCGATCCGTTACAGACACCCGTAAGTAAGAGACTGTACGCCCAAATGGATCAATTAACTTAGACATTCTAATATACTTACCTCTACATTTAGGCGTGTTGCATCATCGTGCATAACGCGTAGTCCCTACGATACCTATATAAATCTGGTTTGTCATGTATTTATGTTATTTCTCGACTAAGATACGAGGTGATGGGAAATTTGATTAAATGTGGCGAATTGTTTAATTTATACATTGACACTATCTAAGTAAAACAGGGCATGATATGCCATATACGTTGAAAAGTTAAGCAATTAGTTTAAGTGTAAAGCCCGGTCTTTCATAACAAATAAGATTAAATATCCCATTTGCGTGGTTGGCGTATAAAAGCATTCTCTTAAATTATGGCCGTCCATGAAGTTTATAAGCCTTAACATAATTAAAGACTGGTTTTAAATAAGCGCGGTAATAAGCTTATTAATTTCCGAGAAGAGCAATAAATGACCGCTAGTAATAAATTTTTAGTCAGGCCCAACCCAACTGATGGAAGACTTACCGAGAAAGTCGAAGGAATGGATCAGGATGGGCGAGAAGTTAAAACCTCCGTTACAGTTGAACGGCCCCTGACACTTTTTTTAAATAGCCAAGAAATTGTTACAATGATGACAATTTGCGATTATCCGGAGTTTCTGGCCGTGGGATATCTTGTAAATCAAAATATGCTTGAAGCTAAAGACGAAATTGTGAATATCGAGTATGAGGAAGATATTGAAACGGTTATCGTTAGGACCAACCAAGAAACCAATTTTGAAGACAAGTTGAGAAAAAAAACATTAACTTCTGGTTGTGCACAAGGCACTGTATTTGGTGATTTAATGGAAAAATTTGACGATGTAAATCTTTCACCAAATATAAAATTAAAAACGTCTGATTTATATGCTGTGTTGAAAAGTATTAATATGGCGCCCAGTTTATATCTTGAGGCTGGAGCCATTCATGGTTGCGTTTTGTTTAAAGATTCAGATCCTATCCTTTTTATGGAAGACGTCGGACGGCACAATGCCGTCGATAAGATAGCCGGTTATATGTTTCTTAATAATATTAGCGGTGATGACAAAATGTTTTATACAACGGGCCGACTGACTAGCGAAATGGTAATTAAGACAGTTCAAATGGGGATACCTATTTTAGTTTCACGATCAGGTTTTACAGCATGGGGCGTGGATCTGGCAAAGCAAGCCAATTTAACACTTATAGGACGTGCGCGTGGTGAGCGTTTTATTGTGCTCGCGGCTGATCACCGTATTGAATATGACTGAAAATTTGGATTATCTTTCGGTAAAAATAGTTATTGGCGTCATCCTCGCTGGAGGTCAATCCAGGCGTTTTGGCGGTGGTGATAAATTTTTAAAAAAGTTAAATGGTAAATTACTTATTGACCATGTGGTCGATCGTGTGAGGTCGCAGACCGGTGATTTAATCATAAACTCAAACAGCGATGCTGTTTTATTTAAAACCCAATCTTTGCCTATCGTGCCCGATTCTATACAAGGTTATGCCGGCCCTCTAGCTGGCGTTCTGGCTGGAATGGAATGGGTGTTAAAGAATAAACCTGAAAGTCAGTGGATAGCTACTTTTCCGTCCGATGCGCCCTTTATTCCGCTTGATTGTGTAAAAAAAATGCAGCTTCGTGCGGAAAAAGAAAAAGCAGATATTGTTTGTGCCGCTTCTGGTGGTCGTAAGCATCCTGTTTGTGCACTTTGGCGTGTTGATCTTGCCAGTGACCTCCGTAAGGCGATGTTAAATGAGGAAATGCGAAAAATTGATCTTTGGACAGCCAGACATCGACTTTCTATTGTTGAGTTTCCGAACGAGTCCTATGATTTGTTTTTCAATATTAACCGTCCAGGCGATCTGGAACGTGCAGAAGGGATTGCACAATTCAACGCGATAAAACCTTAAAAGATCCAAATGGTTTAAGGGTTTTTACATCACCACCTTCAGAAACGGCAATGACCATTTTTTTTAAGTTAGTAACTATTGTGCCTGCTAAGCATTTTATCCCAAGGTCGAGTAGTTTTGGTGCAAATGGCGTACTAGGTCCAATTAGACAAATATGGGCATTTTTGGACAATTCTATTAGGCTTCCCGCGGTTCCGTTTAATAGAGTTGATGATGTGATAAAGACGCCAGCGCTACCGGGTAATAATTTGGTCGCATCTTCCTCACAATACTCACCTTTGCGTGGATTTTTTTCAATGACTCTAATATTTTTAAACCGTTTAGAAAGTCCTGGAAATCGGCCGATTACAGTTATTGGACCATCAATATCAACAAAGGTATCTAAACCATTTTTATTATCGGCTACAAAATCATATCTATTATAGAACGAGTTGATAGTTGCCATTCCTATAGATACTTCTATTGGGTTGTTCGAGCGTACTAATTCTGAAGCACTGGTGGTAGATAATTTTGAGAAACTACCTGCACCAGGAATTGATAGACAGGATCTATCATTATGTTTTGGTGTACCGGCGAGCCCACAGCCAAATTCTGTTTCTACTAAAGTCCAGTTAAAACCGATTACTACACGTTTTATTTTCTCATCACGTATGCCTGATAAAAGCGTGTCGAAAATCAATTTGTTGGTTATCATTCGTTTTCCATAAATTAAAATTGAAGATCTTAAAGTAAATATGATATTTTAAATATATATTAAAAGATGACAAAGATTAAACCTCAAAAACCTATGATCAGATTGTTGCTCGGAAATGCAGCGGCATTAGGTCCAGGTAAAATTGAACTTATCAACGCTATAGAAAAGACTGGTTCAATTTCTGGGGCTGCTAAGATGATGGGAATGTCGTATCGGAGAGCCTGGAATTTGGTCGATAGTATTAATCAAGACTTTTCGGCAGAAATTATAATTACTAGTTCTGGTGGTAAGGGTGGCGGTGGCGCATTAGTAAGTAAAGTTGGCCTCGATATCATCGAGCAATATCAGAAGATTGAAGAAAAAGCGTTAGATAGCGTCAGTGATGATTTAGATAAATTCCATCGCTATTTAATGGAGAAATCGATCAAATAAAATTAATCTGGATGAAAGTATGACTGAAAAAAATCAAATGAAATTTATTGAACTTTTATGCTCTAAATTATGTCATGATCTGATTAGTCCGATAGGTGCGATTAGTAATGGTTTGGAGTTTTTAGAGCAAGAAGATAATGATTTAAATGAAGAAGCTATGAAATTAGTGAAAAAAAGCTCGCGTCAAGCCGCCAAAAAATTAGCTTATTATAGAATTGCCTTGGGTACAGCGGGGTCGGAAAATTTTATACAATGTGATACGGTGGTAGATTTGATTGAAAAATTTTCAGTAGAGAAAAATCTGGTAATCAATTGGTCGGGTCTGGAGGATAATGCCCAATCGAAATTAAAAAAATCGAGTGGGAAGTTATTACTCAATTTAGCTCTGATATCATTTGATAGTTTACCAAGAGGAGGTCAAGTTAAAATTACTTTGTCAAAAAATAGTGAAACGCCTGATATGGTAATTTCTTTCAGTGGTGAAAACTGTAATTTACATAAAGATGTTAGAACCGTTTTAGAGAACGATATTTCTGAGGATTTATTGACTGTTCGGAATATTCTGGCTTTTTATTGTAAACAGCTAGCTCTGCTTTGTTCAAAAAAAATAGAAATTCAGGAAGTATTTAAAAACCGTGTAGTATTAAAAGTGGTTTAATGCAAAAAATAGCGGGAAATGATTATTTGTTAAAATTGTTTAATCAAGTTTTGGATAATACAAATATTTTAGAAAATTCTACATAATTTTTTTTTTAATATTTAGTATCAAATACAATAATCTTATCAATTTGAGAAAAATTATTTTTTAAATTATGCTGGCTTCTATAGTGCTTTATCCTCGGCGGTTTTGCCTTCTGGATCGCGAAGGACATACCCACGACCCCAAACTGTATGGATATAGGTTTCATCGCTGGTGGCCATAGCTAATTTCTTTCTGAGTTTGCAGACAAAAACGTCAATAATTTTAAGCTCTGGTTCATCCATCCCATTATATAGATGATTTAGAAACATTTCTTTTGTAAGAGTTGTTCCTTTCCTCAGCGATAAAAGCTCAAGGATCCCATATTCTTTTCCCGTTAGATGTACAGACGTATCCCCAATATCTACCGTGCGGCCGTCAAGGTTTACTGACATTTTCCCCGTACGAATAATGGATTCCGCATGGCCCTTAGACCGTCTAACAATGGCATGAATTCGGGCAATTAGTTCTTCTTTATTAAAGGGTTTGGTTAAATAATCATCTGCACCTGTACCAAATCCTTTGACTTTATTCTTGGATTCTGTGAGGCCGGAAAGTATTAAAACAGGAGTTTCGACTTTCGCCGCCCTTAGTCCTTTCAATACTTCATAACCATCCATATCTGGAAGCATTAAGTCGAGAATGATGATATCATAATCATAGAGTTGGCCTATTTCTAGCCCATCTTCGCCGAGGTCCGTTGTATCAAGAACCATTCCAGCGTTGGTCAGTATCATCTCAATACTTTTTGAGGTTGTTGTGTCATCTTCGACAAGTAGCACGCGCATAATAGTAAATTACCTAAAACATAAATTTTAAACAACAAGTTCTACAATAAAGCCCATAATTGATATATTCAAGCTTGGTTAATCAATTTAATTCTATAATAAAGAAATGTCATTAATATTGTTTATCGAGACAGCTTTTATATGAATTTCAAAGAGGCCTAAAATTAATATTTTTGCAATAAAAATACAATCATTAGAACACATGATCGGATTACTAGGTGACCGTCTTAATAGAAAATATCATAAGAGACATTGATAGGCTTCCAAGCTTTCGAGAATATGGTCAGGTTGCATCGGTCTTAGGGATGTTAGTCGAAGTGAGCGGAGTGGAAGGCGTAATGTCAATTGGAGATCATTGTCGTATCCAAGCTCGAAATAGTCGCTTTGTATTATGTGAGGTTATTGGTTTCAGGGATAAGCGCGCATTAGTCATGCCCTTTGGTACTTTAGAAGGAATAGGCTTGGGGTGTCCCGTTGAAGTAAATTCCGCTGATCCAGTAATTTACCCAGATCCATCCTGGCTGGGACGGATTATCAATGCATTTGGTGAGCCAATAGATGGAAAGGGACCTTTGCTTAAGGGCGGTATACCTTATCCTATTCAAAACACCCCACCTCCTGCCCATACGCGAAAGCGGGTTGGCGAGAAAATAGACCTTGGAGTAAGGGTAATGAATGCCTTTCTAACAGTCTGTAAAGGCCAGAGAATGGGTATTTTTGCGGGATCTGGTGTTGGGAAATCAACACTTCTATCGATGATGGCACGCCATACATTGGCGGATATTAGTATAATCGGTTTGATAGGTGAGCGCAGTCGTGAGGCGCGTGAATTTGTTGAAGATGACCTAGGTCCAGAAGGCATGGACCGTAGCGTTGTTATTGTAGCGACATCAGATGAGCCCCCATTAGTGCGCCGCCAAGCAGCATATTTAACCATGGCCGTCGCTGAATTTTTCCGTGATTTGGATAAAGATGTTTTATGTTTGATGGATTCGGTGACTCGATTTGCCATGGCTCAAAGAGAGATTAGTCTATCAGCAGGTGAGCCTCCGGCGACGAGGGGCTACACCCCAACTGTTTTTGCCGAGCTCCCGAGATTATTGGAACGGGCTGGACCGGGTCCAGAAGGTCAGGGAAGCATAACAGGTCTTTTTACGGTATTGGTCGAGGGCGATGATCTTAATGAACCGGTAGCAGATGCTGTAAGGGGGATATTGGACGGCCACGTCGTTCTGGATCGGGCAATTGCTGAGCGTGGAAGATTTCCAGCAGTAAATATTTTACGCAGCGTTTCGCGAGTGATGCCAGCTTGTAATAGTACAGAACAAAATATAATTATTGACCGTACAAGACAGTTAGTCTCTGTCTACGAGGATATGGCTGAATTGATTCGCTTAGGTGCTTACCGTCAGGGATCAGATTCTAAAGTTGACGAGGCTATTCACTATAATGCTGCTATCGAGGAATTTTTAAGTCAGAAAATAGAGGAAGCAACTGATTTAGACGATTGCTATGCCAAATTGGCCCAGCTTTTAGATCTGAATGTAGAGGAGGGGGATGTAAATATTGAGAAAGATAAGATTGTTGATGGGGTCGAGGAGATGCATTTAGGGTCACCAGTAGAGAAAGATAAGATTGTTGATGGGGTCGAAGAGATGCATTTAGAGTCTCCAGTAGAGAATGATGAGATTGTTGATGGGGTCGAGGAGATGCATTTAGGGTCACCAGTAGAGAATGATGAGATTGTTGATGGGGTCGAGAAAATTAATTGATGTCAAAGGACTTGAATACGCTCATTAGGCTGCATCAATATCGTGTTGATGAAAAACGCCGTGTTTTGGGTGATTTATTAGGTGAAGTTGCAAGCCTTGAACAAAAAGACGAATATTTGGAGTATCAAATTATCGCTGAGCAAAAGATCGCAAACTCTGCGCCTGAGAGTGCGGGAATGTATTACGGAGCATATGCAAAAGAAGCGGTTAACAAACGTAAAGCAATCCAAGAAGAAATCTCTGACTTTGAAAGAAAAATTTCTGAGGCGCAGGAAGATATGCGTGTTGAATATAAGAATTTAAAGATTTTCGAAATTACCCAAGAATCGCGCGACCAAATTATAGCCCTTGAAACTACCAAAACAGAACAAGCTATACTGGATGAGTTGGGTCAAGAAACTCATCGCCGCCGCCGGGATTAACTCATCCAGGCTAAATTACAACCCCCCTGGTTGAATGATCCACTAATTGTGGCATCGGTATTTCGACAAAGTGTTGATTTACTTGAAACGTGATTTGGCCCACAATTTTTGATATTTCTGAAAAATCTTTGTAAATCTTTGCAATTTCAATACGTATCGTCTTAGGTAACGCTTGTTGAGTTCTAACTACTAGATCAAGTCGCTTACGTTTTTTTCTTAGAAATCCATCCAATTGTAGTCGTCCTAGGCGACTTAGTGAAATATCGATGATGAAACGAGAGTTATTGCCATCATTTTTATTGTATTCTTGATTTAGTTGCCCCCGAGTGTGCAAATGAAATTGTTCAAGTCCCATGGTTGTGAGAAAAGGTATAACAGCCGTTCGCCATTCATTTGTTTGTGGTTCAATATTCACGCGGTTTAGTAGTGCAAAATCTTCGTCCAATTTGGCTAGTAATTCGGGATTAATTTGCCCTAGTAGGGTAGCTGCAGTATTGCCAATCCATGACCGAATATCACCACCTTTAAGGGCATTTAAAAAAAATAATATATTCGATGTGAGTTGGGTATTGGGTTGTGGTAGAGTGGTCGTTGTAAAATTTTTTGCAACTTGAGGTGCCACCAGGTCAATTTCATGGATTGCATCGATTAAATTAAACCATTCTTTTGATTGGAAAATCATTTCAAAGCGTGTTACGGGCGAGCTAGATGTTGGCACTGTAATTTTTTCGGGGATAATTTCCAGTTGGAGGTTCAATCCTGTTTTCAATGGTACTCTAGTCTCAACCGCCATCATGCCTAACGGAGTATTAATGATGGGTTGTCCAGTTGGTGTTGTAGCTACAACAACACCATTGATAGTGTTATGACTAACCATAGAAATTTTTGAATTTTGTAACGAGTTGTGATTAGTACCTATAAAATCTGTGTCTCGCGGATTGCTAATTTTTTTATTTTCTAAAATGGATTGAATTGTTTTTAAAATATAGCTGCCACCACCTTCGGTTGTTATGCGCCCGATACTTGATGCTTTATCACCAATTATTTTAAGCCGTCTAAATGTTTTGCTAAGAGCTTTTGAAATTAAGTCGTCTCCAACGGCCAACTTTACTTGCGGGTCTTGTTTAGATTCAATTTTAGAGGGTGCTTGGGATTTTGGCGATGCCGATACAGAATTTTGCTCTGCATTACTGTATTTCTCGTTTGACGGTTGTAAAAGATTTTCAGTTGTCTTTTCAATTGGCCGCAGTAAAGTCGCCTGTATTTGGGCTCCAATATCTAATTTTGTTGCATTTGGTTCTGGTCTTGTCTGATTTACTGGAATTTTCTGTGATACCAAGTTTGATTGAATTACTGTTTTTACGGTCTGATTGATGCTTTTGGCCGGACTTGGATCTCTGATTTCTAGGTTATTTATTTTTTTAAGGAGTAATTGTAATTGGGGTTGGAAACGCAAGAGTTGTAGTTCTAGTGAAGAATTCTCGGGAAGTACTATTGATGTTCTTATGGTTAGTTGGCCAAAGATAGAATCGAGTTTAGTAAATCCTTCCGCTAAATTAGCAACCACTTTCGTAGTAAATATTGCCCCGGATGGCAATTGAACGAGATGTTGTGGAGGGTTTTCGACGGTTATCGTTATTTGTGGAGCCGTGATCTGGGTTGGTTGGTTATTGAGATTATGAGAAATTATGGTCGTCATTTATTGCCCTAGGAGTTTATCTACAATGGACCTGACATCGTTAGCAGCTTCTGTGTTTGGAAATCGCATGAGTATTGAGGTTTGATTACGTATTGTTTCTCTAACTTTACTATCTCTTCGAATTACTCCGGCTAACGGCGGCGAGAATTTTAGAAATCCCTGGCAGGCTTTTAAGATAGTATTGTAGGTCCTTTCGCCTTCCTTTGTTGAATTAGCCATATTAACCACGACTCTCAGATCAAGGTTTGGTCGTTCCATATGTGTTAATTTTATGAAAGCGTAGGCATCCGTCAAGGCAGTTGGTTCATCAGTAGTAACAACTACTACTGTATCTACTTGATTGGCTAAATTTCTTACCGTTCGCTCTACACCTGCACCAAGATCAAATATAATGTGATCGTAGGATAAAGATAGCATTGTCAAATCTTCGTTTAAAGAGTTGAGACGGCTAGCAGAAATATTAGCTAAATTACCTGATCCAGAGCGCCCTGCAATAATATCGAACCCACCTTCATCGAATACCATCGTCGCCTGGTTAAGCGGGAGCCTGCCAGCTAGTACACCGCCAAGATCATGTTTTGGCATTAGCCCTAACTGTATATCGACATTTGCCAAACCAAGGTCGCCATCAAACAGTAGAACGTTACGGTGATTATTTGCCAATGCATGAGATAATGTGATCGCAAACCATGTTTTGCCAACGCCTCCTTTGCCTGATGCTATGGCAATTTTTTTATATGATTTTCCCCAGCCTTCAACCATCACTCTTGATCCTGTTTCATCTTCAGTATTTGAATTGTCTTGAGACTATCTGGGTGTTGTGGAGCCAATTGTTATGAACCCTTGCTTGTTTTTGAGTGGTTTTAACATTCCATATACTGATTTTGAACCTGATTGGTCAAACTTCAAACTTGTCCTACAGTCTTTATTTTCGCCTTTGGGTGGATTTCGTTTTGTGACATGATAATAGTTGACGGCCTAAATCGTTCAATTATTGATCTTACGAATGGCCTAATCGGTGGGCTGGTCAATAAAATAGGCATCTCACCCATCATTGCGTGTCGTTCAAATGTCTGGCGAACTGCTGAAATAAATTCTTGCAAACGACTTGGTGCCATGGATAGTTGTTTTTCTTCTCCTGCGCCTACTAGTGCCTCGACGAAGGTTTGTTCCCACTCAGGTGATAAGGTAACCATTAGAATTACGCCTTCACTATCAGTATTTGAATCACTAATTTGCCGGGCTAAACGGCTACGTACGTGTTCGGTAATAAGTCCGATATTACGACTTTGTATGCAAGCCTCGGAAATGCCTTCTAAAATAGTTGGTAAGTCTCGAATAGAAATACGTTCTTGTAGGAGATTTTGTAACGTTCTTTGGATGCCGCCAACAGAAATTTGTGCCGGAACTATATCGGCAATTAGTTTTTGGTGATCTTTATCTAATTCGTCTAATAGTTTTTGAGTTTCTGCGTAGGATAAAAGATCTGACATATTATCTTTAATGATTTCTGTTAAGTGGGTCGTAATGACCGTTGGTGTATCTACAACAGTATACCCTCTGAAGAGAGCTTCTTCACGGCCTGATTCTTCAATCCACGTTGCTGGCAAACCAAACGTTGGTTCCGTGGTTGTCTCCCCTGTTAAAGTTATTTCTTCACCACGTGGATCCATAACTAACAGCATATTAGGTCTTAGATCTCCTTTTCCAGCGTCTATTTCCTTGACGCGGACGATATAATTATTGGCAGCAAGCTGCATGTTATCTTGTATTCTGACAGCAGGCATTACAAAGCCCATTTCTACTGCCATTTGACGGCGAAGCGCTTTAATTTGGTCGGTAAGACGTTGGCCATCTTCTCCCTCATTAATTAACTGTAATAAACCATACCCAAGTTCAAGACGAAGAAAATCTATCTTGAGTACTTGAGATATTGGCTCTTCTGCGAGTGTTGGTGCGTCAGCCAATTCAGCCTCTACTTGTTCTGCTTTACTGATGGCTATTTTTCTCGCGTTGAGATGAAGAATAAAGGCAATAGTTCCTGTTGCCGTCGCTAAAATAAGGAAAGGTAGAGCCGGAATACCCGGAACAGCAACAAAACAAAATAACAAGAATGATACCATACCCACTGATTTAGGCTTTGCGCTTAGTTGTCCAAAGACAGCTTTTTCCATTGAACCCTTGACGCCGCCTTTGGCAACCAGCATGCCGGCAGCCGTAGAAACAATTAATGCGGGAATTTGAGAAACTAAACCATCTCCAACAGTCAGGCGTGTATAAGAATCGGCAGCATCAACAAACGCCATGTCATTCTGGGCAACACCGATGATGATGCCTCCGAGAACGTTAATGAATGTAATTATAATGCCGGCCATGGCATCCCCCCGAACAAACTTTGCGGCACCATCCATCGCGCCAAAGAAAGAACTCTCTTCCTCGAGTTCCGTCCTGCGTGTGCGGGCTTCATCCTCATCAATCAATCCGGAAGATAAATCTGCATCTATAGCCATTTGCTTGCCAGGCATTGCATCCAATGTAAAACGGGCCGCTACCTCAGCTATTCGACCAGAACCTTTAGTGATGACAACGAAATTGACAATAACCAAAATGGCAAATACGATAATACCAATAACAAAGTTACCACCCATAACAAATCCACCAAAAGCTTCGATCACTCTGCCTGCGGCATTCGTACCTTCATGTCCGTTAGAAAGTATGAGCCTCGTAGAAGCTAGATTTAATGAGAGCCGGATTAGCGTGGCAAGTAGTAAAATGGTGGGAAAAGCATTAAACTCAAGCGGTTTATTTAGAAAAATTACCGTCATTAGGATCATGACAGAAAAGGAAATTGAAAATGCCAGGCCAATGTCTAGCATCCATGTTGGCACAGGTATGATTAGGATAACTAAGATCATCACGACACCTATAGCCATAATTAAATCACCGCGACCTTTCGAATCTATTAGTCGCTGGAGTAAATTTTGCCTAAATGTACCTATCGCGTTTGCGGCTGTTAATGTTGCAGACGAATCCGGTATTCCTTGAAATTCGGTAGCATCAATCATTTCATTACTAGAAATATCTTTCGGCAATCCTTCTTCTGGATTATTGTTGGAGGTTACATCAAACTCCGAAGTAGAATCCGCCATTTTTTTCACCACATTAATTATTTAGTTTAATTTAGACAGACGATTGATGCCCACTCTCGCCCGGAGAAGGAACGTTAAAACCGTTTTCTGAATATAATTTCAGTTTATTTCGTAATGTTCTTATAGAAATACCTAGAATATTAGCTGCATGGGTTCTATTGCCGAGACAGTGGTCTAGCGTATCAATAATGAGACCGCGTTCAACATCAGCTACAGTTTTACCTACTAGCCTAGTTGTTTGTCCATTGTTGGAAGTGTCCCCTTTATTTCCAGTTGTGGAGTTCCTCAAGCGTAGGGATTCTGCGCGGATTTTACCGTTCGTTGCTAATAGTACCCCACGGTGAATTGTATTTTCTAGCTCTCTGACGTTACCAGGCCAATCGTAAACTTTGATGGCAGCCCATGCTTCTGGTGAGAGTTTAATATCATTAAGTCCGTTTGCTTCGGTGTATTTTTTGATGAAAAAATTGGTAAGCGGTTCAAGATCACCCGGACGTTCTTTTAGACATGGAATTTCGATCATTACGACATTCAGTCTAAAAAATAGATCTTCGCGAAAGTTCCCCTCAGCAACTTCTTTTTCAATTTCTCGGTTACTTGTTGCTATGATGCGTGCGTCAACTTTAATAGGTAATTTTCCCCCAATTCGATCAATTTCTTTTTCCTGGATTGCGCGTAACAGTTTGGCTTGAAGCCTAAGGTCCATTTCGCTGATTTCGTCCAGTAGTAATGTACCACCATCGGCTTCTTCAAATTTTCCAATACGACGAGAAACTGCTCCAGTAAAAGCGCCTTTTTCATAACCAAACAGCTCAGATTCTAGGAGATTTTCAGGTATAGCCGCGCAGTTAATGGCAACAAACGGTTTATTTGATCGGTCACTTTTACGGTGGATATGATGTGCCATCAACTCCTTGCCAGTGCCTGATTCTCCAACAACCAGAATACTGGCAGAGCTTTTCGCCACTTGTTCTGCAAGCTTTATAGTTTCCGCTGTTCTTGGGTCTGCGTGAATGATTGTATTTGTCTCTTCGGTGATGGCTTCTAACACTGCAGATATTAATTCGGCATCCGGAGGGAGTGGGACGTATTCTTGCGCGCCCGCCTTGATCGCCGCTACGGCAGCCTTTGGATCGCCATCAACGCCACATGCAACAACTGGGACATTAATTAATTCAGTGGATAGGTTGGAAATGAGCAGGGCAATATCAAGACTGGTATCAGCCATAATAAGGTCTGCTCCATGGCCTTTACGTAATACCCTCAAAGCGTTTTCAATGTCATCAGCGTGTGATACTTTGGCACCCCGAGCCACAGCTATCTGGCTTGCTGCTCCAATTTGTCCGCTAAGCGCACCTATTATTAACAAGCGCATCGAATTTTATACTCCCGCAATTCAGGATGACTAATTAAAATATTCCGTTCGTGATGATGGCGGCATCAGGCTGTTTAACGTCATTTCTAGACGCTGCGGATGTTCTTGTTGTCCGACAGAGGCGACCCCAATAACATAAATTTCGTTTACCGTTTCTTCGAGCATTGAGTTGCGATCAAGTTTTGATGCCAGTGGAATAAAGACTAAGTTAGCCAAGATAGCGCCATAAAAAGTAGTTAAAAGGGCAACCGCCATACTCGGTCCAATAGTTGTAGGGTCTTGTAAATTTCCTAGCATTTGGACAAGGCCAATTAATGTACCAATAAGACCCATTGCTGGCGAGAATTCGGCAGCACGGCGAAGTATACTCGCACTTTTTCGGTGCCGTTCCGCTGTATTTGCAATCTCTAGACGCAAAATACGCTCTACTTGATCGGCTGGTATCCCATCAATAACCATAGTAATAGCCTTGTTTAGAAAAGGTTCTTTACTTGTCTCCTCAGCTATATTCTGCAGCGATAACACACCATTTTTTCGGGCTAACTGGGCGATTTGTATAACCTGACCCGTTGCTTCAGCTGTATTGCGGGTCGAATGAAGGAGCGTCTTACTAACTGTCTTTATGGCCCGCAACATTTCAGTAAATGAAAAGCAAACAGTTGTAATCGCAAAAGTCCCACCCAAAACGATTAATAGGGCTGGCAAATTGAAAAAAGTACCTGGAGATCCACCCAAGTAAACAGCCGTCCCCACCAGCATAAAAGCTGCTATAACACCCACAATAGTCGCAAAGTCCACCGATTTTCGGACTGGAATTATTTGTATTGAACCGTCATCAGCCATTAATTTGCCTTAGTATTTCCTGTTTTAATGATTTCTGTCATTGTTATGCCGAGACGATCATCAAGAACGACAACTTCGCCCCGTGCTACAAGACGATTGTTTACGTATATGTCTATTGCCTCACCGACTTTTCGGTCAAGTTCGATAACAGCACCTTTACCTAGGCGCAGCAGGCGTGCCACTTCCATTGTAGATTTTCCCAACACAGCAGAGACTTGAACCGGTATATCATAGACTGCTTCCAGATCTTTAGCGCTACGCGGAACATCGGGAACATTCGGTTCAATAATCTCATCGCCACTGTCACCAAGACTATCGTCTTCGGTTTGGGTTTCTTCTTCAAGTTCTGATAACTCTAGATCCTGATCACCCATTACAAGCTCCTAATTTGTGTGTCTCTATTAAAATTTATTATTTCTATGTTTAATTATCTCTGTATTAAAACTTAGATTTAATCTGTTGAGTTCTCATTGATGTTTTATCTTAAAATTATTTTATATTAAAATCATCATCCAAGTTTAATTCTGCATGATTAACAATTTGTTCAAATATCTTAATTGAATTGAATTTTCTAGTCATTTTTCAGAAAAGTTGTTATTTTTTTCATCATTTATAGAATTATTTGACACGGTTTCATTTTTCTCTGCAGTGGGTGTTAATGATCCTATTTCTTTTGTAGAATTTTTCATAATTATATCGTCAATTTCATGCATTAGCGTGTCAAGGTTCCGCTCCGCAGCGCCGTTAGACCACTCAATCTTACAGTCACCTTCATCAACGTTTTCATCGGCTATTACGGATAGGCTTCTACTGGGATCATTTTCGTTAAACTCGTGTTTTAATTTTTCTGATAAGTCATTACTTATCGAAGGATTAACCTTAATTGTTATTAGCGGTTCACCAATTAGACGGCTTAGTACTTTTACTGTTACTGAGTTTATTTCGTCTAAGGCCGTTTGCTCATTGAGTTTTGGAAAGAATTTGCGCACGATTGTTAACGCGAGAGTTGTAGCATGGTCCGTTATTTCCTGATTAGCCTGTTTTTGCTCAGATTGAAAATTGGATAAATTTTTTGTAATGGCGGTAAGCGTATCAATTAAGGTTTTTTCAATTCCCGTTAATGCCTCGCTCGTGCCCTGTTTTTTACCATCGTCAAACCCTTCCTGACGTGCAGCTGCGATGTCTGCTTCATTATATGTCCTTAGAGGTGTTTCCTCTGTTTCGGGTTCTCGTTGTTCTTCATTTTCCGAGGCTGCCAGCTGATCTTCTTCTGCGACTTCGGGCAAGATTGGCTCTAGTTCATCGAAAATTGTATCAAACATAAATTTTTCGTTATTGCGCATTCTTTTGGGTTTTCTCCGCTTTAGTATTAGTAATCGCTATTTAGCAAGTTAGAATATAAGCTCGTCTCCACCACCACCAATTACAATCTCGCCCTCTTCCCCAAGCTTTCTAGCAGTGGCGACGATGGTCGCCTGTGCCTCATTAACATCCTTTAAACGCACCGGTCCCATAGCATCCATATCTTCACTCATCATCTTGCCGGCCCGTTCGGACATATTCTTGAAAAAGAGCCCCTGGAGCTCCTCGGAGGAACCTTTCATAGCTAATGCCAGCTGATCTTTATCTACCTGGCGCAACAATACTTGTATACCTGTTGGATCAACGTTGACAAGATCATCAAAGGTGAACATCAATCCCTTTACCCTTTCAGCACTTGTCTCGTTGCGTTTTTCCAAAGCAGCCATAAATCTTTCTTCTGTTGTACCATCAAAATTGTTGAAAATACTGGCCAGTTTTTCGTGACCATCTGGACGACGAGAGCTGGCGGCTGCATTACCCATGAATTCGCTACGCAAGGTAGTTTCGACACCGTCCAGAACGTCCTTTTGTACCGCTTCCATTTGGAGTAAGCGCATCATTACTTCCATAGCAAAATTTTCCGGCAAGATTGAGAGAACACGTGAGCAGTGTTCAGGTTTGAGTTTGGATAAAACAAGAGCGACAGTCTGCGGATGCTCATTCTTAAGATAGTTGCATAGAACCTTGACCTCGAATGTCTTCCATGATCGCATCAACCCTGTCACTGTCGAAGCCGGCTGATAGCAAACGTTCAGTTGCATCTGCATTCCCAACAAGAGGGCCTGACGTTGACTTTTGGGCTGCAAATTCAGCAAGTAGATGACTGACAATTTCTGCATCAACCGCACCAAGCTTAGACATTGTTAACGTAAGGGTTTTTATTTCATCATCTTCCATAAGGTTAAAAAGCGTACTAGCGTGTTCATTTTCCAAAGATAGCATAAAAATTGCCGCTTTTTCACCGCCGGTTAAGCTGCCATACGATTGCTTTATTCGTTGTTGTTTGAACGCCTTTTCTTTATCTAATAATGCCATTAACCACCTTATTTAATCGTCCGTCTTATACATCCAAGAGCGGACGATCGATAGAGCTTCTTCAGGATTTTTTGCTATTATTTCCCCCACTCTTTTTAGAGCAGAGGCGCTGATACGCCCCTCTATAAGTTCAATATCGATTAGTTCTTCATATTCATCAATAGTATCAGGTCCCGAGAGAGCGGGGGTTGCAAGCGCCCCGTCTGCAATTAAATTTTGATCAGGACCGACCGCTGTTGCCGGAAACGACTCAAATGCCCTAGAAACCAAAGGGCGAACAATTAGCAAGATTACTAATATTGCCAGAATGCTGAGAACGGTCACTTCTGTCATGCGCAACAGATCTTCTTTCTGAAGACCAAAAAATAAATCAAGGGGCTCATCAGTCTCCAACCGTTGTTCAGCAAATTTCATATTTACAATCTCAACAGTATCGCCTCTTTCTTTGTTAAAGCCTATAGCCGATGAAACAAGTTTGGTTAAATTTTCCATTTCAGGAGCTGATCTGGATTTATATTCCTTTATCCCATCCGCATTTTCTACCATGCTGCCATCAACTAACACAGCGACCGAAAGGCGCTTTATCGCGCCGATCTCGCGGGCGAAGTTGGTAATTTTCTTGGTTATTTCAAAATTCACTTGTTCATCAGTTTTTGATTCGCGTGATGAAGCTTTTGGACCACCCTGGTTTTCTTGTCCATCTGGCAGGTTGGTTTGAACAGTTACAGTCTGATTTTCGCTTTCTTCTGAGGTCATATTTTCATCAATAGTCCTTGTTGATCTAACAACCTGACCATCAGGATCGTATGTTTCTTCCGTTGTAGAAATTCGATCAAAGTCAAGATCAGCATCGATCCTAACATGGACTTTACCCGGGCCAACTGACTTGATTAGCAACTCCGTTAGTTCGTTAGTAAGTCGTAGCTCAAGTGCAATTTTACGTTCAATGAGGCTATCGGCACGAACTGTATCCGTTTTATCTCCCCTGGCTAATAAGTTTCCTTTGTCATCTACAATGGCTACCCTGACCGGATCCAGTTCGGGCACCGCTGAAGCAACGAGGTGTTGTACAGCGGCAATTCGCTCTCCTGCAAGTTTACCAGAACCTCTCATTTTAAGTATAACCGAGGCGGTAGCAGATTGTTTTTCACGGCTAAACATTTGCCGTTTTGGGAGAACTAAATGAACGCGAGCCGAGTGGACGGATTTAAGTGAACGTATTGTCCTCGCCAACTCACCTTCCAATGCACGGACCAGCGAAATATTTTGCATAAAATTAGTGGTACCGAGGGCACTTGTGTCGTCGAATATTTCGTAGCCGATTGAATCTCCATTTGGTAACCCTTGTGAAGCCAATGCTATACGCATGGAGGCGACCTTATTACTAGGAATAAATATTTGACTACCATTTTCCTTAACGTCGTAAGCAATATTTTTTTGCTGTAATTGAGTTATAATTTCATTGGAGTCTGCTGGATCAAGGTTAGAGAATAATAAATCCATACTTGTGCCAGTTATGCGCGTCATCATAAAAATAAAAAATAATATAAGCGCGGCAAAAACAACGCCCATGATAGCAACGCGAACGGTTCCCAAGTTTTTTAGGAAGTCTATAAAAGTGCCCACTTCAATGCCCTTCTTTGTTTTGCCAATTGTTTGGCTTTATTTCTGGGGTATTTCTTATGAAATTTTATCCAGAAGTTTATTTACGAGGTTTGTAAAAAAATTAATACTTCTATGTGAAAAAGTAGTTAACACCCGGCAGAAATTGCCTAGTTATTTATTATATTATTAACGAAATATTCGGAAATTAGGTATTTGGTGAATATTTGATATAATCTGTTACAAAGATTGTTATTGGGCAATAAAGTTTGTGGGCGTGAAAGGAATGGGATTTTGAGGTAATCATTATTACCTTGATTTCCCATTCCCCTATTCTTTAGTTGTTTAATTCCCTTTGTAGCCGCCAGTTTCGCACCAAGTTTTCCACATATCACGAAATGCTGCCTCAACATTTTTTGCGTATTCGGTCCCATTGCACAGCGATGAATTTGATAATTGGTTTCTCAAGCTCTGACGAATCGAATTTAAGTTATCAATATTACTCGTTAAATCTTTAGCAATATCGACATATTGGTCATATGTTTCTGCAGAAAATTCTGGGTGTCCGATATGCGTAACTAAAGAAGTTGCTACGCGACTGACAAAATGGTCACCTTGGAGGGCTATAACCGGGACGCCCATATTCAAGGCTTCAAATGTTGTTGTTGCACCATTAAAGGGAAATGGATCAAGAGCGATATCTGCTTGAAGGTATAAGTTTAGGTGAGACGCTAGCTTATTATGTGCCGCATTGAGTATTAAACGGTCTTCATCAATATCGTAAGCTTTAAAGCGCTCTATTGTTCGCTCTCGCATGAGTGGTTCGCTGTAATGATTAAAATATCTTAATAAGAGGCGACTGTTCGGGATGGCGTGAAGCACTGTCGCCCAAAGTTTTACTACCGCCTCGCCGATCTTTTCTGGTTTATTAAAAGAGCAAAATGTAATGTAACCATTTTTAACAACTGGACTTTCGTTTATAACGGGTAAGCCATTATGAGTTGGATACTGATAATATGTTGGCAGGCGATAGAGTTGTTCGGTAAATTTTTCTTCTGTCGTTCGAGGGTGGAGAATATTATCGGTTAAATAATAATCCATTGCCGCCAAACCGCTGGTTGCGCAGTCGTGAAAACTCACCTGGATCGGGGCAGGTCGAAAGGTTGCAACTAAAGGACGGTTTTCATCGAAGCGCCCAGCTAAAGTAACAAAAATATCTATTTCGTCATCTTCAATTAAGTGAGCAACTTCCTCGTCATCCATTGTGTTAACAAACCTAAAATGATCAGATAAGCTGCAAAATTCTTTGGTCAATAAATCATCATTTTTTGAATGAATATACAGATAAATCTCAAACTGATCATGGCTGTGATTAATGATTAAGGGCGTCATATTCATCGAAACTACATGAGCTCTGAAATCGGATGATAAATAGCCTATTTTAATTTTTTTATCTGGATCTTTCGTCCTGTTTTCAAAAGATTTACTGGTAAATTGAGGTTTATCATGGTGACCCCGTAAATTAGTGTGAAGGGTAAATAACTCATCCAATGTGTAATTTGGATTATTTAAGTTTAGAAATAGAGCACACTGTTCTGCAAAAGTTGCGCTTGGCTCCAGTTGGAGAACACGCGTATAATAGTCATTTGCTGTATCAAGATCACCCAGAATTTGATGCGTTGAGCCGAGGCTTGTAAGTGTTCCAATATCAGTCTCATTTATTTTTATGGCTTTATACAAATATTCTAATGCTTGCTTAAAGCGGCCTTTTTTAACATGGATCTTTCCGATGCCATTTAGGATCTGGGTGTCTTGGGGATTGTATTCAAGTGCAATTTGGTACTCTTTTAACGCTTCGTCATATTTCCCAATGGACATAATCGTGTGTGCTAAGAGGCAACGGGCGTCAACGTGAGCCTCATCCAATTGAAGTAGTGTTTTTAATGCCAGTTGGGCATTAATTTTTTCGCCCTGCAGAATAAAGATTCTACCAAGTTCGAAATATGTTTCAATATGACGGGGGTTTAACCGTGCACTGGTTTTTAGGTGGGTGACAGCCTCTTCAAACTTTCTTTGTTTTTCAGCCATGAGACCAAGATTGAAGTGCGCTTCTGCGTAATCTGGATTTTCCTCAATAGCACGCATGAAAGCCGCTTTGGCTTTCTTCTCTTGTCCTAACTCTCTATAAGTCTGTCCAAGATTGCTGTGGGCGGTATAATAGTTTGGTGAAACTTCTATTGCTTTCTTAATTAATTGAACGGCACTATCGAGGTTGCCAGATTGCCGTGCTATTACGCCTAAAAAATGCAGTGCGCCAGCATGATCCGGCACTAATTTTAGTATTTCACGAAACACGGTTTCAGCTTGATCAAGTTCACCGTTTTTGTGAAATGTATTCCCAAGCTCAAAAAAATCTTGAAGTGAAAACTCTTTGCCTTGGGATGCTATTGTTCCCAGCGTTTTATGTTGATGGCTTTCAACTTTGGGTTTTGCAGAAGACGACGTTGACTGAATTTGGTTCATTTGCCCAATCTTTATTGTCCGCATGATTTTATATCGTTTAATAGCGGTAATTTAATCTATTGTTGCACCCGCTTAGTTAATGGTCGGTAAAGCCCGATGTTTTTTTTAATTAAAATATTCTTAAAAAAAGTCCCGGTAGACATCCGAAGATACCTACCGGGAAAGTTGGTGGTGGGCGTGAAACTTTTTTTGCCTTTAATTTCCAACTTTCAAAAAGCCCCGGTAGACATCCGAAGATACCTACCGGGAAAGTTGGTGGTGGGCGTGAAACTCATTAACGTTTAACTCTCATAAGCTCTTCAAGCATTTCGTTGGCTGTACTAATAATTTTAGCACTCGCCGAGTAGGCTCTTTGAGTTGTAATCATTGTGGTGAATTCTTTAGCAATATCGACGGTGGAAGATTCTAGTACCGACATCTGGACTTTTCCCGCGCCACCCGTTCCAGCGCCCCGCATAAACATCAGTCCAGACATATCAGTTTGGTTATAGACGTTACCTGAATTGGCTCCGAGGCCATTGGGGTTGGGGAAAGTCGCAATAGGGATTTTGTAGATTGGTCGGACGTCTCCGTTCGCAAATAATGCCGTCACGATACCGCCTTCAGAAATGGTTACTCCTGAAAACTGACCAAATGCAGCACCGTCAGTATCGATGAAGGATGGGCTGTAAGCTGCAGCAAACTGGGTCAAGCCATTTGCCATGCCGACTGTACCAAAATCAAAATCAACAGATAAATCTGCCGAACCATTGTTTGTATCAATGCCAATATCATCAACATTAAATGCGTTTGGTATACCGCTACCATTAAAAGATACGGCCGGCGTTGCCGTAGGGATAAGGTCGAGGTTCTGGACAGTCCAAGTTCCGGCGCCTACTTGCGCTATATTTGATACCCCGCTGGTGTTCGCTGCGGCAGTTACAACGATGTCTGTGGAATTAACGTCCTGTGCAGGAGTATAAAATTGGTTAATATCAATTCGCTTCGTATTTGACGAATTTATTGTAAAACGCTCACCGTTATCAGCCCTGCTGGTAACGGCAGTATCGGCGGTTTGAAGTAAGGTTAGTAAACTTGCTGCTGCTCCTGTAGCTTCACCGGCTGTGTAGGTAACCGCTGTTCTGCCTCCCGCAGCCCCGTCGGCGCCGGGGTCAAATTCATATATAACAGCACCACCATTATTTGTTACAGTAATGTATTCGCCGTCAGCTGGAGCAGCAGTAAAATCTATACGCCCAGCTGCTGCATATACACTGCTACCATCAGTACCTGTTATATTGGCTGTTGCACCACCTGAGGGTGGTTCTATAGATAAATCCCACACATTATTTCCGGATTTGGTCCACATCATGGCCAAGTTATGGGAGACGCCAAGTGAGTCGTAGACCTGAATGGTCGTATTACTTGTATCTCCAACGTCAGCTTCTGCATTTAAATTAGCACCAAACGTTAATTGTTCTGTGGCATCAGCGGACCCACCAATATTGTTCAGTCGAATGGTTTCCATATTCGTAAAAACCGTCGGATCCGGGTTGAAGACTACGTTGTCTGAATCAACAGTTTGGCCTGTTCCGTTGGTCCTATATCCTTGCAGATAATGCCCCGCTGTATTTTTAAGGTAGCCGTTCTTATCAGTTGTAAAGGCGCCCGCACGTGTAAAGTTAAAACCTGCAGCACCGGACCCACCACTTGCCTGTTCTTCTGCAACGACAAACATTCCGTTGCCAGAAATAGCCAAATCGGTGGTGTTGGTACTCGACTGGAAAAGACCCTGGACGTCAACCGCCTGGTGGGGACGTTGTTGCACACCACCGGGAGAGTAGCCCGTTGCGCTAGCTTGAGCTGTGACCAAAGTTTGAAACCTTAGTGTGGTAGCTTTGTAGCCAATGGTGTTAACGTTGGTAATGTTATCCGCGATTGCACCCAAAGCCTGCGAATTTGCGTTAAGACCCGAAACGCCCGAGAACATTGCACCGTATAAGCTCATTTCTTTCTCCTATACTTTTTAGGCCAATTTAGTAATTTTATTGGCTCTGTTTAGATTGTTCTTCACGCGTAACACTCTGATGTTTAAATTTAGTCTCGCCTGATATTTCAGGTTCATATTTGATTTTCTTTACTCAGTTGCACTTGAAGTTGACTTAGCCTCCTTAATTGCGAGAATTTTATCGAGTGGGATGCTGACGTCACCCGCTTCAAGCATTGTGGTTCCAGATGCCATATTTACACCCGTGACATGCGCTTTAATCGCAATCTCAGTGCCTATAACTTGTTCATCAAAATCCATAGGCGTGAGATTAATAGTATAGGCACCGTCCGCCATGGTGTTTCCGTAATTGTCCTTGCCGTCCCACTTAAAGTCATGAGTTCCAGCCTGCAGTTTACCGTGACTATTCAATATAACTGCGCCTTTGCTATCCAAGATGGTGATGTCATTATTTTTTGCATTTTGAGCAAGAGTATAAGAAAACTCAGCCGAGCCGTCCTGGAGTGGCACTTCAGAACCGGTAGCGTTAACTTGGGTTCCAATAAAGCCAACAACAGAAGAGGCCAGGGATGCATTTTGCACAGTCAGTAAGTTTTCCAATGACTTGTTGGTGGCAATTTGTTGCTCAACACCCGCAAACGCAACCAATTGCCCGGTAAATTCTGTTGGCTCTAGAGGAGAAAGCGGATCCTGATTCTTCAACTGTGTCGTTAAAAGAAGCAAAAAAGCGTCAAGGTCACCCGCAAGGGTCGTCTTGTCTTTTTGTGCCTTGGAGAGTTCCGCAGCAGTTCCTATTGTTGAGATCGCATCTACCATTAATTCACCTATATCATTATATTGACACCGCCGTTAGTGGCGGTATTTTGGCCGTAAATTACAGCCTCTGATGCGGTAGTCTCAGCATCTTCAGCCTCTTCTTCGTTAGAATTTTGATTGTTGTTGTCGGGCTGCTCGTTCGTCTCTTCACGTCGATTAGCCGCTTGCTGTTGTGCGTGCTCTTTAAGGCTAAAGTTGAAGCTTTGCGTATCGGTTTTCAGTCCGCCTTCTTGTAAAACTTTTTCTAATCCACGCACGTCGCGTTGAAGGAGTTCGAGTGTTTCCGGTTTTTCGGCAATAACGTTAGCAGTTAATACGCCATCCTTACCGATCTCCATTCTTACTTCAACTTTACCGAGATTAGCTGGCTGCAGTTTGATATTAATCTTGTCAGCTCCCTCGCCAATTGCTTTTTTAATCTGCACGGCAACCTGCTCAACAGGTGCAGGTGGTTTCGGAGGTGGAGGCGGCGGAGGTGCTACTACTTTGGTCACCTGTTGGGTCTGATTGTTAGGCCCTGCAGCGCCGCTAATACCTGGAATATCTACCGCCATCGAAGCCTTTGGCGCCATGGCTGATTGATTGGCGGCAGATTGCTGCGCACCGATTGAGGCAGCCTGCTGGCGAAGCATCTGACTTTCATTCATCGCATTTGCTTGTTGACTTTGCGAGGTGACATTGGAATTCGTTGTAATACTGTGATGATTTGAAGCCTTAATGTCACCAGGATTGGTCAATTTACCGTTTGTTGATTTAGAGAGAGATGCCTGGCCTTCTTCTAACGAAAGTTCTGCAAGTTGAGCGGTGGGTGCCTTTGTGTGACTTGGCATTGCATTTAATTGATTCGCATTGGTTTGGACGGCCTGCGCTCCCATCTTATCTCCATTATTATCGACTGAAACTTTAACCGGCGACATGGGGTTGTTTTTGAGTCGGTTTGACAAATCTTGCTCTTGTTTGCTCGTATTTGAGCTAGTGGCCGAAGGGGCCTTTTGGGCAGCGACGCCTTCTTTTATATTTTTCAAGGCAATTTTATTTATGTCATCGCTAAACTCCGGCGTTTTTTTGCTTAAAGTTGCCGAAGACAGAACTTCACCCGACGTTTTTGAGGTTCCTTGTCCGTTGTTTTCAGGAGCTTGAGCGCTAGATTTAGCATTATTTTCAGTGACCTTAGCAGCTGTATTTATTGTTGGAGCCGCAGGCCCAGATTCAGAATGAGACTGTACCTGAGCTTTGTCGATGGCTGATGTCGTTGCGCTTGTTATTTGACTTTGCCCAGCAACATCTCCTTTTTGATTAATACTTAAAACGTTACTAGCGTTTTCGTTAGCAGCGAGACCTTCTTGATTTTCACCAAAAACCTTTCCAGCATTTTGCTCGTTACTACTCGTGAGATGACTATTTTCACCTGATGATGCCGAATTTTTTCCGTCACTGGATAAATCTGTTTGATCATTGGCCGTGCTGTTATCTTCAGATTTATCAAAATTCACGTCGTTTTTAGAAGTAGAACTATTTTCTAACGTAGGACTTTTGGAGGGAGCAATTTCATCATCGACATTTTTAATGAAGGCATCTTGTTCGGAAGAAAATGTATTAGTCTTTTGCGAGCTATCTATAGGTTTTTTTGGATTTTGAGCGTCAGAATACGTTTTCTCAACAGAATCTACTGTCGATTTAAGAACGCTTGAGAACTGAAATTTCTCACCGAGAAATGCCTCATTGCTATCGTTCTTGTATGAAGATTGGTTTCCGATCTTACCACTACCTGTTATTGCTAGAATACTTGCTGGTGTCGTATAATCATTCATTTCGTCCTACTCCCCTGCCTGGAATATTAGATGATGTAGATTTTTGCTCATTATTTTTTATTAACCTGGTTTTCATTTATCTTTTTGTTTTCCGTCAAACACATGACGAATATATTTACCCTTACAAAAGCAATTGTTGGGCCAATTTTATGAATAATTATAAGTTATTGAAAAATATAAAGAATATATTCTATTGAGCTTAGAAATGGCGTGGTTGGTGGGGGCTCTTTGCCTAACTTTCTAAAATTAGGCAATAATTGCCTATCAAGTTATAATGTTAATTGGAATTCGAAAAAAAGGCGGTCAATTGACCGCCTTGAATTTAGAATTGTTTCTTATCTAAACAGATATATCGGGATTTCGTTTGGTAGTCGAGTTCTCAGGTGTTGGTTGTTCCTGCTTGGCTGGTTTTGTCAGGAGACCCTCCGCAAGATTTTTATTGATGTCGATAAGAGAGTCTAGATGGTCGCCGTTAGTGTCAGACAATGCCTTCACAGTTTGTTTGTCAACAAATATACTCAAGCTTAAAATATTTGCTTTGAGCTGCGGCGGTAATTTATTGGCAGTGTCTACAATGTCGGCTTGTATAATGGTCCAAAGAAGCTGATTGAATTTTAAAGCGGCCGCGTATGTATCGTAATCTTCGGTTTGACCTTTGGCCTCATCTAACATAAGGGCGGCTTTAGTGAAGGCCATTGCCTCCACTTCGCGTGGCGGCAAGGCAGACTTTTGTGTTTGCGCATAGGCCTGTAATTTATCCTGTGACATCAGCCATCAGCTCCAATTCATAGTTAAGTAATTTTTTACATACTTTTAGGGCTATATAATGTTCGCCCTCTAGTATTTTTTGCGAGATTTCCATAATTAAAGCTAAAATTTCTGTGTTAGGGGCAAGATCCATTAATTCATTAATTAGCTTAAAATAAATAATATGATATTCCGACTCATTTTTTGCATCCACATACATATTTAATACGATAAAATATATTTTTTTCCCAATAGTATCTGCATTTTCTTCAGTTATTATATCTTTTTCTCTTAGTACAGGCACGTTATTTTGAATTATAATTTCAGCTTTAGAACCCGCATTGGTTAACACTGCAGTTCCAATAAGCACTTTTTCATTAGGCTTTAAGGTTAATTTTAGGGGCATATTTTATATTATCATTCAGTCATACGTACAAATTTTCAAGTCCAATTAGATTATATTCAAGTAGAGCACACAATTAGTAAAGCTTTAGTAAATCCAACCAAATACTTTATAGATGACTAGTTTAGGAAAAAATAGAAAATTAATGTGTACCCAAATTCTCCTAGTCCTGATAGATGTACTAAAATAATCGCAGAATTGCTTGTTCAGATTGCTGGGCAATACTTAGACCGATTGTTCCGAGTTGTTGACGGGTTTGGAGCGTCAACAAAGCTGCAGATTCTGTATTAAGGTCGGCGTTAACGAGTTTCGCAGCTCCGCCCTCTAACGAGTTGATCATGTTAGTTGTGAAGTCCAAAC
>LWDU01042510.1_pt1 | contig 38020 bp, 28 predicted proteins | sample 727161 | NCBI WGS metagenome assembly LWDU01 (sample SAMN04566230, study PRJNA314399) | hydrothermal vent metagenome | isolation source: deep sea hydrothermal plume seawater | place: Mexico: Gulf of California, Guaymas Basin | collected 2004-07-11
GGCTGCAGGTTGACCTCGCAGACGATGGAGGTGAGTCCACGGTTCCTCGCCCACGCCTCGAGCACCGCGTACAACGCCGATCCGATGCCACGGCGTCGCGCCGAGGCCGCGGTGGCGATTCGATCGACATAGGCGAAATCGTCGAAGTGGCGGCGAAACCAGCGGAAGTTGGGGCTGTCGTAGCGGTCGTCGGGAAGCATCACCACCATCAATGCGACGGCAGAATCGGCACTCTCTCCCTCGACCATCCGCACCATCGAAGCGTTACGCAGTAACGACTCGAACGACTCCTCATCGAGTCCACCCAGTTCGGGAACATGCTCCTGGTTGAGCAGATGCAAGCGGCTACAAGCCTGCTGCAAATCTGCCACCGGTTGCACGCGGATCGGTGGTTCGCTGGGGGTCGAGGTGGCGAACAGGTCTCCTAGATGAGTCGCCAGCGAACGCAGTGCCGATCGATGATGAGAGAGTGAAGCGAACTCCGGGTGCGAACGCAACACCCGCAACCGATCGGTCGGCGTGACCGTTCCGTCAAAGATGGCTCCCAGTTGCAACAGATCTGCCAGTCGAGTGCCCGCGGTGAGAGTTCCCCGATAACGGAGGCAGGCGAGATCGGGCTGCGCCTGGTACCCATGCCTCCCCTTCTCGATGAACCACTGCTCGGGGGTCGCGCCTTCCAGCTGGATTCCTTCGTGATGGTATCGAGCCATCGTTTCGATCACCGTGTCGATGATGCTCGCCAACTGGACCCGGTCCGCGACGGTGGCTGGATCCCTGAGGAGAGTGGCCAGGGTAGTTCCCGCGACCACCGGCTCGACCACCCGCTCGGAGACTCCCGAGGCTCCCTCGATGAAGAGCGCCGAGCGAGGTTTGTCGTGCCAGACCGTCTGCAACACTCGATCGCCAAACCACGCCGCACGAGGCTCTCCCACGGAGTACTCCGGATGGCTCGAAGCGGCGGGGGACCGGCGGCGGACCTGCACTTCTCCATCGACTTTGACCCGCTGGTGATGAGTACCCGTTCCACCGCGAAGTGCACGCGAGATGTGGCGGCGACGACGACGGATCTCCGCTCGCTCTGCAGCATGCAGCGTTTCATCATGGCGATCCTCCACCACGTCGGCCCAGCCGATCCCGCTGGTTTCACGATCGGGCCCGACCGCCCAGGAGCCATCGATCCCCTTCGCTCGGGCACCATGGGCCCACCCCTGGAGGAAGTGCAGCACATCGTGCCCGGCACGAGCCGCACCCAGTGCCCTTGCGATCTGTCGCACCATCGCCACCCTACGATGAGGGGCCACTCCGAAGCCGACCTTCGCATCATGAAGGTCGATCAACCACAACGATGCGGTCTCTGCGTCGTATCCTCGAACCAGGATGTTGCCGGTATGAATGTCGTGAGCATCCACCCCGGCACGAACGATGCCGGCGAGCCAGTTTCCCAGCACACGCAACATCGCCACCCGCTCGACTCCATCAAACCGTTCGAGGAACTGTGGGAAGTGTTCGGTATCGAGAAGGTAATCGAAGAAGACGATGTCGTGGTCCCGATGACACGCCAGCGCCACCGGTCTCGGTACCGCAGCTCCGCCCGCTTCCGCCAGCGTCAGGTTGTGCCACTCGAGCCGCGCCCGCCCCCAACCGAAAAAGCGACGACAGCGCGCCGCCAGATCTCGCTCCTGGTGAATCTTTGCGATGAGAGTCGGTCGTGCAGGGGAAGGTGGAATCCTCAACACCATCCTCTGCGATTCCGACTGGAGGATCTCGACGCCGGGAAACTGCAGCAGAGCCTGCTGGTCTCGTGGCACTCCATCGAGCCAGCCGATGCGACGAGGATGTGACTCTTCATTGCTGATGAATGGTGAATCCACCGGGTCCTCCACAACGATTACCTGCGAGACCTTCGAATGGTAACCAACAGAAGCCTCTTGCCCACCCGACTCATCGGACAGAAGTTTATCCGCTCTCTCTGTGGCTCACTTCGATCGCTTCGGATACCTTGGAACTGTCCGATACCGGGGTTGCCTCGGTGGGAAGACTGGAGCGGCCTGGTGCCTGTCACTACCGCTCACTTCACCCTTCTGAGGTAGGAAACCCCCTTCGATGGCGAAGCAATCCTTCGATCTACCACTGCTGGAAAAACCCGCTGACGACGATCGCCGTGAGGTCGCCGTCGTGCTCAAAGCGGTGATGCCGGGCGACCCTTCCCTACACCTCAGTGGAGTCGATCCGGTCGCCGAGATCACGGCACTGGCAGATACTGCCGGTGTGAGGGTTGCAGGGGTGGTCAAGCAGAAGCGTAACCGCCCCCATCCGGGGACCTATGTCGGCAAGGGAAAACTGGAAGAACTGGCCGAACTGGCCACTCAACTCGAGGCTCAGTTGATCATCGTCGACGATCCCATCTCCCCGGGGCAGGGTCGCAATATCGAGGAGAGTACCGAGTTGCGAGTGGTCGACCGTGCCGAGTTGATCATGGATATTTTTGCCCGCAACGCTCGCAGCCATCAGGCCATACTTCAGGTTGAACTGGCCCAGTTGCAGTACTCCCAGTCGCGCCTCACCCGCATGTGGACCCACCTTTCTCGCATGGAAGGGGGTGCCGTCGGAACCCGGGGGCCCGGTGAAACCCAGCTGGAAACGGACCGCAGGATCGTCCACCGCAAGATCAGTATCTTGAAGAAGCGGCTGGCCAATATCGAGAAACAGGCCCACACGCAGCACAAATTGAGGGAGGGATCGTTCCGCATCGCCCTGGTCGGTTACACCAACTCCGGAAAGTCGACGATGCTGAAACGCCTCACCGGTGCCGATGTTCTGATCGAGGATCGCCTCTTCTCGACCCTCGACACCAGCACCCGCAACTGGGACCTCGATGTTCCCTTCGATGTACTGCTCTCCGACACCGTCGGATTCATCCGCAAGCTCCCGCACGGGCTGGTCGCCTCCTTCCATGCCACACTGATGGAAGCGAGGGAAGCGGACCTGCTGATTCACATGGTCGATGCATCGTCGCCGACCATCGAGTTCGACATGGAGTCGGTGGAGCGAACCTTGACTCGCATCGGCTGCGATGAACATCCGAGACTGGTCGTGTTCAACAAACTCGATCGAGTACGCGAAGATCAGCGGATCGACCTTCAACACCTGCTGGCAGAACAGGAAGACTCGTTCGTGGTCAGTGCCACCGAGGGAACTGGTATCGATCTGGTGGTGGAACGGGTGCTAGAGATCACTCACGAACGCCAGGAGTCCGGCAGTTACAAGGTGCCTCACTCCCGATCGGATCTGGCGGCAAAATTGCACTCGATGGCTGCGGTCGATCAGGAGGAGTTCCTCGACGATGGGATCCACATCAGTGCACGCTTCGATCCGGGGCAGAAGGCGCGCTGGGAATCGATGTTGAAGAAGGCGGGACTATTCCCCGCTGCCACCGATTGAGCCGACCTCGACCTTCTTCGCCGAGGCCACCATCTTGGCCAATCGAACCTTCATTCCCTTGAGGAATCGGTCGTGAGCTCCAAACAACTCCTCGTACAGCGCCAGGCAATCTTCAGCGATAAACACATCCCTGGCAGCGAGAGCACCGTCGAAGGAGAGCACCAGGAATGGCCGAAAGGTACCGGATGTAGAATCCAGTTTCTCTCCTGCAACCCACATCTGGTAACAGCCCTCGATAGCAGCGGATTTCTTCGCCTCACGATCGGCTGACTTGTTCTGATATGCCGAGCGATACGGCTCGAAGATGCTGAGGAACTTCGCTTCGATCCTGGTCATGGCCCATTCTTCGACCAGTTCCTCGGGAACTCCCTCGACCTTGGCTGCGGCATCCATCCGGGCCACATCCACTCGTGACGGATCGAGCAATCCCTCGATCAAGGTCAATCGAGCCCGGGCAATCGAGTCTTGAGGATTCTCCTGGACCTGCTTTCTCAACTGGAACAGAACTTCCACCTGGTTCAGCCCCTGGCCGAGCGACAGCAACGAATCGGGGCGCCAGTAAGGCTCCCTACCGAAGAGCAACAGTCCAGAATCATCGAGGAAGACGAAAGAGGGAAAACCTCTCAGGTCATATTCTCGCATCAGCTTCTGATCCGGCTTGTCTTCCAGTTGCGCCGAGATGTTGAGGTATGGAACGAACTTCTTGCTCTCCTCGACCCACCAGTTCGATAGAAGGGGACCCCCCTCCATGAAATCACAAGGGCCTCAGGGCGCATAAGATCGGGTGAAGTAGGCGAGGATCGGCAGGTTCTTCTGCTTCGAGATGGCTTTCGCCTGATCGAGTGAAGTGATCCATTCAATCTTCTGCACGAACTTCTTGGCACGCTTCTCCTGGTAGCGCTTTTCCATCACTTCAGAATCCTGTGCCAGTGACACCGAGCCAACCAAAAGCACACACAAGGTGGTCAGCCATCTCAGGGCCGAGTACTTCTGCATCGAGAACTTCTGCATCGAGACTCTCTTTCTACCGACAGGAAATGCGAACATCCCGATTCCATGTGGGAGTCGATACAGGATAACTCGGGAAACCTGGTCATGCTTCCCAATTGCTCTGGTCCCCACCTCTCATCCCCATTATCATCGTGGATTCAAAATCTGACAGAGAAAGAGTAGGTCAAAATGATTCAATCCATTGCACTGGTCCTTTCGGCAGCACTGATGCTACCTGGATCGGCTTTCCACAACATCGATGAAGCAGACAACCAGGCGAACGCCACGGTTCGTCTATTTGTCCTGGAAGGCAGTTGGAACGACCAGCCCGATGCTGGAGAAGCACTCGACATCAACGCCCTGTTGATGGGAGGAGGCGGCTCGAAGCGTTCCTTCCCCGACCTGATGGGTGCGCTCGCAGATGCCACCGAAAATGAAGAGATCGATGTGCTCGCTCTCGATCTCGGAGATGGAACCTCCTTCACCATTCCCCAGATCAGTCGGCTCTGTTCTGCCATCGAAAATGCCAGGGCTGCAGGTAAGAAGTGCATCGCCTGGCTTGAAAATGGAAACAGCGGCCTGATCACCGTCGCATCGAGTTGCAACAGTGTCATCATGACACGCACCGGTGGGCTCGATTTTCACTCTCCAGCACTGATGCCAATCCACTTCAAGACAGCGATGGATCTGTTCGGAGTCGAGGCGAGCGTGATCCGCGTCGGCGATTTCAAGGGTGCCGTCGAGCCCTACATGCTTCCCCAGATGAGTGATCACCTGCGCGACCATTACATGGCGATGCTCGAATCGCTCAATCAATTCGTCGTCCAACAGATCGCCTCCGGACGCAGCATCGACCCCAACAAGGTCCGCGACCTGCAGATGTTGCGCATCTTCACCCCCGAGCAAGCACTGAATCAGGGCATGGTCGATGCATTGGCGGACCATGGCACCATCGAGGAGACCATCGAACTGATCCTCGACAGTTCCGTCGATTGGAAACGTGCACGCAAGAAGCGGAGTACGCCCTTCAATCCGATTCAGATCTTGACCGAGTTGTTCAGTCAGAAACGTCAGAAGAGCATTCCTGAAAACTCTGTGGTGGTGCTGCATCTGTCGGGCCAGATCGTCGATGGCGACACCGCCACTCCTGGATCGATGGTCAGTGAACCTTCCGCCAAAGAGATCGATGCCCTCGCCGACGATGATTCAGTCGCGGCAGTCGTGATACGGGTCGACTCTCCTGGCGGATCTGCCACCGCCAGTGAGGTGATCCGCGTGGCGCTGGAGAATCTCGCTCGCAAGAAGCCGATCGTCTATTCGATGGGGAACCTGGCGGCCAGCGGCGGCTACTGGATCACCTGTACCGGTCGCCCCATCTATGCCTCGGAGGGAACCATCACCGGCTCCATCGGAGTCTTCGGCATGAAGCTCTCCTTCGGCCCGGCACTGAAACGATTCGGAGTTCACATCGATCCGGTCGCACTCGACGATGCGGCGATGATGATGCTTCCCGATCGCCCGTGGAATGCCGATCAGATCGATCGACTTCAGGCCACCGTCGATGATATCTACGACGATTTCATCGCCATAGTCGCCGAGAGTCGTGATATGGAACCTGGCCGTGTCCGCTCCATCGCCGGAGGGCGAGTATGGTCGGGCCAACAGGCGCTGGATCTGGGTCTCGTCGATGCCATCGGAAGTCTCGATGACGCGGTGGCTCACGCCCGTCGGGAGGCAGGTCTCGGTGCCGACTCGAATCTGGTTCACCGTCCTGGCCCGGCGGATCCGCTCGATGTCTTCAAGATGCTGATGGGTAGCGACGATAAAGCGATTCGCAGCATGATCGATTTCCCTGCCCTGCGGATTCTTGCGGCAGCCGGAGTTGATCTGAGTCCGTATGTCGCTCGATTGCTCGGTTCCTCCCCCAGCAGTGGCTTCACCGTCGAGGCGAGGATGCCGGTCGATCTGAATCCACGCTACTGAGTTGGATGGATGATGCGGTGGTGGAGGAGATTCTCAGGCGAGGATCTCCTTCACCACCCGCGCTTTCTCGACTCCGGTGAGTTTCACATCGAGCCCCTGATACTGCACCGACAGTCTCCGATGATCGATCCCCAGCAGGTGTAGCATCGTGGCGTGCAGATCTCTCACATGAACCACATCCTCGACCGCATTGTAGCCGAGGTCATCGGTTTCTCCGTGAGTCACACCCCCCTTGATTCCCCCGCCGGCGAGGAACATCGAGAAGCCCTTGATGTGGTGATCTCTCCCCGGATCATCCCCGCCACCCTGTGACATCGGAGTCCGACCAAACTCCCCACCCCAGACGATCAGTGTGTCATCGAGCATCCCCTTGTTCTTGAGATCCTGGATCAATGCCGCAGTCGGCTGGTCGCACAGGTTGCAGCAGGTCTTCATGTACTGCTTGAGGCCACCGTGGTGATCCCAACCGCGGTGGTAGAGGTGAATGAAACGTACTCCCCGCTGCGCAAGGCGACGTGCCAGCAGGCAGTTACTGGCGTAGGTCCCATCGCCAGGCACCGCCCCGTACATCGCCAGCGTCTCGGGGGATTCATCGGAGATATCCATCAACTCGGGAACCGAGACCTGCATGCGAAATGCCAGTTCATACTGGGAGATTCGTGCCTCGACCTCCGGATCGGCCCTGTCACTGGCGCGCATCCGATCGAGATCTCTGACCGCCTCGATCAGGTGCTGCTGACGATCACGGGTGATGCCGGCAGGATTGCTCACAAAGTGAACCGGATCCCCCTTGGAATGAAACTCCACACCTCCCAGATTGCTCGGCAGGAAACCACTGGACCACTGCCGGGCGGCGATCGGTTGTGGATTCCTTCCACCGACACTGGTCAACACGACGAATCCTGGCAGATTCTCACCCACCGAACCGAGTCCGTAGTTGATCCATGAACCCATGCTGGGCCGATTCGTGATGATGGACCCGGTATTCATGAAGGTGTGTGCCGGATCATGATTGATCTGCTCGGTCACCATCGATTTCACGATGGCGATGTCATCGGCGACGGTACCGATGTGTGGCAGATAATCGCTGATCCACTGGCCGCTTTCGCCGTAGCGTTGGAACCCCGCTCGCGGTCCAAGACACTTCAAAGGCTTGCCCTGCAGCTGAGCGATCGGCATTCCCTTGGTGTAGGACTCCGGCATCGGCTGGCCATCGAGCTGAGCCAATTTGGGTTTTTCATCGAAGGTTTCGAGGTGACTGGGTCCACCCGCCATACTGAGAAAAATGACCCTCTTGGCCCGCGCCAGTGGAACACTCAACGATGGGTTCAAGGGGAATCCAGCCGCCCCCGCGACATCGGTGGGCCACCACTGACTGAGCGCAGCCGCGCCGATTCCCAGCGACAGCGAGCCGAGAAACTGCCTTCGATTTAACTGGTGGAGTTGCTGCAGAAACTGCGCTTGAGATTCACTCACGGGTCAACGTTTCATGCAGGTTGAGGATCGCACGAGACACCTCACTCCAGGCCGCCAGTGTCACCGCTTCAATACCCTCTTCGCCGGCGTCGGACGGGTTCATTCCCTGGAACTGGTCGGCCAATGCGGGTTGCTGCTCGAAGTGCTTGCGTGACGATTCCAGCAAGTTGTACAGGATCTCGATCTCTCGCGATTGAGCTTCTCGCGATACTGCTTGCTCGATGGCAAAGGCAATCGCTGCGTGATCGGCTTCTTCAGTTCCTGCATCACCTCGAACTTCTGTATCACCTTCAAGGAACTGTTGCCGCCAACCGATGATGCGCCGGGCAAAGGAACGAGCCGCCTCGACGAATACCGGGTCGTTCAGCAGCACCAGGGCGGCCATCGGTGAATTCGATCGATCCCTTCGGGCGGTACAGTTCTCTCGAGTGGGTGCATCGAAGGCGAGCAGCATCGGATGCAAGTATTGCCGCTGCCAGTGAAGATAAACCCCTCTGCGCCACTGTCGGGAACCGGTATCGGGTCGATATCGGCGTGGCGGAAAGTTCAGGTGACGGTAGTAGTGAGGAGGCTGCGGTGGCTTGACCGCCGGCCCTCCCAGTTGATCGACCAGCAAGCCACTGATCTTGAGCGAAGCATCGCGCACCATCTCTGCCGGCATCCGATAGCGCGCCTGGTGAGAAAAGAGCAGATTTTCCGGATCGATCTCCACCGCACGCGCCGCGGGAATCGATGACTGTCGGTAGGTTCGAGACCGTACCATCTTGCGAACCAACCCCTTGAGATCCCAGCCAGATGCGATGAACTCGATGGCCAGGGCATCGAGCAATTCCGGGTGAGTCACCGGTCTTCCCTGTCCTCCGAAGTCCTCGACCGAAGGACAGAGTCCGCCGCCGAAGAGTTGTGCCCAGACACGGTTGACCAGTACCCGCGCGGTCAGTCCAGCGACACCCCCCTGCGATTCGGGGCGCACCAGCCACCGTGCCAGATCCAGTCGCGTGGCCCGCTGCTCGGTCTCGAGGCTGCCGAGGAATGCCGGCACCGCAGGTTCGACAATTTCCCCATCCTCATCGAGCCAATTGCCTCTCTGCTGGATCCGGACGATGCGAGGCTCAGCAAGGCTGCGGGTATAGAGCGCCAGTGGTAACGACTCCGAGAGCATCGTCGCCTGATCCTTCAGGCGGGTCAGTTGACCACGAAGTTGCAACACCGTCGGGGATTGATCGCCATGATACTGACGGAGCAGTTGACGCTGAGCAGCGGTTCGCTGCGCCGGTGCGATGCTCAACACCTCGATCACCGGAGCCGGAGCGGCGGTCGCCCTCTCACTGCCGCACAGATCCCAGTAAACGGTACCGCCGTACTGCGTGAAGGCGACTCCGCTGACCACCGACCCGGGCTTCAGGCCAAGCGACTCGAAGGGCACCTCGATCCGCACCCATTGCCCCACAGCGGGTAACGGGCCGATTCTCTGATAGGCGGCATCGCTGGTCGTTTTGCGACCGTAGACGATGTCATCGGAGCCCCATACCGCACGGTGTTCCCAGTCTCCATCGATGTTGCACTGCAGCATCAATGCGGTCGGTGGCGATGCCGATAACTGATAGACCCATGCAAACAGAAGATCTCCCTCGCCGACGATGATCTTCTTGTCGGTGGTCCCGACGGTGTAATGCTGGACCAATCCGTCACTACTCTGCTTGCGATAAAGTTTGCCGCTGTGCGCAGCAACTCCATCTTCCTCGACAAAATTCCACCTGCCACTGGATTTGCCGCCGGTGTCTTTCACATCATCGATCCACAGGTACGGGTGCTTCTCTCCCGACTCGATCTGGCTGATCAGTTGCTGCTCCCACTGCGGCTGTTCTGCAGGGAGCCCCTCGATCGCCTCCTTGACCTCCCGCTCAGCCTGTTCGATGCGTTGCTCCAGTTGACTCTGCTGCTGACGACTCTCATCGGTCATCACGCGCATCTCTGGCTTTCTTCGAGTGGGTGTGGTGTTCAACCCTCCGTATGGATTCCTCAGATGCTCCTCATCGTCGATGTCTGCGAAGAAAGCTCCGAAGGAGTAGAAATCTCGAATGGTGTAGGGGTCATACTTGTGATCATGGCACTGCGCACAACCGAGAGTTCCCCCCAGCCACGTCTCCGACAGATTGCGAATCCGATCCGTCATGTAGATCGATCGGTATTCCTTGAGCTGCAGCCCGCCCTCGTGAGTGGTCTGGAGCAGACGGTTGTAGCCGGTAGCGACCAGTTGATCCTGATCGGGTTGGTCGAGTAGATCACCAGCGATCTGTTCGATGGTGAACTGGTCAAACGGCAGATTCGAATTGAAGGCCCCGATGACCCAGTCGCGATAGAGCCAGCTGTGATGCTCCTGATCTCCGTGGTAGCCCACGGTGTCGGCGTAGCGCACCAGATCGAGCCAGAAGCTCGCGAACCGTTCACCAAAATGTCGACTCGCGAGCAAGCGATCGACTTCCTCCAGATAGGCATCGTCTCCCTGATTGGAGATGAACCGATCCACATCTTCGGCTGCCGGAGGCAAACCCGACAGATCCAGATGGAGGCGGCGAATCAGCGTGGTGGGATCGGCGTCCGCTGCCGGCACCAGGCCCGCTGGGCCCCATCGATTCAGGATGTAGTGGTCGATGGTCGAGGTCGGCCACGGCTCCTGGGAATCGGGAACCGCTGTCGGCAGAGGGGCGATGTAGGCCCAGTGCGGGGCAAAATTGGCGCCCTCATCGATCCATCTCCCGAGGATCTCGACCTGCTCGGAACTCAGTTCATCGTGTTCCTTGCTCGGCGGCATCGGATCTTCCGGCGAGGTGATGCGAAGCCACAGTTCACTCTCCTCACGATCCCCGGCAACGATCGCCCGGTATCCCGATTCAAGGGTGCGGGTGGCCGAGACTTCATCGAGCAGGCTCAATCCTGCCTTGCGCGATTTCTGGTCGGGACCGTGACAGGCAAAGCAGTGCTGAGACGGTGAAGTCGATGGGAAGTATGGTCTCGTCGAAACCAGCAAGATGAGTACTACCAAACAAACCACCGATGGACCCGATCAGCAGCCCGACCAGCAGCCCGATGACGGACCACTTCGGCAGCGGATTCGATGAGAAGAAGGGTATGCCCATGACGGGAACCGACTCTAGCACCCCGAGGATGTCAGGACAATGAGCGGCAAGTTGACGACCGGTTCTCCCTCTAGTCGAGGCACATCAATGCATCGGCGGTGGGGTCGGGGCCGAAGGAGTTGTCACCAGGAAGTGGCAACGGGGCCGCTCCGATGAAGAGGCGTCCCAGAACTGCCACCGGGTCGGCGATGTCGAGGGCTCCATCATCATTGGCATCGGTGGCATCTTCACAGGAGATGATTCCTCCGCTGAACAGAAACTGCAACGAAGCGACGGCATCGGAGATATCCACTGCTCCATCGACATTGGTATCGCCACGAACAAAGAAGGGCTGCATCGTCGGATGATCGAAGGGAGGCAATCCGAACTCCACTCTCGGATCGGTCAGTCCATTCTCGAGGAAGTCCTTCAACTGGTTCAGTTCGGTATTGGGTAGGTCCATCGGCGGATCGAGCAATGGGTCGTTGGGAGTGAAATCTCCACCGCCATTGTAGAACGCCAGCACATCGTCGAGGGTCGCCTTGCCGCCATTGTGGAAATAGGGTGCCCGCAGGCCGACATTCCGAAGTGATGGCGACTTGAACTTGCCGATGTCCTCATCATCTCCGCTGACGGCAAAATGACCGACATCCTCGAAGGGCGGACGCACTCCGATGAAGCGGAAGGACCCATCGCCCAGCGCTGGGGTCTCGTGACAAGGCAGGCAGTTGTCGGCAAAGAGTAGCAATCCTAGCTGCTGCGACTCGGTCATCGCATCGCTGATTCCCTGATTGAACAGATCGAAGGGAGTGCGATCTGGTATCAGGGTTCGTTCATAACTGGCGATGGCGAATGCAATCCTGGCGGCAGTGATCTGAGAGTCTCCGAAAGCGTTCTGGAACAGGCCTTCATAGTTGACGAACTGGAGCAATCCTTCGATCAGGTCGTCGGGAATATTGGTCGCCAGAGCCAGCGGCGTCACCGAGATCAACTTCTGCCGGACGCCATTCCAGTCCCGCGTATCGCAACCCATCTCCACCATCGAGATGATGGGACCCACCGCCTGTGCTTCCAGTGCACCTCCAGATGGAATCAACACCAATCCAGTTTCAGGGTCGGTGAACTCTGGCCCGGCACGCCCATCCCAGAACAGGGTCGGATGATAGCCAGCTCCGATGGTCGATTGAGATCGTCTCGCTGTCACCTGACGCTGGGGAAAGAAGACACCGTCGTCGAGAGGTGATCCGCCACACGCCTGCAACACCACACCGATCGACCCGGCCACGTCATCTTCGGTTCCAAACAGCCCGTCAAATCCTGGATGGATCGATCGAGGAAGATCAACCCTGGCGTCCGATCCACCCGCCTCGGAGAGGTGGCAAGTTCCGCAGGATGTCGAGTTGTCGTGAGAGAGTTGTTCTTCCCAGAAGAGGAACTTACCGAGCAGAGCTTTTTCAGCAGTCAGGGGATTTTCTGGTGGCTCCGGCATCGGCGGAAGCGGTGCCAGGATATCTCCCGGTCCGACCTGCGCAGCCGCTGGTGTCGAGAGAAACAGTCCCAGGATCACGGCACACGCCGTGAGCCACGACAGCAGACGATTCATCGGGATCAAACTCGAGTGGATCATGCCGGGGGTCCTCTCCATGCCACTGGTTCCATTCTACCGCATCCTCCGATCTGGCCGACCCTCGAGCTGATTCTGCTCCAGCGGCGTGAAGTCGTGCTTCTCAAGGGCAGGCAGGATTGGAACAGGGGAGTGAATCGGGGCTGGGGTCCACTCCACATCCTGGAAAAGGTGCCGGGAGCGGCCCTCCTCCCGAGAAGAGATGATCGAGCACCGTCACCGCATCCGCCACGTTGGCCATCGCGTCGTCGTTGGCATCGATGGTCGAGAGACATCCACCCTCTCCCCCCCCGCTGAAGAGATAACTGAGGATCGCCACTCCATCGGCGATGTCGATGGTCTGGTCTTGATTCGCATCTCCACGGGTGAATCCCGGCAGCCCATCGGTGACCAGGATGATATCGATCCACTCGATTTGATCGACTCCACCAGGCCCGCTGACCGTGAGTGTCACCGAGTAACTCCCCGGCTCCGAGTACAGGTGCTGCGGGGAAACGGACGGGCTGTCAGAACCATCGCCAAACAACCACAACTGCTCATCGATTTGCCCACTGCTCAAGTTCTCGAATTCGACCGTCAATGGTGCCGGCCCCGATGCGGGTGAAAAGGTGAAGGCCGCCACCGGTGGTTCCATCGGAAGGCAACTGATGTATCGCTCGATCAATTCCTTGCGATCGTGATCCTCTCCGATCCCGCCCATCTCGACCGACTGGGAGATCACTGCTCCACTCTCACCGACATGATTGATCACTCCGCAGGTAAATCCGTCACTGGCAAAGAGAATTTCCTCTCCAGTAGTCACCGGCTGCAATTGATCGACGTAGTTGGCCTCTCCATCGTAAGGCACCACCTGATCGAAGTTCAGCATGCCGCAACTCGGCGAGACGATGGAGGAGATCTCTCCCACCGAACCTCCGCCGTCGCTACACCCGGCAAACCCGACCAGATCCTGAATCGAGGTGTCGGGATCGAAGCAGAAGGTATCTCCACCGCTGAGGTACAACTGGCCGCCTGCGACAACGTAATCGGCAAGGATCTGACCTTCATCGGCGGTCAGCATGTGATTATTGGGATACATCCCCACTTCCACCCAGATCCGATCGAACGCCTCGAGCAGCAATCCCTGAGACTGCAACTCCGAGAGATCCTCGACCTCGGTGGAAAGAGCAAAGAGTGAATTGTCTTCGAGCCCCTGAACGATCGCCGGCACCGAATCTGTTGAACCGTTGTCATCATCGAAGAAGCCGATCACCAGATCAGAGACATCGGTGGGCAAGATTTGCAATGTACACAACGCCGCCTCCGCCTCGTTGCCGATGGCGACAGGAATGATCATGAATGCGGCGATTCCATAATCAGATGCCAGGTCGACATAACTCACGCTCTCCCCCGGCAAGATCGCCAGTTCCAGCCCATTTCTCAGCACGCGAATCTGCTGGTAAGGATCGCCAGTCACCGCCTGCTGGTTTTGCCACTGCAATTGCACATCGTCTTCGACCTGCTGACACGACAGGTTCAGCACTGGCTCAACCAGACTGACATTGACCACACAGGAAACCTGAGGCGACTGATCCGCTCCCACCGCAGCGACCAGCGTGTAGGAGTGCTGACCTGAACCCGGCGATGGATCCTCAAAGGAAGTCTCACCACCGGGAATCTCGGCGATCAGTAGCCCGTCTCGGCGAATCTTCACCGTGTCGTAACTCTCTCCCGGGTTCCAGCTGAGGGTGACATCCAGCATCTGTTGATCACAGACCAACTGTGACGGAGGAAGCACATCCGGAACATTGGAGATCTGCAGGTAAAGGTCATTGCCGGCGCAATGTCCGACCCACAGATCGGGTGTGCCGTCGCCGTTGAAATCAGCGATCGCCACATCGAAGGTGCCTGTGTGATGCGCTTGGGTCCACTGTCCAGAGGGATAAGGATCTTCCAGCAGGGGCGGATTCGCTCCGTCGTTTCGAAGGAATGCCATCCGACGACTGCAACTCGGGATATCGGTATCGACATCGGTGACCACCACATCGTTGTCGCCGTCATTATCGAGGTCGACGATGTAGGTGTTGCCACCAAAACCACCGGTCAGTGGGCTGGTGCCAATCGGAGTATTCACCCAGTTGACGGGAATCTCACCCGGGGCTGAATCGTTGAGCAAGACCTGGTCCTGCGGATCCTGTACCGCAAAAACATCCTGACGACCGTCTCCGTCGATGTCTCCCAGATCAAAGTGGTAACAGGAACTGACATTCAACTCCTGGGTGACTCCAAAGGATGCAGCTCCCTGGTTGTAAGCGATGCGAATATCTGGAGTGGTGTTCTTGATGATGTCTGGCCAGCCATCTCCGTTGACATCTTTGATCTGACCACCGGTGGCAAAGTTTGAATTGATGAAGCCCGATGGCATCGTCGAGGTCTCGTCGGAAAAGTTGCCGGTTCCATCATTGATCAACAGGCGATCCTCAACAGAATTGTTGTAATCCACCAGGTAGATGTCATCGACACCATTGCCGGTCAGGTCCCCGACACCCACGGCACAGGCGTTGGGCTCCGCTCCACCGGAAGAGACCAGCAGCGGAAGGCGACTCGCTTGCTCCTCGAGGCCGAGCCAGGCACCACCCGGATCATTCCCGAGATTGATGAAGATTCGCGGCTGCTGTCCGTTACTGCCATCATTACCGGCATTGGCAATGATCAGATCGGGCCACAGGTCGCCGTTGAATTCGCCCACCTGCACATCGCGAGAGTTGTCGGGGATCGCCAGGTCCGGCGCCAGTTCCAGCGTCTGATCCGTCATCACTCCATCGACATTGAGAAACAGTACATTGGCTCTCGACCCGAAGGTGGTATAGGGCAGTTTGCGGACGCAGATCAGATCGATATCACCATCGAGATCGAAATCAGCAGTGGCGAAATCCTTCTCCTCGACATCGGCCTGGCCAAGGCTTGGATCGGCCAGGATGTTGGTGTCGCTGACTCGTTGCCACTCGAGCCAGATGGGGGTCTGTCCAGACAAGTTGCCATGCGGAGTCAGGATGACGACGATCCCCAGCAACACCCACAGCCCCTTGGCCATCATCGTCATTCTTGAAAAAACGCTCATCCGTTTCCCACTTCCACATCTCGCTGCCTCCCTGCAGAAGGCGCCACAGGATTCCACAATCTTCAGGAACTTCAGGCCCTTCAGGATAAGTCTCCCCCGAGGGCTTGGCCAATCGAATCCCTGTCGATGAGAGTTCAACGCGACCGTAGAGACGCCGTCATCAATTGCTGGTGATCCGCTCCGGTGGGAAGAAGCCGACTTTGCACCAGTTGAACCGTATCAAAGGTGAACTGTGGAACCTTGAGTGGTCGATCCCAGCCACCGATATCGCAAGGGGGCGTCAAGCGTGCCAAGGTCATGTGAGGAAGAAATGGCCGACACTTCTGGTGTCGAACCAGCCGCTGTGTGAGGCGACGATGCAACTCCTCGAGAGCATTACTGGTGGGCCCCTTCGCCGCCACGGTCCTCACCTGACCCCGATCGGGAAGGGTACCGATCCGATCAGGAGACCAGCAGATCGGCTCGACCGCTGCTGCGGCCCGCTCCACCGACTCCTGGATCTCCGCAACATCCGCCAGATCGACATCTCCGATGAACACCATCGTCATGTGAATCTGATGTTCCGGCATGAGTCGGTGGGGAGGGAGATCTTCCTCCGCCCTCAGCGCTTCGAGCAATTTTCCAGCACTCATCCGATCCGGATGGAGGGCGCAGAAGAGTCGCACTCGACGACTTCGTTGACGATGCTCTCGATCGACCGCACGGCGTTTCAATTCGAACTCCTCATCAAGGTGTGATCCGATTACGAACCGCATCGAGTTGCCGCTGGAGGCGCTCGACCACTGCAGGCTCCCCTGCCGCCCGATTCACCTGTTCAGAAGGATCTTCCCGCAGGTGGTACAACTGTCCGGACGGCTCCCCGGGCTGCGGCTTCAACTGCCTCGGCCGGGTGAACCCGCCACTCCCAAGGCCCTCGATCCATTTCCACGCTCCCGATCGAATCGCAAACATGCCGTGCAAGGAGTGATGGATGATGCTCTGCCGCTGGCCCGTATCCCCGTTCAGGATGGCATCCAGAAAACTGATCCCGTCCGGCGCTGCACCCAGCGGAATCGGTGCACCGACCGCCTCGGCAATCGTCGGCATCAGATCGGTCAACCCCACCAGGCTTGAATCGGACTGGCCGAGCCGCTGTCCATCGAGGCGACGGGGCCAGCGCACCAGCAGTGGGACCCGGTGCCCTCCCTCATGGATATCCGCCTTCTGTCCGCGCCACGCTCCATTGGCACGGTGCGGATACTTTTTCTCATCGTCGGGGGTCCAGTGGGCGCCGTTGTCGCTGGTAAAGAAGAGCAGGGTATCATCCGCCATCGATGTGCGATCGAGGGCATCGAGAATCTCTCCCACCACCGCATCGACATGAGCCACAAACGACCCGTATACCCCGGCTCCCTCATTGCCCTGGTAATTTCTGGCGGGCAACCACGGCGTGTGAGGTGCCGAGAGAGCGACGTAGAGAAAGAGCGGATCGGTCGTGTCGAGCTGGTGATGGCGCTCGATCTCCGCCACCGCTCGCGCTGCGGTATCGGGCAGTACCTGGTCGTGGCGAAAGCCCGGAGCAATTGCGCCTCCTCGCCAGAACCCCTTGCCGCCGTGACGAGCCTGACCACTCGCCTCGATCTTCTCGGTCGGCTGCGCTAACGCATGGTCATCTTCGAAGTAGAGGTAGGGAGCCATGTCGAGGCTGGCGGGGATTCCCCACCAGCGCTGAAATCCGGCGGTCGTGGGACCGGGGACCAGCGGTAGGCTGTAGTCGGTCGACCCCTGCGCCTGCAAACCCAGATGCCACTTGCCCGCCCCCGATGTGCGATATCCCGCCGCCTGCATCACCGCGGGAAGGGTCACACGAGTCGGCTCGATCAGAGCCGGGGAACGGCCCCCGAGTACCCCCTGCTTCATCGATGATCGCCAGGCGTACCGGCCGGTCAGCAGGCCATATCGAGTCGGTGTACACACCGCAGATGGAGAATGAGCATCGGTAAACCGAACACCCTCGGCAGCGAGTCGGGCCAGTTGAGGCGTGGCGATCCGCGACTGCTCGGTGCTTCCGGCGAGGTCTCCCCAGCCCAGATCATCGGCAAGAATCACCACCACATGTGGCCGCTCGGGGATTTTCTCTGGCGCTGCGTCGTCGGTCGAGTGAGAGCCGGTGGTGGAGCACCCGAGAAGCAACAGTCCACACCAGAAAATGGCCATCGATTGGAATTTGAGCGGCATCTGCACCCCCTTCTGCACTGCCTGGGATCGTATCCAAGTCGATCGCCCACGAACACTGCTTCATTTTAATGCACTATTATCACGCACTGCGTATGCTTCATTATGAAGCATATAGTCCCCGCGGCTTCCCCTCCGCTTTCCCGTCGACACAAAAAAACCCCCGCACGCGTGAGCGTGCGGGGGCAAGGATGGTTCATTTCAACGGTTCAAGCGGCGGGTAGCGCATCCACCGGGAATCCACTCTCACGGGCGTAATCGAGCAATTCCGCACGTAAACGGCCTCTCGCCCGGGAAATACGCGAACGGATCGTTCCCAGCGGTACCGACAGGATCTTGGCGATCTCCTGGTATCCGAGACCGTCCAGGTCGCACATCAACAGCGGCTCACGGAACTCTTCGGGAAGGTTGTGAATCGCCTCCTTCACCGGGTCTCCGACCAGGTCGAGACGCGGCTGATCGCCATTCTCGAGCCTTTCATGTTCCTTTTGCAGCTCCCAGGAACGGTCGTGGGAGACTGGTTGGGCCAGATCCACGTCCTCGTGGGGCGGCTTGCGTAAACGGCTACGACAGGTGTCGTAGAAGCGATTCTTGCAGATCCTGAACAACCAGGAGCGACAATCGGTCCCCGGTGTGAACCTCTCAAAGGCCTTGAATGCCCTCATGAAGGTGTCCTGGACCAGATCTTCGGCAGTCGAGAAATCTCCCGCAAGGGAGATTGCGAAGGCCCTCACAGAGGATTCGTGTGGCAGCGCCACCGTCTCAAAGGAGTGGTTCTCGGCCGTCTGGGTCGCGGTGAAATCGAATCTGTTCATTTTGAGTCCCTCTCTTCTTTGAACCAGTTTGCGAACATGAGAACCAATGCAGATTCCGTGCCAAACATGGACACCGCAGCCAAGGCTGACAGCATCCCACCGCTCCGATAGACTCTGGACGACTCCGATGACCGTTCTCATCCAGAAGTGAGGAATCCTCTTGTCCCTGCAGAACCACTCCTCGTTCAAAGCTCTGACGGGTGCCCAGCTGCTCGGCGCCTTCAACGACAATGTCTTTCGCCAGTTCATCCTGCTGATTGCCGCTCGGGTCACCGTCGAGTGGTTGCCGATCGATCCTCAGGCCGCAGTGATGGCGGTCTTCGCCCTCCCATTCGTGCTCTTTGCGGTGCTCGGGGGGTCGATTGCCGACCGCTTCCCCAAGCGTCGGGTCATCGTCATCGCCAAGGCGGTGGAGATCCTCGCCATGGCCTTGGGGATGGCCGCCTTCGCCCTGCAAGGGATTCACCCCGACCTGTCGATCATCGCGATGCTGACGGTGCTCTTCTTGATGGGGACTCAGAGCGCATTCTTCGGTCCATCGAAGTACGGGATCCTGCCAGAGATGGTTTCGGAGAAGGACCTGACACGCGCCAACGGCATCATCAACATGACCACCAATGTCGCGACCATCCTCGGGGTAGTGGTGGCCGGAGCGCTGTTCACCTACCTCCACCCCACCGACGATCTCAATAGTGGCCATCCCAACTGGTGGAGTGGTTTCTTCTTCATCTCGGTGGCGCTGATCGGCTGGCTCATCTCGAGAAAGATCGCCAGGGGCAAGAGTGCCGCAGATCCTCAACGCAACCTCAACTGGAATCCAGTCTCTGGCATCGCCGAGATCAAACACCTCTTCGGAGATCGACCACTGTTTGGCGCGGTGATCGCCACCAGCTGGTTCTTCCTGATCGGAGCCCTGGCGCTCTCGGTACTCAACGAGTTCGGTCGGGTGGTCCTTCAACTTCCCGGGGATGGCTCGAGCCTGTTCTTCTTCGTCGCAGCTGGCATTGCCCTCGGAAGCTTGCTGGCGAGCCGACTCTCTGGAGATCACATCGAGATCGGCATCGTCCCCATCGGTGGATTCATGATGACGGTCGGCTTTGGCCTGGTCCCCTACGTTGACGAGACGCTGCCCAGCGTCGGCGCCGCTCTGGCACTGGCGGGCATCGGTGGAGGTCTGTTCCTGGTACCTCTCGCCTCCTACGTGCAAGATCGAGCCCAGGGCAAGGAGAAGGGGCGGATCCAGGGAGCTCAGGAGTTACTCACCTTCCTCTTCATCTTCGGCTCCGCGCTGGTCTTCGAGATGATCCAGAATGAGCGGCTGCTGGGACTCGATCCGCAGGGAGCGATACTGGTGCTCGCTACCCTGTCCCTGATCGGAACCCTCGGAGTATTCCTCGCCGTACCGCACATCTCGGTGCGCTTCCCCGTCTGGCTGATCGTGCACCTGTTCTATCGAATCACGGTGCTCGGATCGGAGAACATTCCACGACGTGGCGGGGCCTTGATCGTCGCCAATCACCTCTCCTATGCCGATCCATTTCTGGTCGGCTCTGCAGTACCCCGGTTCATCCACTTCCTTGCCCATCGCCAGTTCAGCGGCAAGTCGTTGATCGGATTTGCCACCGGATTGATGCGAGCGATTCCCGTCTCCAGTGAAGATGGACCCAGGTCGATCCTGCGCTCACTCGATGAAGCGGCCAGGCTCGCCAAGAAGGGTCACCTGGTGTGTATCTTTGCCGAGGGAGGGATTTCTCGGACCGGCAACTTGTTGCCCTTCTCGAAGGGGTTGGAACGAATCGCCAGCAAGGGCGAGGTTCCGATCATTCCCATCTACCTCGACCGAGTCTGGGGCAGTATCTTTTCCTTCCGCGGCAAGAGGTTCTTCTTCAAGAGACCGTTGCGAATCCCCTACCCGATTACCGTCGCCATCGGCGAGCCACTCGAATCGACCGCCTCCGCGATGCAAGTTCGCCAAGCGGTACAAGAGTTGAGTGCCCTGGCACTCGACTCTCGCAAGCAAGAGGGCCTGACGCTGGCGACTCGCTTCCTCACCTCGGCCAGGAAAGCGCCGCGGCGAATTGCAGCCATCGAACTGGACAAGTCGATCTCTTACAGGAGGTTCTTGATCCTGGTCTTGATCCTGCGTCGGAAACTCAGGCATCGGTTGGCCGACCAGACCCACATCGGCTTGCTGCTACCTGCGGGCATCGGAGGAGCATCGAGCAACATCGCTGTTGCTGTGATGGGAAAGGTCGCCACCAATCTGAATTTCACAGCAGGAGCCGATGCTCTCAGCTCTGCCTGCCAGCAGACCGGACTGAAAACGATCATCACAGCCAATATCTTTCTCAAGAAGATCGACCTGGACCTGTCGAAGATCGCCCCGGATGTCGAAGTGATCGACCTACCCAGTTTGCTCGCGAGAGAAGTCACCAAGAAGGACAAGGTCGTCGCAATGCTCACCGCACTGCTCCCTTGCTTCTTCCTCAACCGGCTCGCCGGAGTTCCACATGATCCCGATGCGGATGCATCGATCATGTTTTCTAGCGGATCGACCGGGACTCCGAAGGGAATCCGCCTCACTCATCACAACATCCTTTCCAATGTCCGGAGCGTCTCACAGATCTTCGATGTAGACAGCAGAGATCGAGTGGTCGGATCACTACCCTTCTTCCATGTCTTCGGGTTCACCATCACTTTGTGGTTTCCTCTCGCCAATGCCATCGGGGCGATCTACCACCCCAATCCGATGGATACAGATGCTCTCGCTACTCTCATCCGCGAGAACAAGGGCACCATCTTCCTCTCCACTCCCACCTTCTACCGCACCTACCTGCGAAAGTTCGATCCGGTAGACTTCGCCAGTGTTCGCCTCGCCGGAGCTGGAGCCGAGAAACTGAAGTCTTCTCTTGCGGAAGCCTGGGAAGAACGATTTGGTTGCCCCCTCCTCGAAGGATACGGCTGCACGGAGTTGAGCCCGGTGGTCTCGGTCAACTTGCCCGACCTGAAGGATTCGCCGATTGGACAGAAGACGCGCAAGTTCGGCTCCATCGGAATGCCAGTCCCAGGAGTGGTGACGAAAATCGTCGACCCTGACACTCTCGAAGAACGCCCGATTGGCGAGGCCGGCCTGCTACTGATCAAGGGCCCCAATGTCATGAAAGGCTATCTCGGAAGGGACGACCTCACCGAGGAAGCGTTCGATGGTGAATGGTACAAGACCGGTGACATCGCAATGATGGACAGCGACGGCTTCCTCAGCATCACTGACCGGCTGTCACGGTTTTCCAAACTCGGTGGCGAAATGGTGCCCCACATCCTGATCGAAGAACACCTCCAGGAGATCGTCGACAATTACTTCAAGGGAAACCCGGATACAGAGGCTCCTCCCCAGCTGGCAGTGACCGCAATCCCCGATGAAGCCAAGGGCGAAAAGCTGGTAGTTCTCCATGGAAAACTACCGATCGAGCCAGCGCAGATCATCGAGGAGTTGAGGAGCCAGAATACTCTCCCCAATCTTTGGATTCCCAGAGCAGACTCCTTTATCGAGGTCGAAGGGATTCCAACACTGGGGACCGGCAAGGTGGATCTGCGGGCCGTCAAACAAGTCGCCCTGGATTCACTCGGTTAAGATCCTGAAGGCAGTCCATCAGCCACCATCATCGGGTACCTTGTTGCCATGATCGAAGGGCAGAAAACTGGATGAACAGCAACGAAGATCCCGATCTCGGCATCCGTGAATTTCAACGAACCATCGAAGCCACCTACTTCGACAAGGATTCCAATCGTGGGGTGAGCGGTTCCTTCATGTGGATGGTGGAGGAGGTGGGCGAACTGGCCAGAAGCCTCAACTCAGGCGAGCCCAACTCTGAAGCCGAAAGGGCCGAATTCGCCGATGTCTTGGCCTGGCTGGCGAGCCTGGCCTCCCTCCGAGGTGTCGATCTTGCTCGTTGTGCCAGCGAAAAATATCAAGCGGGTTGCCCTCGCTGCCAACAGAAACCTTGTTGCTGTCAACACCGCTCGGAGGAGGGGCCTTGAAGTCGCGCTATTTCAGCACCCTGGATCGTTACCTGTTCCGAGAACTCCTTCTCAACTTTTGTCTCGGGCTGATGTTTCTCTCCCTACTGGTGGGAATCGTGTTTGCCATGAAAGCGGTAGACTCTGGCTATTCCATCAAAATCATCTTGCCCTGGTTATTTGACAGCCTGCTCTACAGTCTTTACTTCACCACTCCGATTTCAATTCTCATTTCCTCCACCCTCAGTTACGGCCGCTTCGTCGCTGACCTGGAATATACCGCAGCGATGGCCAGCGGAATCACTCCTGCTCGCCTGTTCGTCCCGATGCAGTGGCTGGCGATTCCAGTCGCACTGTTCTTGATGCTGACTCAATCGACCATTCTTCCCGAACTACAGCACCGAAAAGAAGACATCGGACGATTCCTGGTCAAGCAGTTGCAAAATCTAGGCAACGGTAAGCAGGGGCAGTTGCAACTTGACAATCATGGCGGCCTGGTTCACTGGAGAGAGATTCAAAATGGAAAGCATCTGACGGATGTATTCATCCAGAAGCAGATGAACATCGGCCGGGGGACAGACGGTGTCGCCAACGCAGTCGCCACAACAAGCGGATCTGGAGAAACTCCGGGCACCAAGATCCGAGCCGAAAGAGCACAACTTTCCATTGACGATGAGACCGCCATGATTCGTCTGACCCTAAACAAGGTTGAAGTCAGTTTCCCCGTCAGTGAAGCACAGTCGGACAAACCCGACTTCCTCGGATGGCACCACGAAAAGATCCAGTTGGATAGATTCAACATCGATTTTCCAATCAATAGCGAATCCAGACGACTGAATGACTTACCCACCTCTGAATTGCAAATAGCCATGGAAGGTTTCAAGGATCAGGAGAAGGCCTTACGCGAGCAGATCGCTATCGCTGATGATCCAGCCTTCATAGCCTCTTCCAATGCGGCGATTCGAACCGCACAGAAAAGTATCCGCAAAGGAGACACGGAAATCTGGAGACGACGAGCGATGGCCCTCTCTGTCATCTCCTTCGCGCTACTAGGATTCCCTCTCGCCTTGATCTTGAAGCGATCTCAGAAGTTGATTCCGTTCTTCTTCGGCATGCTCATCGTCTTGGTGATCTTCTTTCCTCTCACCTACGGAGGAATCCAGTTCTCAAGGGCCACTGGATATCCCGCATGGATCACGGTCATGTCGGGAAACTATGTCATATTGCTGATCTCCAGCGGACTCCTGTACAGGGTCAGGGCTCGTGGATGATGAGCACTCTACATAGAATTCTAGAGCGCCTGCCGATCAGAACCATCGACCGATACCTGATGCGACAGTACATGATTTCCTGGGGGATCTGCGCCTTTGCAGTGTTCGGTCTGTTCAGCATGATCGATGGAGTGGCAAGAATTGATCGCTTCCTCAGACAAGATGCTCCGTTACCGCTGGTCGCGCTCAAGTACTTTGCCGGCATGGTACCCATCTACTTCACCCAGTATCTCGGGCCGATCCTGACGCTCCTCGCGGCAATGTTCACCATCACAAATCTCAACAAAAATTGCGAACTGACACCCTTGCGTGCTGCTGGATTACCTCTCTCAAGAATCCTCGCCTCGTTGTTCCTGATCGCATCCATGATGGCCATCATGATGATTTCTGTTCAGGAATTCGTGGTCCCTAATCTGAAGGATCAGATTCGATTAGCAGATTCATACGGTCGAGCTCTCGACAGCATTCAACCAGGTGTGGTCAACGATAGTAGAAACAATCTGATCAATGTAAGAAGTTACCTTCCCCACGAAAAAAGGGGCCAGCATGTTGAGATCACTACCAAGCATGCAAGCCAGGCGTCCTCGAAATCCATCATTCGTGCTCGAGAAATCCTCTGGAAAGTCCCCGATGAAGGGGAGCCCTACTGGTTGTTACGCGAGGGCGAGGTGGAACAGTTCGATATCTCCGGTCTAAAAATTCCAGTCCCCGGCCCCGACGGCACCCTGCAGCTGGTCCAGGGGTTCTCACAGATGAAACTGGCGACTGATATGCGACCCGTTGACCTCGAGTCGAGCGACAGAGAGATCGAATACCTCTCCTTTCGCGAACTCAGAGATCAGTACAAGCGAAGACCTCACCTCAAGCACCTTGAGGTGAAGCTGCACCGCCGAATTGCATTCCCTCTCTCTAACTTCATCTTGCTACTGCTGGGATTGCCTTTCGTGCTGCGAACCGAGTCTCGTTCAGTACTGCTGGGTATTTCTATCGCCATGGCGCTCGGCACCATCTACCTGATCATCACCGAGGTATGTGCCAATCTCGGAACGAGAGGACAACTCGAGCCGATGCTCGCAGCATGGCTACCGGTGCTCTTTTTCGGAGCCCTGGGGATTACATTATATGATGGGATCGACGAGTGACGGAATCAGTGATGAGGTCCCTGATGAGGTCAGTGATGAAATCCACGAGTGATGAGATCGATCCCACTGTCGCTCAAGAGGCGAATCGACGAAGTTGTTCGATGGCCCTCTGATGGCGCTTCCGGACCAGTTCAGGAGTGATCAACAGTAGATCACCGATCTTGGCATCGGGCAGGCCGTCCAATCGCAACCAGACCACCTTTGCGAGATCATCGGGCAACTTTGAAATCAGCCGATGCAACCCGTCGACCTTTTCTCTCATGAAGAGTAATACCTCTCCATTTTCCTGATCTCCATCCGCAGGGATCGTCATCACACCACCAGGGACATTGGACTCTCCTGAAAACCGAGAACTGGACCTGCCGGCATCGAGAGCCTGCCACTTTGCATGCTGCAAGATCAGTCCGACGAATTGGCGATAATCAGCATCCGGATCGAGCGAATGAATCGCCTTGACGCCACGGAGAAAAACATCCTGGCATATATCATCGAGGTCGGTATGCCGCTGCAGTTTTGCTCCCAATTTGGGAATCAGAAATTGCTGAAGCCGGGGTAGGACTGCTTCGAACAGGTCGGAACGAGCCCTGGGATCGCCCGCTCGGGCGAGCGGCACCAAGGAGTCCAACTCTTCGGGTGTTTCGAATGGCAATATTACTCCAGTGTTCAGAGGATCGGGAGGCTGCCAAGAGAGAAACTCTATCCAATTTCCACCTCGAGAGCATCTCAATTACTGGAGTACCGTTCATTCCCACCATACTCCCCAGAAAATAATTGGTTTCCCTGTCACGAGGACTTCTCTGGCTTCGCTCATCCTGATAAGGGCCGATGCCTGGTAGAGAGCGGCGCTCTGGGCTCCTTATCCACTGAACTGAATCGTCTTGAGACAGGAACCAAATGAGCGACCTCGAGTTCTCGACCACTGAATACCGTTTTCCGTTCCATCCGGTTGATGTATGTGTCGACTCCAGATTCGGATGGGTCGCCAGCTCAGCCCCAGGGGACCCCCGAGTGATCTTGACCCGGCAATCCAGGTCCGCTCCATTCGATGTGTTCCAGTGGGGAGACGATTACGAATCGGTGGTGAGCCTCGCCATCGGCTGCTCAAGCCAGGGCCAGAATCGCTGGCAGGGAATCGTCGCCATCTGTCAGCGCCACGATTCTACTGCTGCTGCCACCATCTCGGTGCTGGATCCGAGAGTTTCCAGACCGCAGATCCTTCCAACTCCAATCGGTGCCGCAGAGTCCTATGGCAGTGCTCTGGCCCAAGGCCCGAATTGCTGGCTGGTATGCGAACCGACAGGAATCACCGACATCTCATTTTCCGGCAAGGTGTGGGTCTTGAATGTCACGGATGGATCGGTGCAGGAGATACTGGTCCCCGATTCCGCTGGACCCTTCGACATGTTTGGAAACGACATCAGTGCTCACGCCGAGTTCGTCGCGATCGGAGCACCCTTACAAGATCAACCTCTGCTCGATTGTGGTGCCGTTCATATCTACCGTTGGTCCGACGATGGGCTCGAGCCGATGGAGATGCTGATTTCAGGATCTCCCGAGGCCAACGGTTGGTTCGGATCCACAGTACAGTTTCTCGATGACGATCTGTTACTGGTAGGAGCCCCCGGAGCTGGAGGTAGTGGTCTGGTCGAGATTTTCCAGCTCGACGAAGGTCGCTGGAAATTCAAGAACAGGCATTTCCCTCCCCGCTCGACCTTCTCCAGATTTGGTTTTGCCATCGCCTCGATCGGAAGTGATCTATTCATCGGTGAAAAATCGCGCGGCCCTTCTTGGGTGCACTTCCGAAGGGAAGAGAACTGTGATGATGCCCGTCCCTTCGTTCCGATCGATTTGAAGGGGCTACCGATCTCCCAGGACAGGGATGGCGATTCAGGAATTGGTCGAGCTGAAAATTGAGCGAATAGTTAGCAATCGATGAAATTGAGGCCCAGGGGTTACATTTGGCCGTTCAGTGGCCCTTGGGTTCTCATTTTTTCCTGACGCGCTGGCACTCGCTAGCGACCTTCTGAACAACTGCGCTCTGAACAACTGCGCTCTGAAGACCAATACCCTGCAACGCCATCAACCGATGGCTGCATCCAGATCCTCCTGGAGATCACCGATGTCCTCGATCCCCACCGACAGACGAATCAACGAATCGCTGAGTCCCGCGGCCTTTCGAACTTCTGGTGGGATCGCCCCATGTGTCATCGAGGCCGGATGCTCGATCAGGCTCTCGACCCCCCCGAGACTCTCGGCCAGGGCAAAAATATTGGTCCTGGATACCGTCTCACGAGCTTCCTGCTCCGAATCTCCCACCAGAACAAAGGAGACCATCCCTCCTGGAGCGGACATCTGACGATTCGCCACTTCATGTCCTGGATGTTCCTCCAGGCCAGGAAAGTAGACCCGATCGACCCTTGGATCATCATTCAACCAGCGTGCGATCCGATCGGCATTGCTGCAGTGTCTCTCCATCCTGACATCCAGAGTCTTGACCCCCCTCAGTGTGAGGAAGCAATCGAGCGGGCCTGGAATCGCACCGCTTGCATTCTGAATGAAGGCGAGTCGCTGATGGAGCTCATCGTCAGAGGTGACGAGGGCCCCACCCACTACATCGGAATGTCCACCCAGATACTTGGTGGTCGAATGCAACACGATATCTGCTCCCAGAGCGATGGGCTGTTGCAGACACGGTGTCGCGAAGGTGTTGTCGACCACCAGCATGATTGATTTTTCTCGGCAGATCTTCGAGATCTCAGCGATATCGGAGATCTTCAACAATGGATTGGTAGGAGTTTCTAGCCAAACCATTCGTGTATTTTCTTGAATCGCCTCCGCCACCTTTTGCGAGGAAGACGCATCGACGAAATCGAACTGCATGCCAAACTGCTGAAAAACTTGCGTGAAGAGCCGGTGACTTCCTCCATAGAGGTCATCTCCGGCAATCACATGATCTCCAGTTTTGAACAACTTTAGAACCGCATCTGTCGCTGCCAATCCGCTGGCAAAACAAAGACCATGCTTTGCTCCTTCGAGTGATGCCAGGTTCCGTTCCAGTGCGGATCGAGTTGGATTTCCGGTTCGAGAGTATTCGAACCCCTGATGAGTCCCCGGATTCTCCTGCACATATGTCGAGGTCAGGTAAACGGGAGTCATGATCGCACCGGTACTTGGATCCGGCACTTGCCCGGCATGAATCGCTCGAGTCGAAAACTTCACCTCAGGACCTTCTTCCGCTAACAGAGTGAATCATGTCGTATTTCGTGATGATGCGGAGACCCTCGCCAGTATCGACGAGAACCGCATTGGAGGGGTGACTCGCAAGCAATTGGAAGATCGCATCGGATGAAGCCCCTTCAGTGACCACCGGGAAGGACTTCTCCATCACTTCGCCGATCGATCGATCGAGTTCGCAGTCTCCCATCAAGAGCCGCTCGATGACCAGTCCTTCGCGAATACTACCGACAGGTATTCCGTCCTCGATGATCGGGATCTGGCTGACCTCGGCCTTCTGCATCATCTCGATCGCTTCTCTGATCTTCTCGGTGGGACACAGGGAGAGCAGGTCATGGCTGCGGGTGCCCCTCCGGTCGAGGATTTCTCCTGCAGTGAGGTTCATGCCACTCTCTACCAGTCCATTGCGACGTAACCAGTCCTCATCATAGACCTTGCTCAGGTAGCGCTCTCCGGTATCGGGAATGATGACCACCATCAGATCATTTTCCTTCATCTCCTTCGCCGCCTCGAGTGCTGCAGCTACCGCTGTGCCCGCAGAAGACCCGCTGAGAATTCCCTCCTCGCGTGCCAATCTTTGGGCCATGACAAAGGCATCTACATCACTGACCTGTATCACCTGGTCCACCAGCGACAGGTCCATGGTGCCGGGAATCATGTCCTCGCCAATTCCTTCGGTCTTGTAGGAGTTTGCGACTCCGAGCACTCCAGTTTCGAAGTACTCCTTGTACAGCGAACCGACCGGATCTCCGCCGATCACCTGAACCTCTGGATTCTGTTCCTTGAGATACTTGCCGATTCCGCTGATGGTCCCACCGGTACCCATTCCGGCAACCAGATGGGTGACCTTTCCGTCGGTGTCGTCCCAGATCTCTGGACCGGTGGTGACGTAGTGAGCATGGGGATTCCACTGGTTGAAGTATTGATTGGGACAGAATGAGTTCTCGGTCTCTTCGGTGATCTTTTTCGCCACCGAATAATAGGATCGAGGATCGTCCGGCTCGACCGCCGTCGGGCAGATGAGCACTTCCGCTCCGAAGGCTCTGAGCAACTTCGATTTCTCCTCCGCCACCTTATCCGGCATGGTGAAGACTGCCTTGTATCCACGGATGCATGCAATGAGAGCCAGACCCAGTCCAGTGTTTCCGGATGTACACTCGACAATCGTGCCACCAGGCTGGATCGTACCCTCTCGCTCTGCGGCATCGATCATGTGAACTGCGATGCGATCCTTGACCGACCCACCGGGGTTGAAAGCCTCGAGCTTGGCCACGATGGTTCCCGAGAGACCGCGGCTGATCCGGTGGAATCGAACCAGTGGCGTTCCCCCCACCGTTTCCAGGATGTGATCGTAAATCTTCATTGCTCTTCCTCGACCCCCAGGATTTTCTCCAGCTCTTACGGTCCTTCTCAATTCAACTCGTTGACCCCGGCTCCTGACAGGAGCCTGAATTGCCTCCCTCAGGATCATACGGGGAGGGGACTCAGGAAACACGAATCCAGGGCGATTTCCTCTCCTCGGCCCATGAATTTTCGATCCCTTGCCAACTTTCCTGTCCGCCTCCCTTGGCCTCTCCGCTCGAATCCTCTAGGCTTCGAGTTCTGGGCCATCTGATACCTCCCCAGTTCTGGACCGGATCGGCACGTACCACCATGGCAAAACCAATCTTCATTCAAGAGGCCGATCCCCGGTCCCTCGCCCTCCGGTTGCTGAGAGATCTGGCCGATCACCTGGAGCCGGAGCAGTGGATCTGCATCCCGACGGGGAAATCACCCGAAGCCTTCTACGAGGCTCTGGTCCAGGACTCCTCTTCCGCAAAACTGTGGCGCCAGCTCCACTTTCTGCAACTCGACGAGTATCTTGCCCCCCCCGCTGGATCGATGAGTTTCAAAGCCACCCTGAGGGATCAGGTCTTTGATCCCCTCGGCATCGAATCGAACAGGGTTCACTCGATCGATGCGGCCGGCCAGGCTTCAACGGAGATCCACAGACTGTCGCAGTTGATCGACCAGTACGGTCCCCCCCGTACTGCCATCCTCGGACTCGGGTCGAATGGACACATCGCCTTCAATGAGCCCTGCGATCATCCTCCATCCGGCTATCACACCGTCGATCTGAGCGCCGAGACACTGAAAGACAATTTCGTCGATCCTGTACCGGATTCACTCCAGGCGATCACCATCGGCCTCGATCTACTGCGGGCCATCGAACGGATCTATCTGCTGGTTCCTCAACAGAAGAAATCCACCATCCTCGATCGTTGCCTGAGGGCTCCCTACGATCCCAGGATCCCGGGATCCTGCTTGCACGATCATCCGCAGCTCCATATCTATCGCTGCTGAGTGGTTCCCACCTGCAATTTGACGCTACAATCCTGACGGATCAGAGGAGGATCAAATGCTCATCTCGCTCTTGTTGTCGGTCGTTTCTTTCCCCTCGCTGGTACTTTCAACGCCCGATGTAGCAGATGCTGTCGGTGGCGCGGGGGACCGAGGAGTGATCCAGTTCCGGATCGAGGACTCCGCTGGCAAGACGGTTCCCGCTCGACTCACCTTTCGCAAGCCCGATGGATCGGTGCCTGCACTCTTCCACAACCGAGATGCCGCACCTGCCGACCTGGCGATTCGTCCCGATGTGATCTGTACTCTCTCCGGTGCCGGCAGCATCACGATGGTGACTGGTGAGTGGTTGATCTACGCCAGCCGTGGACCCGAATGGAGTATCGACCAGCAATCGATCTCGGTCGGCAAGGATCAGACGGTCTCGCTGGTCTTCTCGCTGGAGCATCAGGTCGATACCCGCGGCTGGGCCGCTGCCGATTACCACCTCCACACCCTGACTCACTCGGGCCATGGCGACAGCAACATGCCGGAGCGAATCATCAGTATCGCCAGCGAGGCGCTGGAAGTTGGAGTCGCCACCGATCACAACGTTCACACCGACTATTCCGATGTCATCTCCGAACTGGGCGCCGAGGAGCAGTTCCAGGGGATCGTGGGTAACGAGATCTCCGTTCCTCTCGGCCACTTCAATGCGTTTCCACTGGTTCCGTGGGCCAACGTATTCGATCGCAACTCTGACGATGGCCCGGCACTGTTCAGGGCGGTCCGCGCCAATCGAGACTCCTCGGGAATCATCCCGGTGGTCCAGGTCAATCATCCTCGCTGGGAAGGCATCGATTACTTCAGGGTCGCCGGTCTCGATCCCATCACCGGTGGATCGGTCGAGAAGAACTGGTCCGTCGATTTCGATAGCGTCGAGATCTTCAACGAAAATGCCGGTTGGGGATATTACGACGCAGACGATACCGATCAGGTGGTCGGATCGAGCCGTCACTGGGCATTACAGGACTGGCACAATCTGCTCAATCACGGATCCAGGATCACCGGTGTCGGAAATTCTGACAGCCACACCGTTTCCTCCAACCTCGCCGGCTGGCCACGAAACTACTTCCCCAGTTCGAGTGATCGACCCGCAGAAATTTCGGTGGAAGAGGTCTGTGATGGCGTGAAGAAGGGTCAGATCGTCACCACCTTTGGACCCTTTGTCACCTTCACCGTCGATGGTGCCCAGATGGGCGAGATGGTCTCGGCCAAGCGAGCGGCAGTTCAGCTGAAGACTCACGTCCAGGCTGCCGACTGGATCGATGTCGATCGGGTTCTGGTCATCGTCGATGGAGATATCGTCGAGACGATTCCCGTCGCCGACAGCAGGGAGATCGTCCGGCTGATCGATCAGCGCAAGATACCGGTTCGCACTGACGGCTGGATCTCGCTGCGAGTCGAGGGCGATGACAGCCTGGATCCCATCGTACCGGGATCCAAGCGCCCTGTTCTTCCGATCGCCATCACCAATCCGGTCTTCGTCGATGCCGATGGCGACGGAATATACACTCCACCGGTCGAAGTCGCTCGAAACTGGCTTGAAAGACATGGGGAGAATCCCGCGATGCTCTTCGCCGAATGGCAAGCGCGCCAACCAAATCAACGCTGCTCGATGCTCCATGCCTGCGCCATCGATTCTCCGCCCGCCCGGACCCTCGCCCGATGGGGCATCGGAGATCCTGCTCGACTGGTGAAATTGTCCGCCTGCCGTCTGATCGAAAGGATCGGCTGTGGCGATGATCCGGCGATCCTCTCGCTGTTGACCACCATCGCCGCATCCGATCGATCCGATCCATGGATCCGGGTGGTGGCGATTCGTGCACTGTCTGCAGAAGTTGCCGGCGAAATCTTGAGCGATCAACTGCAGAAATCTGGGCTCAAGGCGTTCGCTCCCCACTCCTCAGAAGTGACCCACCTGCTGCCGGGGCAATCGGTGATTCGCTGGTCTGCCTCGGAACCGTTTGCGGTTCATGGGGAGAGTGGATTGCGAGAGGTGCTGGCGATGGCACGAGCCGATCGCCCGGTTCAGCAAACGGTTCTTGCCGACCAGGAAGGCATCGTCGACCTGAGTCGATACGCCACCGAACGGGGACGAGGGGAAAACTGCGTCGTGGTGCTCGAATGCACCCTCTACAGCCCTGATGATCGAGAGGTTTCGATCGCCGTCGGCAGCGACGACGGCTGCATTCTCAAGGTAGGAGATCAACTCCTGGTCGAGGACTTTGCCCAGCAGGGGATCGACCCGATGCGTCATCTGGTGCGAGCTTCTCTCCAGCGAGGGTCCAACTCCTTGATGCTGCTGGTTGAAAATGGTGGTGGCGGCTACGGAGCGGCGCTACGAGTTCTCGATGACGAGGTGATTGTCGCCCCATCGAAAGCCTCACAGTCTCGAAGTAGCCGCAAAGATCCGCAGCAAAGGGCCAACTCCGACATGGCGGGAATCAGCGCTGCAGCCCGGCTGTTCTTCCTCGATGAAGGCCGCTGGCCCAGGGACCTCGCTGAGTTGACACTGAAGGATCGCTTTTCGATTCCCGATACCGATCCATGGGGTCATGGTTATCAACTGCGCAGTAGTACCACTCGCGTCACGGTGCTCTGCCTTGGAGCCGACGGCTCCGAAGGTGGAGACGGCATCAACGCCGATCTCATTTCAGAGAAATGAACCACACCCGAGGAGGACAAGTATGACACGTTTACTACTGATCGTGCTTCCTCTGACCCTGATCGGGCTCGTAGCCGGTCCCGTGATCGGAATGCTCATCGTCGAGTATTCACACGCGGATCCGAACTCGTTTGGAGCAAAGGAGGACGGGTTCGTCGGTTTCCTCTACGGGCTGTATATCGGCCCCGGAGTGGGTTTAGTGCTGGGCGTGATCCTGGCGCTGCTGATCCCGAAGAAGAGCTCCGAACACACCGAATAGTGGTGCACCCCACCGCCGATGCGGATCAGGACAACTCTTGCAGTTTATCCTGACGAATCTCTCGGCGGTCTCCGTTACGGCGAGTCCAGCCGTTCTTGTCGAGATACTCCAGCAGCGGGATGGCAAACTTACGCGTGGTGCCCAGCTGGTCTTTCGCCTGGGATGCGGAAAACGCTCCTTCTCTCTCGAACAGTTCCGCGAGTTTCTTGACCGCTGCCGGGATCGCCTCTGCCAGCAGGGCTACATCGGTGGAGATCCGAATCACCTCTCCCCGGTCGATCAGAAATGCATGCAATTTCTCCACTAGCGCCTGCTCCACCCCGATGAGACGCGCCAGATCCTCGGCGCGGGCGGGGTCGTACAGTTGCTTGGTCAGATGATCCCGGATCGACTCGAGCGCCGCCTTCTCCCCCTCGGAGAATTGTGGCTCTCGACCGGGCTGGAGGATTCTCCCTCCTCGCATCTTCTCGATCTTTCCCGATGCCGCGAGATCGTCGGTCACCTTTTCGAGGAAATGATCGCCCAGTCGGGTTCGATCGCGAATCTCCAGTACCTTGACAGAGATGCGATAGGGATCCTCTCGATAGGAGTGGTCCAGAGCATCCAGCACTCGCTGGCCTCCGCGCTCCAATCCTTCCCTGAGCACCCACTTGCCATTCGACACCGCAACGATCTGACCCGCTTCTTGCAACTGATCGAGACAACTGGCGACATCTTCAGCGGTCATCGCTGCTCGCTTGGCCAGTTCGGAAGCCTCGTGGATCTCCAGTTCGCCCTCGTGCATGAGGCTGGTGAGAAATGCTGCAGGGGTTCCCAGTGCATCCAACTTTCGCCGCATCGAATCGACCACGAAGTCCTTACCTGCCTTCAGTCTCCAGCGCGACCGGTCGAGCACTTCACCGCCACCAAGGGTGACCATCGGAGAGGTTTGTCGCAGCACAAATCGATCTCCAGGAGCCACCACCACTGGTTGATCCAGTCGGATCTGCGCCAGCGCTTCCTGACCCGCCTCTACCGTTTGACAATCGAGAAGGTAGAGACGTCCCACTGCTTCCATCGTTCCTTGAAGAAAACGAATCGGCATCCGATGGATCATCGGTTGGGCCAACCCATCGAGTGCTTTCAGGCTCACCTCCACCATCTCCGTGGCACTGAAGTAACCCGGAGTTGCGGCGATCATGCCCCGATGGAGATCTCGATAATCCACATCTGCGAGATTGATGGCGGTCGAATGACCTGCCCGGGCCTTTTCCACCTGAACCTTGTACGCTTGAAGGCCACGCACACGCCCCGTTAAACCGGGAGGTAGCAACTCGAGCCGATCATCCAGTTTGACCGATCCACTGGTGGGTACACCGGTGACCACCGTGCCATGTCCTTTTGAAGAGAACACCCGCTGGATCGGTAACCGAAAGACTCCCCCATCGTCGCGAGGTGGCAGTTCTCTGACCAACGCCTGGACGCTGTTGCGGAGTTCATCGATGCCTTCGCCGGTCTCGGCGCTGACTGAAACCAGCGGAGCGGACTCGAGAAAAGTCCCGGAAACCGTTTCGCGAACTTCTTCCTCGACCAGTTCCAGCATGTCTTCATCGACCAGATCAATCTTGTTGATGGCGATGATTCCTCGACGAACGCCGAGCAGGGTCATGATGTCGAGGTGCTCTCGAGTCTGAGGCATCACCGAGTCGTCGGCGGCCACGACCAGGATGACGATGTCGATCCCTGAAGCTCCCGCCACCATGTTCCGGATGAACTTCTCATGACCTGGAACATCGATGATCCCGACCAGTTCGCCATCCGACAGTTTCATCGGGGCAAAACCAAGATCGATGGTCATCCCACGATCCTTCTCCTCCGGTAATCGATCGGGATCGGTACCGGTCAGCCGACGGACCAGGGACGATTTCCCATGATCAATATGGCCTGCTGTGCCCACGACTACCCCGAAAATGGTCGAATCTGCATCGGACAATGGTTTCCTCCCGGTCCCGAGGATCGGTGCATTTCCAGGTGATGTAAAGTCCCACTCCTTGACCTACGGGAAGATCTCCTCCAGCATCGGCTCATGGCTACCTCCAGAGATGAATTATTTTGCAAGTTGGCGATCCGCCAGGGTGCCTGGACGCAGGACGAGGCGGTTCTGTTTCTCCAGGGCTACCGTGCCGCTGGTCAGGGCCAACGATTTGGCGAATGGGCTGCCCAACAGGGAGCGATCGATGCCGGTCTCGCCGCCCGGATCGAAAATGCCATCAACAAGCGCAATGAAGGATCGGTGTCCGACAACCGCAAACGGATCCCCGCCAGAGGTGGCCAGGGAAATGGTGCGACGACCACCGCCAAGGTAGCCTCAAAACGGCTGCGCCGTGGCGGCGCAGGATCGGGTCTGGATTTCAATCGAAGGCCTGTTCAATCGACCATCTATGTCTCCTGCGGAGTGATCAGCATCGTGCTGCTCTTTATTGTCGCCTACCAGTTCATCCAGGAACCTGTGCCCCCACCCGCACCAGAGATCACCGACTCGTCGAAGGATTCCGGGAAGTCAGGTTCTTCGGCAACCGCTGCCGCCAATCTTATCGAGAAAGCCCCCGTCTTCTCCACAGAAGAACTGAAGGCGATGACCAATCGGATCCAGATCTCGATCACCGATGCTCGTGGATATCTTCGCGATGGCAAGACCCCCATCGGCTTGAGACAGTTGAAGAAAGTGCGTGAAGAACTGGGTGGCGACAGGCTTCCCGAGCAACTGAAGGGCAAGATCGACTCCGAGATCGCCGAACTCAATTCCATCATCAACGACATCTATTCCGAGTTCCTGGAAGATTTGACCAAGGCCAGGGCCGCCAGCGATACCGATGAAGTGCAGGATCTACTCTCCCAGATCGAGACCAACTGCGGTCCCGACTTCCGTGCCCGTGCCGAAAAGGAAGGTTCCTAGGAACCGCCCTGCCACCATGCCACAACCTTCCAACCCCAGGGAACGACTGCAGAAGTACCTCGCACGCTGTGGCCACGGCTCTCGTCGTCGCGCGGAGTTGCTGATCGAACAGGGGTTGGTGCTGGTCAACGGCAAGAAGGCGACCCTGGGCGATCAAATCACCCCGGGCCGCGACACCGTGGTTCTCCACGGAGAGACCATCACTCCCCCGCGCGCTTTGACCGTGATGTATCACAAGACATCCGGCACCATTACCAGCACCCACGACACCCACGACCGACTCACGGTGATGGACATGCTGCCAAAAAAGATGATCGAAGCAGGCGTACTGCCCGCAGGACGGCTCGACCTGGAAACGGAAGGATTGCTGATTCTCACCAACGACGGTGACCTTCAACATCGGATCACTCACCCGCGATACGAATGCACCAAGGAGTACTTCGTGGTTCTGTCCCGACCTCCCAGTGATCGAGAACTGGCGGCACTGCGAAAAGGTGTATTTCTTCCAGATGTCGGAAAGACAACTTCACCCGCTGAACTGAACCGCCTTCGGCGAAAACGAGACGGTTCAGCATCGATCCACATCCGCATTCACGAGGGAATGAAACGACAGATCCGACGGATGTTTTCCGGGCAAGGAATCAAGGTGACTTACCTCAAGCGGATTTCCGTCGGCGGGTTGGTCCTGGGAGATCTGGCTCCCGGTAAGCATCGCAGCTTATCACTCAAGGAGATCGACCTGATGGTCACCCCCCAGAAAGATGAAGGTCCACCAGATCGGGCCCGATCTGGTAGACGTTGATCTTCACTAGTCGAGGATGACCTGGACAAACCCGTCCACCGAGGTGCTGTCGATCTGCACCTCCCACAACCCGGAAATCCCCAGGTCAGAGATGGTCTTCGACTGTAGTGTTCCACCATTTCCGAAGAACACCTCATCGAAGATCAACACCTTGAAGTCATCGTAGATCCGGATACGCACCACACCGTAGAAGTCGATCCCATCGAAAGAAACGAAGGCGTCGTTGAGGATGGTGCTCCAGAAGTAACTCTCGGAATTGTTGTAATTGATGAAGTCGCCCTCGTAGATGAAATCCACTGCAGTGGCGGTTGCGATCGGATCGTTATAACTCGTCGAGGAGCCACCGTCACAACCGTCGGAACAGAGCGCCTGTCCACAACCAGCGGCAGTCAACAGCAGACAACCACCCAGCATCACCATGATAATTACTCGCATCGCCTCATCCCCTTCCGTGGAGGAGCACTCCATGTACCCACTCAAGGGTATAGACGCTCGATCACCGCCTTTATTCTAAACAATCCTGTAATCAATGCCTATTGGCGACACACGGA
>LWDU01040371.1_pt1 | contig 37975 bp, 24 predicted proteins | sample 727161 | NCBI WGS metagenome assembly LWDU01 (sample SAMN04566230, study PRJNA314399) | hydrothermal vent metagenome | isolation source: deep sea hydrothermal plume seawater | place: Mexico: Gulf of California, Guaymas Basin | collected 2004-07-11
GATTTGAGCCGTAGGCGCGAGCCTAGGGTTTTGCGAAATCGCGCTAAGCGCGGGTAAAGCCAGTGCTACACATTGGCTGGCCTCCGCGGGCCGAAGGCAACCTAGTTGACCGCGAACTTGACTTCAATCTTCTTGTCGATTTGAACCGCTTGATTCCAGGATTGTTCGTGTCCAGCTGAAATGGTCGATGACTACCCAACGCTTGCCGAGTTGGCGGGACTCAAAGTCCCCACTTACATTGCCGGCGTCAGCCTGGTCCCGACTCTGAAGGATGTCACGGCGAGACCACGATCCGCTGCGTTCACTCAATACAATTCCGGTTACAGCGTGCGAACTGAACGTTATCGGTATACCGAGTGGGGTGAGAAGGGCGCCGATGGGAACGAGTTGTACGACCATGCGTCGGACGCTGCCGAGATGCAGAATCTTGCCGGCTCAGCGAAGCACCGAAACATCGTTGCCGAACTGTCTCGCCTGTTGCACGCCAGAATTGCCGAGTCGCAAACCGCGTCTGTGGGTGTTAAGCAAAACAACGTTCAAATCACTCGTCGCGTGGCTCAACCTCGACTACTCGGTACGTACCGTGGTCGTGACGACGGAAAACGCTAGTAAATGGTTGGGACGTTTTTCTAATGTGAGCCGAACGCGTTAGTTAGCGTCGGGTTTTATTTAGTCGACTTTGCGCTGTTTACCCCACCGGCACAGGGCCGGTGGGGATTAAGAGTTTTCAGCACTAATCAACAAGCCCCTAGCGTCGAGGCGTAGCGACAAAGAGAATACAACACTGGCGGAGCCAGTTACACACACTACTTTTTTTCTGCTGATCGTTTCTTCTTAAGAAACTCATACATGTTGAACCGCTCGGGGAATGCAACTTGGTTCTTCTCTGCCCACGCAGTCCACAATGCGATCATTTTTTTCGTCTGCTCAACGTTCGCCGTGGCTAGATCCCGCATTTCGGCGCGGTCCGCGGCAATGTCGTACAGCTCCCAAGGCTTTTGATATTCTCGCACCAATTTCCATTTCCCCCAGCGAACGCAAGCGTTTCCTTCGTGTTCCCAGAAAATGGGCGTGGAGTGGACCGGTTCGCGACTGCCCGTCAACAGCGGCATGATCGATCTACCTTCGCATGGCGGAACGCTGTTGGGGTATTGCGCTCCAGACAGCTCGAGGCAAGACGCCATCAAGTCAGGCAAGTAGGCGTACTGGCGAACGAACAAACCGCGTGTTTCAGCGGGAATTCCATCTGGCCAATGGACAATCATCGGAGTGCATGCGCCGCCCTCGTGCACAAAGTGTTTGTACAGTCGAAATGGTGTATTGCACGCATTGGCCCATGCGAGGCCTAACCGAACGCCGCCGGTTGTCTCGAGGGGCGGGTTCTTGACCATTTCCTCGTTGCCTCTTCCCAGTACCCCACCCTCCTGGCAAGCACCGTTGTCCGACAAGAAGAAAATAATGGTGTCATCCAATTCTCCAAGTTGTTCAAGGTGTTTCAGCAATTTTCCGATGTTCTGATCGATCGAATCAACGCAGCCCGCATACGCTGCCATGATCGAATCGAGTCTCTCGTGTTGGCCGGCGTTTAGTGTCTCCCAGTCAGGTCCTACATGGGTTGCCGGCACAATGTTCTCGTCAATAAGGCCAAGGGATTTCTGTTTGGCAAGGCGACGTTGCATCAGCGCGCTCCACCCGTCCCGGTACTTTCCTTTGTACTTCTGGTAGTCGTCCCATTTTGCATTCAAAGGCCAATGCGGCGCGTTGTAGGCCAAATAAAGAAAGAACGGACGGTCATCTTGCTCAACCGCTTCGTCGACAAACTGGCACGCGTAATCTGTAAACGTGTCGGTGGCGTAAAAGTCTTGATCGGTTTCAGTGGGTGAATTTTCCAGCGTAATGCCTCGTCCGCCGCCCGGCTTAAAGTAATTCACAGCCCCGCTTAAACAACCGTAGAAGCGATCAAATCCCCGTTGTCGGGGCCAACATTCCTTGCGGTGGATCCCCAAGTGCCATTTCCCTGTCATCAGCGTGTGATAATCGGCCTGCCGCAGAACTTCGGCGATCGTAACGCAGTTGTCATTGAGGAAGCCCTGATACGGTCCCTCAAAACCCAATGATGTGTCCGGCGGCTCGGTCATATGACCAATACCAACCTGATGAGGATGACGTCCAGTCATGAGACTCGCGCGAGTCGGACAGCATCGGCCAGCGTTGTAGAACTGTGTGAATCGCAAACCGTTCGCCGCCAGGCGGTCGATGTTCGGTGTCTCGATTTCCCCACCGTAGCAGCCGACATCGGAGAACCCCATATCATCAACCAGTATGATGATAATATTGGGTCGTGCCGGCTGTTGAGCGACCGTGATACTGGTCATGAACAGCGTCAACCCGACGGCAATTGCCAGGGAAATGTGTCGAAGAATGATCTGCCATCGCGCCGTTTCGCGGTCACCACGTTCGATTTTTTTCACCACTCATTCCTTTATTTTCTCGGCTGTAATAATCCACCCGTTCGCTCGCCAACCCTGACACAACCAACCTACTCGTAGTGGCCGACGACGCCGAGCTTCAAGAGGTACCATCTCGCAAATACGGAAACCAGCCGTGCGTAGCATTCGCGTAATTTCGCCGCGACTAAAGACATGCAGGTACATGTTATGAACGCCGCGGTAGTCAAAATACTTGTCACCCAATTCGACATCACTGACGAAACGAGAACGAAACCAATTGTTCAGTAACCACTTCGGTCCGCCAGGATCGTACAGGTTGAACCACCGATTGTGGACGTGCAAGATAAATAAACCGTTCGGTCGCAAAATGCGACAAACGTGATCCAGCGCCGACTGGCGATGATCGCCGCCGACAATCATGCCCAAAGTACTGAACATCGAGAGCGCGTGGTCCACGGCCTCGTCGCGAACGCCGTCAAGTTCGACGAGGTTGGCCCGAAGGCGGTGAATCGTCAGATCTTTTGCGACCGACTTTTCGGCAACAACTGACAACATATGTGGAGAAAGGTCGATCGCTAGGCCCTGGTATCCCGCTTCCACCAAGGGGACCAACGCACGCCCTGTCCCACAGCCCAAGTCGGCCACGACACCACCGCGGCCAAAAGGGTGCCCGTCTAATTTCGATAGGATCAGCGCAACATCATAGTCAAAAAGTTCGTTGCATGAAAAATAGTTATCGAAGTCACGAGCTACAGGAATCGAATGGAAGTACTCCCACTCACCCCGAGTTACTCCTTTGGGCAGTCGCCAATAAGGACGTTGTGTCATGGGCAGATGAGGGCGTTAGAGAAAAAGGATTACGCGGTAGGGACGTTCTGCCATCAACGAAGATCATGGGCCCGATCGATTCCCCAATCATCGCCGCTGCGGCGTCATTTCTTACATCAACGTCGCGGTGGGGTTGTACAAGAGTCTGTGACGGCGGACCGTGCCGGTTGTCGGATTTTTGGTACACCAGTATAATCCGCAGCGGATGGCAGCTTGGCAAGGAGGACCACCAAAGGTAAGGTGCCGGCAACAAGCAGGAATTCACTACCTTGGCTGTCGCAATTCACTCACATCTGCCAATCATACCAGTCAAACATGGACTGGAAGGAGAATCTTCACGTGGCTATTCGTGTCGCAATCAATGGTTTTGGTCGAATCGGTCGACTGACATTTCGCAATCTCCTCGAACGATCTTCGGAATTCGAAGTGGTTGCTATCAACGATCTTACCGATAACAAGATGCTCGCCACACTGCTGAAGTACGACTCCATACACGGACGATACGCCGCAGACGTTTCCTATGACGACGCAAATCTAATCGTCAACGGTACGCCGATCCGAGTCTTCGCCGAACGAGACCCGGCAGCGCTCCCCTGGGGAGAGCTTAAGATTGACGTGGTGATCGAAAGCACCGGGATCTTCACGTCCCGCTCAACTGATTCCAAGGCCGGTTACGATACGCATTTGAAGGCCGGAGCCAAACGCGTTGTGTTGAGTGCACCGGCGAAGGACGGGGCCGACTTGACAGTCGTGCTGGGTGTGAATGAAGGCCAACTCACACCGGAAATGAAATGCGTTTCGAATGCTAGCTGTACCACGAACTGCCTGGCTCCCATCGCGAAAGTGTTGAACGATTCGTTTGGCATCCAATCGGGTTTGATGACCACAGTTCATTCCTATACAAACGACCAGCGTGTCCAAGACATGCCGCACAGCGACCCGTACCGTGCGCGTGCCGCCGCTCAGAATATCATCCCCACCTCGACAGGGGCGGCAAGTGCCGTTGGTTTGGTGATCCCTGAACTTAACGGAAAACTGACGGGCATGGCGATGCGTGTTCCGGTGGCAACGGGCAGCGTCGTCGACTTAACCGTCAATCTTGAGAAGGCGGTCGACAAAGCCACCATTAATGCAGCCATGAAAGCTGCCGCCGAGGGGCCAATGAAGGGCATCCTCTATTACAGTGAGGATCCGTTGGTTTCCTCCGATATCATCGACGACCCTCACAGTTCCATCTTTGCATCTGACTTTACTCAAGTGCTCGGCGAAACGGGAACGCTCGCCAAGGTAGTCAGTTGGTACGACAACGAATGGGGTTACAGCTGCCGGACAGCCGACCTGGTCGCATTGATCGGTAACGCGTAGTTCGTCGAAGTTGGACGACTTTGAATTAGAGAGGGGGTCACACAAGTGACCCTCTTTTTTTTGGCGCAGGGCCTTCTACTACTAGAACGCAGGTATAACAGAAGGAAAACGTGTCCAACTCAGTACGTGTGGACAATGCCAAGGACTGAAAGCGAGATTCAATAAAATTCGAACGGGAACTTACAATGGGTATTCTGGATCGCTTCTCGCTGCAGGGTCGCGTCGCGCTGATCACCGCCGGCGCCGGGCCACTCTTCGGTAGCAGCTTGAGCGAGGCATTGGCGGAGGCTGGCGCAACCGTGATCACAGCCTCCAGATCTCTGCAGAGAAACGAAGACTTCGCCGCTCGCCTCCGTGACAAGGGACACGATGCGTATGGACTGCAGTTCGACATTTCGGATTGCCACTCGATTACCGAGCTCAAGGAACAGGTTTTGTCGCAGTTCGGGCGTCTTGATATTCTGGTGAACAGTGCGTTGGCGCGAGACGGCCACGTCGGCAGCATTGGCGAGCAGAAAGCGGATCAATGCATGGCAAGTGCCTCCGGGGACTTTTCTGGTCTCTTCGAAATCTGCCGCCAGTTTGTTGAACCCATGATCGACCAAGGCTGCGGCTCAATGATCAATATTTCAAGTATCTACGGCGTGGTCTCCAATGACCCGAATCTGTATGAGGGTACGGAGATGAAGCAACCACCAACGTACAACTTTGTCAAAGCGGGCATGATTAACTACACGCGGTACCTTGCCTGCTATTACGGCAAGTACGGCGTCCGGGCAAATTGTATTAGCCCCGGCGGTTATTTTGCGAACCAGCCCCAACCTTTCCTCGAACGGTACGAACAGCGAGTACCACTTGGAAGAATGATGGACAATGACGACATACAAGGCGCCGTCGTCTTCCTCGCCTCGGACGCGTCACGGTACGTCACGGGTGCGAACCTGATGGTCGATGGTGGTTGGACCTGCTCATGAATTCGAACACTGAGCCCAAACAGGGAGGTGCTCGTCAAATAACCGTGTCGCGTCGCGGATTCATTGTTGGATCCGTATTTGGCGGCTCGGCACTGACTTTGCTCATGCTGACACGTACGCAGCTGCTATCCAGGATGGTCGACAAACTCGAAAAGCGGTCGCTTCTCGAACGCTTGCGCTCCGAGGCCTTGAGCAACCGCCGCAATGGCATCCGCACGGCGGTCGAAGCACTTGTCGTCTGGGCAACCAACATCGGTGTCGGCGAGATTGCTGACCGCCTGAAAGTTAGCCACGGTGGCCATGCGGCTGATGGCCCTCTTTACGATGAACAGCTGGAAGAGGCGCCCTACGCAACATACGCTCGTGACAATTTCCTAATTCCGATTATCGAAGAGGCGATCTTCCGGCTTCTTCCCAGTGCGTTTTTTAGTGAAGAAAAATCACCGAACGTCAAGTTGCATTGGAAGACAGGTTTAGCATCCACGGCAATTTTTTCCGCAATCCACAACTTCAGCAAGCCGGAGCACAACAAGATCCGCATACACCTTGATTCGCTCCCTCTCGAACAAATGGTCCTCGGCGCCTATTGCTGGTACGCCCAACGACGCGGCGGCTTTATTCACGCTGCCGGTGCCCATGTACTCTACAACAATCTGTGCGAGGCGTACTACCAGTTCTATGAGCGACATCTCGAGCAACAGGAATCAACGAGCTGATCAGCTGGTACGCGCTAGCGACCGAAAATACAAGCACGAAGCGCAAGATCGCAAGCGAGTGAGTCTCGTGGGCGGCAGACGACTCGCTCGCTTGCGCTTCGTGCTTGTACTCACCAAATCATGTTGGACTTTGCTAAACTGTTGGCATATCCAACCTCAGCGTCAGACGAGAATCTAGCCATGCCGAGTTTTCATGTATATCGCTCTATTCAAATCGACGCGTCACCCGACAAGGTCTTTGACGCTGTTGCCGACTTTGGCACATGGACGACGTGGTCGCCCTGGCTCAGTGCTGACCCCGACGCGATCGTCACTGTCAGTGACGATCCGTCGTCGGTCGGGTCAGTCTATTCATGGCAGGGTGAGTTGGTTGGGGCAGGAGAGATGGAACACCAACGTCTCGAGCTGGGTCGTCTGATCGAGGATGAAATCCGAATCATCAACCCGTTCAGGTCTAAGTCGAAAGTCACGTTTGAACTGCAGCCAGACGACGAGGGCACCAAGATCACCTGGCACATGAGAGGAAGTTTGCCGTGGTTCATGCTCTGGATGGTGGCTAAGATGGAAGTCTTCATTGGCATGGACTACGAACGAGGCTTGTGCATGCTCAAAGAGTGGATCGAAACGGGCCAGATCCAATCGGAAACAAGTGTTCGTGGAATCGAATCGGTGGGTCCTTTGCAGATGGTCGGCATTCGCGAGACCTGTTTTATCAGCGAAATAGGTTCGTCGATGAAAACTGCGCTAGAGGAAGTGAAACAGATTCTGACTGAGCACGATTTGGCCAGCGATGGTGAGCTGATTACCGTCTATCACAAGATTGACTTCAAAGCCCAGAGATTCCACTACACCACAGGAATACTGCTCGCGAGTTCGTTAGCTAACGTGCCAGAGGGCTTGTCGAGTTGGTCCATTCCGGCTATGCAAGCACTGGTCGTCGAGCATGTTGGGAGCTACAAACACCTCGGTAACGGATGGAATGCGGCAATCCAATTCGCACGCTATAAGAAACTAAAACAGAGTAAAATCGGAACGTATGAGATCTACAAGAATGGTCCGGACCAGACCTCGCCCGACAAACTGTGTACCGAGATCTGTTTGTCTTTAAAATGAGGCAATGCCGGATTTTAGCCGAAGGCGCTAGCCTCGGGTTTTTCACCACTTCGCCGAGACGCTGGGCGGCGTGATAAGCCAGGCAATGCGGATTTACCGTGCAAATCGGGCGTGCAGCTCGCCGGTACCGAAGCGAACTTGAAATCGGCGGGGCGCGATCGCGGTGGGCATTGGCAACTATGACTCGTCCTGTCGGAGACAGTTGCAACTCCACCGGTTCATCAAGCTCAATTCCCAACGACGAGAGCTTTGTGTTCAGCTTCTGAACCAGGTCGAACAGAGTTCGTTGGGCCTCTTTCGCCAACGTCTCGTGGGGGTTGTGCGTTGGTGTCTCGTCAACAGTGGTCGCCGGCGACTCGGTTTGGAATGCCTGCAGCGCAAGGTAGGCAATTGGCTTGGCGATACGCGCTAATTGGTTGAGGCCGAAGTTGGCGCCGGATCATTGTGATCGGGTTCATGCCACAATCCTGTTGACAGGTTGGAACGAGATCTGCATCCTGACCTGAGTGCGTGAACTTGCCTGACCTCGATAATTCTCAGAATGACCCCGCCGGATCCTACCGCCGACACTCCATTGGACCGCGAGTTTTACAACCGCCCCGCCGATGTTGTTGCTGAGGCGCTTTTGGGTTGTTACCTGTTTCGATTGTCAGCTGACGGTGTCACGACAGGATGGATCGTAGAAACAGAAGCGTATCTGCCAGACAACGATCCGGCCAGTCATGCTGCCCGTGGTTCGACTCGCTCGAACCAATCGATGTTTGGTCGCCCGGGTAGCTGCTATGTTTACCCGATTCACGCCAGGTACTGTGCCAACGTGGTCACTGACAATATCGGGATCGGATCCGCAGTCCTGTTGCGAGCCGTCGAACCGTGCCAAGGTCGTAAGTTGATGCAACAGCGTCGCGGAGACGTTGCCGAACTGGACTGGTGTCGCGGGCCCGCTCGATTGTGTCAGTCGTTCGCAATCGATCGAAATCAGGACGGTGTCGACATGACAGACCACAGTGGGGAATTCTGGATTGCCGCTGGCGATACGCCAGGAAAGATCGCTCGTTCGTATCGTATCGGCGTTACGTCTGCCCAAACGTTGAGACTACGGTACTTTGTTGACGGGAATCAATTTGTCAGCGGGCGACGCAAAGATCATTCTCTGAAGCCTATCGGGCGTTTCGCGGATGCGCGGTGATCGTTTTCACGGTGTCCCAAGATCTTGCTGCTTGCCATGTGAATGAGGGGGTTTCCGCGACGTGCCCGGCGGAATTGAACTTGGTTCGGGGGGCGAGTTGGGGACTGAAACGGCACGGCATCCTCAAATTGGATTTGCTGAGTTTCGACCTCGTCGTCGCCACTCCAGGTTTCAAACGTCGAAGTGCAGCTATCACAAGAGCCGCAGTCGCAGGTCGTGTGAAGGCAATCGCCACAATCACAACTTCCTGTCCTTTGGCCAAACAGGTTCGACCACGTCAGGCACGAAGCGACACGTAAACGAGGGCCAACGTAGTTGCCACACTGGTCACACGGGTCTGCACAGTCCGGAGGATCACTAATCCATTCACCCCAGTACACTTCTCCACAACCTGAACCGCAGGCAAGACGATGTACCAGCCGTTCAGCACAGCTGCCGTTGCCACACTCACTTCCCGATCCGTCAACACAATAGTGGTTCGACAAACCGCAACCGCTCGCCACCAAGCACAAGGTCAACATCGGGATAAGATCACGACACATCGGTGACTCCTGCCAAGAAATGCCGTTTGAACGGGAACTCCATGAGAGTGCTATCGGCCGCAAAATCGTTAAAATCGAGAAAAACTACCTGATCGTTACAATTTACCAGGATGATCTTCGTTCAAACGTCGATATGGACAGCCAGTGCACATTTCAAATCGGGCGTTCGTAACATCTTGGCGAGGTCCGCCGAACCTGACCTGCAACTCGCCCAGCACTCGGATTATGCTTTTGAGCTGGATAAGGAACGAGGAATGAACACGCTGAATAAGGGCCGTTTTGGCCTCTCTCTCTTGTGCGTCGCTCTGTTTGTCGGATGTGGCGGAGATAATGACATCGCAACGTTGGCCATATCGTCCGCAAGTCGATCGGTGATCCTCGGTACCTGGGACGCTTCGCTGGTCATCGATGAAGCCAAGGCCAAAGAAATTGACACAGTTGCCCTTGAGGTAGCGAGGTCGGCCGAGTTTCAGTTCGAGTATCGCGATGACGGAACAATGCGGCTTAGCGTCCGGACCAACATGCCTGATGTAGGGCCCCATTCGAGTGAGGTTGAGGGAACGTGGAAGCTCATTCGCGAAGATGACGAGAGTATTCAATTGACGGTCCACTACGACGACATCTCCGAAGGCGAGCGCGTGCGTTTGGTGATCATCGATGAGGACACTATCGAGACACACGCACCCGAAGACCTTAACGGGCTCGGCATCCTCAGGCTAACCCGTTTGGGGCGGTAGCGTTGGATCAGCCGCTGGGCGCTAGCCCACGGTTCTCGATAACGGCACCTGTAAGAGCCGCACGCTAGCGCGTGCCGGCGGATCTGTTATGGCAGTGCCTCACCGGTGGGGATTGTCCGATTTCAGCCAGGTCGATATCCTCTTACGGTCGGCAATCACACTGCGCTCTCCTAATTAGAATGATCTTCGTGGCCCAATCTCTATTCGACGAATTCCGTCAATCCACTCATCGCTATGAACTCAAGGTCAGTGACTCGGAGCTCTCGCAGCTTGCGGAGTACGTTGAGCGGTTGTGGTCCTGGAACGAGAAAATCAACCTAACTCGCCATACAACGGTCGAGAAATTCGTGACGCGTGACTTGGTCGACGTGTTGCAAATAGCTGAGCAGATTGAAAATGGCTGCGAAGTACTGGATATGGGTACCGGCGGAGGTGTGCCTGGCATTCCGTTGGCAATTCTGCGTCCGGATCTACGCGTGTCACTTTCCGAGTCGATCGGCAAGAAGGCACGTGTTGTCGATGACATCGTCCAGCAGATGGGATTGCCAATCGCGGTCTTTGCCAACCGGGCGGAAGATGTGTTGAATGACTACCGCTGCGATTATGTTGTCGCTCGCGGAGTCGGTCCCCTGTGGAAGATGTGTGGGTGGCTCGATCCTCATTGGTTCAGCATCCGCGCCTTGCTGGCAGTGAAGGGACCAAAATGGGTCGATGAACGCAAAGAAGCACGCCATCGCGGCCTCATGCAGGGCCTGCAACTTCGCAAAGTCGCCGACTATAAGACGCCGGGTGACGAACCTCGCTCCAGCGTGATTTTACGAGTTTCGCAGAGTTCAGCTCAGTAGCCAAACCGCCTGATCCACCGGCACACGGATTGCTCAACTACAGAAACACGCCTTTGGCTTTCAACAGTTCGTAGATTTTCTCGACGCACTCGTCCACGCTCAATGTCTCAGTGTCGAGACGCAAGTCGGGCGACTCAGGTTCTTCGTACGGCGAGCTGACGCCTGGGAAATTGCCGATTTCACCGGAATCGGCCATCGCATAATGACCGGCGGTGTCCCGTTGTCGGCAGACTTCCAACGACGCGTGCAGGTGGATAGTAACAAACCTGTCGGCACCGACCGTCTGTGCGGCTTTATTGCGCACCTCTTCGCTAGGCGCTAAGAAGGCTGCAATGCAAAGAAATCCATGGCTGTTGATCAACTTTGCGATTTCGGCTCCTCGACGGAGATTTTCTGATCGATCGTTCGCCGCAAATCCAAGATCCTTGCTAATCCCGCGACGGATGTCTTGTCCGTCGAGCACGACGCTGGCGCGGCCTTCATCAAACAAGCGTCGTTCCAAAGCCGATGAAATCGTGGTCTTGCCAGCGCCGGTAAGCCCGGTGAGTAAGAGGGTGACTGGGTTTTGGCCAAAGCGAGCATGACGTTCCATCGCAGTAACCGAGCTGGACTTTGCTTCCAAGGTGTCGGTCGTCGGTTCCTCCTCCCAGAGCGTTTTCGGTTCCTCGCCACTTTGCCGGTCGAGAATGATACCCGCACCCACTGTGGCGTTGGTAATTCGATCAATAATGATCAGTGCCCCGGTACTGCGGTTGCGGCGATAGCCGTCATAGAACAGAGGTTCGGTAAGCGAAATCTCGCACCGGCCGATCTCGTTCAACTTGAGAACGGCGGCGTCTTGACGGTGCAGCGTATTCACATCCACTTGGTACCGCAGGTTTTGAACCGATCCATTCACGGTCTTCGTCGTTTGTTTGAAAAGGTACTGCTTTCCAGGTACGAGCGGTTGCTCAGACATCCAGATGACCATCGCGTCGAATCGAGGCGCCTGACGAGGTACATTGCCTGGACGGACGATCATGTCCCCGCGACTAACGTCGATTTCATCGTCAAGGGTGACGGTGACCGCTTGTGGCGCGTGTGCTTCTTCCATTTCACCGTCAAACGTAACAATCGACTTTACCTTCGTCGTCTTTCGCGACGGGAGAGCCATCACCTCGTCACCACGTCGAATGATGCCCGACGCGATCGTCCCACAGAAACCTCGAAAGTCGAGGTGCGGACGATTAACAAACTGGACGGGGAAACGGAAATCCTGCAAGTTGCGGTCGGAGCCGATGTAGACCGTTTCCAGAAAATGCATCAGCGTGCTGCCACCATACCACGGCATGTTCGGGCTGGAGTCGACGACATTGTCACCGTGGAGAGCCGCAATAGGAATAAAGTGCAGATCGGGGATATCGAGTCGAGCGGAGAAGTTCTGGTAGTCCTGGCGAATTTGCTGGTAGACCGTTTCACTGAAGTCGACCAAATCCATCTTATTGATAGCCACGAGAACATGCTTGATTCCCAATAACGACGTGATAAACGAGTGTCGTTTCGTCTGGGTCAATACACCGTTTCGGGCATCGATTAGGATGATGGAAAGGTCGGCCGTCGATGCGCCGGTCGCCATGTTTCGCGTGTACTGCTCGTGACCCGGCGTATCGGCAATAATGAACTTTCGGCGAGCCGTCGAGAAATAACGATAGGCCACGTCGATCGTAATTCCTTGTTCACGCTCTTCCTTCAATCCGTCGGTCAGCAAGGCAGGATCGAAACCGCCGCCAGTTGTACCGTGCTTGATTGAGTCCTTTTCGATCGCCGCGAGCTGATCTTCGTAGATCATCTTGGCGTCATAGAGCAATCGTCCAATGAGCGTACTCTTGCCATCATCCACGCTACCACACGTAATGAATCGCAGCAGTTCCTTCCGTTCGTGTTGGTCGAGGTACGAATCAATGTCGTTGGCAATCAATTCACTTGAATGGCTCATAGTTGTTGTTTTTTTGGCTAAGGCCTAGAAGTAACCTTCCTTTTTCTTGTCTTCCATGCTGCCCTCTTCGTCGTTGTCAATGACACGACCTTGTCTCTCGGAAGTTTTTGCAAGCAGCATTTCTTGAATGATCTGAGGTAGAGTCGTGGCGTCCGATTCCACAGCACCGGTCAACGGATAGCAGCCGAGCGTGCGGAAGCGAACTCGCTTCATTTCCGGCTTTTCACCTGGAAGCAATTGAAGCCTGTCGTCATCGACCATGATCTGAACACCATCGCGGACGACGATCGGTCGCTCAGCGGAAAAATACAGCGGGACAATTGGAATCTTCTCCAAGTGGATGTATTGCCACACGTCCAGTTCTGTCCAGTTTGAAATCGGGAAGACACGAATGCTCTCCCCCTTGTTGACTCGCGCGTTGTACAAATTCCACAGCTCTGGACGCTGATTCTTGGGGTCCCAACGATGATGTTCGTCACGAAATGAGAACACTCGTTCTTTCGCTCGCGATTTTTCTTCGTCACGACGTGCGCCACCGAATGCCGCATCAAACTGATACTTGTCCAACGCCTGCTTCAGCCCCTCGGTTTTCATAACTGTTGTGTGTTTTCCACTGAACTTGAAGGGGTCGAGGCCGAGTTTACGACCCTCCTCGTTCACGTAGGTAATTACATCCAGGCCCAACTCCTTCTTGGCGTAGTTCTCACGAAATTCGATCATTTCCCGAAATTTCCACGTCGTGTCGACGTGCATCAGTTGGAAAGGAGGTTTCGCCGGGTAAAAGGCCTTCAGTGCCAGTTGCACCATGACCGACGAGTCCTTGCCGACCGAATAGAGCATCACGGGGTTCTTAAACTCGGACACGACCTCTCGGATGATGTGGATGCTCTCGGCTTCCAACATCTTCAGGTGAGTCAAGTTGTAGGTGTCAATCTGCGACATTGATGTTTGAGGCTTCGTGTTCATGCGTCGATTGGTTTGGGAAGTGGGTCCAGCTGATTCAGCGGTTGCTATCGATGAGTCATCGTTAGACTAGATGTAGTACATGTCGCCGCCCGCATCGCGAATTTCTCTCGCCAGTTCGGCGAGTGAAATGCTGTTGAGCTTTTCGTTCTGCGATGCGTAAACTCCATTCCATATTTGTAACAAAGCGGCGGTCGTCGCATTCGGCTCGGCGAGCTTGCTTGTCGGGTCAGTATCGCCACCATCGATCACTCGCATCACCTCGCCCAAACTGATCGAAGACGGGGCACGACTAAGTTGATATCCTCCCGCGGCGCCGCGGATGCTGTTGACCAAACCGGCCGTTTTCAGTTGCAGCATGATCTGCACCAGGAAACGTGAGGGGATACCGTTTCGCTCGGTAATTGATTTCAATCGAACCGGTTCTCCGCGACTGTAGTCCATAGCAAGCTCGATCATGGCAATGCAAGCGTACTCAGTCTTGGCGGATATGTTCACAATGACCTCGTTGAGCCTCGATGTGGTACCCCACTTCTGCTCGTGACTGCTATTCCGTCGTTGGTTCATCGAACGAATGAAGGCCGCATTCCGTCTTGGCAGTTCCGCTCCAACGGCCGGATCGTTCGTCTTCTCCAAAGAGGACGGCACGTGTACAGGGCTGACAGCCGATACTGGTGTAACCTTGGTCATGGAGCGGGTTGTAAGGAATGTCCTCCTTCGAAATCAAATTCCAGACCTCCTTCTTGGTCCAGTTCGCCAACGGGCTCACTTTGATCAGATTGAATTTTGCGTCCCAGGCAACGATCGGCGCGCGAGCCCGATCAGCACTCTGGTCACGACGAATCGCGCTCGCCCAGGCGTGCATCCCAACAACCGACTTGCGAAGAACTTTGAGCTTCCGGTCCATGCAGCATTGATCGGGCTGTTTCACATAGAGCGGCCCTCCATGCATCGCCTCGTACTCTTCCACCGTCGTTGTCGGTCGTTTGAACTCGACCTTGATGCCATACCGCTTCAATACACGCTCCCGCAGTTCCAAAGTCTCGGCAAACTGGTAGCCAGTATCCAAGTTGAAAATGGGTGTTTCCGGCGCAATCGTCGATAGCATGTGAATCAATGTCATCCCCTCTGGGCCAAACGCCGTCGCCATCGTGAAGCGGCCTGCAAACCTGGACGTCGCCCATCGAAGGATTTCCTCCGGTGTGGCCGTCTCCAATCGCAGGCTCTCACGCTGCACCTCCTCCTTCAAATCACCGGTGAGAACCAGGGGCGTCGATAAAACGGGGTCCGGGGAGGATGACTCGTGCCCCGCCCCAACAACTCGAAACGGTGCGTTTTTGGGTTCCTGCGCCATCGGGGTGGTCATTTTGTGTGCAGCGAGGTTCATCGGGGCAATTTCCAAGAAGGGTTGGAATCTTACGTATGTTGGTAAACAAAGTCAAGTATGTGAGGTCAGGCTAATCCATATCATCGGAAAGCTCGGTACCCGTTCTCCAGAGACTTGCCTGCTCTTTTCACAACTCGTGATCTCAAACCCACGGAACACCCCATGAGAGGGTGTTTTCAGCTGGCCGTGACGCATTTCCCAACCAACAACCTCTGAACAGCGCGCATCTGCCATCGTCCAGGCCCGAATAATCGCTAAACTCCAACAGCCAAACGCACGGTGCCCGGCCGAGCTGCGGCTCAATCTCGGTCGGGTTCCGTTGAAACGCGCATCAATCATGTTTAAAGTGGGCATTGCCACCTGCCCACCTGCCAGGTGCACCCACCTCCCACCTCCCACCTCCCACCTTGGGTAAAACAAGTTACGCGAAAGACTAGCCGAACGATCGTTTTCCTGTTTGCTGGCTTCAGCGTCATGACACTGGCGAGTGGCTCGCTGGCCGCCGATCCGCAGGCCGCGGATGCAAACGGTGTTGCTTTCTTTGAAGCGAAAATCCGTCCTGTGTTTGTGTCGCACTGCTATGAGTGTCACTCGTCGGAATGGCGAGTTTGGTCGAACACCCGATACAAGCAAGGACGACCTAGACGGTCGTGATCATAATGCCAAAGGTTACACAATGTTCCTCGCCGGTGGCGGTGTGAAAGGCGGTTTCCAATACGGTGCAACCGATGAATTGGGATGATGAATTGGGATATAGTGCTGTGGCGGGAAGAATGCACTTGCACGATATGCACGCCACGGTTCTCCATTTGATGGGGTTGGACCACACGAGACTCACCTACCGGTACGGCGGACGAGACTTCCGCTTGACTGACGTGTTCGGTCGTGTCATCGAGGAATTACTAGCCTAGTAGTGCTACTTCTAGAGGACCCAGGCAGGTCGGCACGTCGCACCACCAGCTTCGCGACTTCACGCACTTAACGAATTTTCAGTCACTTGACGTAGCCGGTCTCGCGCGTCAGGATCTGCAACACGGTTTGGACGTGTCGTCTTTCTCATCCTGTGATTCCCGAAAAATTGAGACCATGTCAGAAGGGCAACGAGTTTTCTTAGCGGTGGATCTTGGCGCTTCGAGCGGCCGAGTGGTGGCGGGCCTGTTCGATGGCGTTCGCTTGTCACTGGAAGAAATCCATCGATTCCAAAATGGCGGCGTTCTGTTTGGCGACCGATTACACTGGGACATCGTTCGACTTTGGCGAGAAATCACCAAGGGATTGCGAAAGGCGGCGATCAGATTCGGTGACTCCGTGGTCAGCGTGGGAGTTGATACTTGGGGAGTTGATTTCGCACTTTTCGCTGGTGATCGACTGCTTGAAAATCCAATCCACTACCGCGATCACCGAACCGACGGGATTTACGAGTCGGCGTTCTCGATTTTGCCCAAAGAGACGATATTCGCCGAAACTGGGCTGCAGTTCATGCCGTTCAATTCGCTCTTTCAACTTCATGCGTTACGCCTGGAGAACTCGCCCGTATTGCAACACGCAACTCGGCTGCTGATGATTCCAGACGTATTCCACTGGCTGCTGAGTGGCCAGATGGTGAACGAATACACCAACGCTACCACGACTCAATTACTCGACCCGCGGGCCAGAAAATGGTCGGCAAAACTGATTGAGGCCTTTGACTTGCCTAGCCAGTTGTTCACCCACATCGGGCAACCGGGTGAGGTCATTGGCGGACTGCGAAAGTCCGTGGCCGAAGCGACAGGCCTATCGTCCGTCCAAGTCGTTCTGCCGGGAACGCACGACACCGCATCGGCGGTGATGGCGGTGCCGGCAAGCGGTGAACCGACCGACCGACCAAACTGGTGCTACATCAGCAGCGGAACATGGTCGCTGATGGGTGCTGAGGTCAAGAATCCGATTATCAACGATGATTGCTTCCACCACAACTTCACCAACGAAGGAGGTGTTGGGGGAACCACTCGGCTTCTCAAGAACATCGCCGGGCTGTGGCTCATTCAAGAGTGCCGTCGTATCTGGAGCCTACGCGGTGAAGATTGGGAATGGGAAGATTTTGTGCAGATGGCCGACTCGGCGGAAGTCTGCAAGTACTTCTTCAATCCCGACCACTTGCGATTCACTGCCCCAGATGACATGCCAGCGGAGATTTGCGCCGCTTGTGCCGATGCAGGGCAGGGGACTCCCCAAACGGAAGCGGAAATCGTCCGCGCCGCGTTCGATAGTCTGGCGCTACGATACCGCATGGTATTTGATTGGACCGAACAATTGACCGGTGGCCCAATCGACACCATTCATATTGTAGGTGGAGGTGTGCAAAACCAACTTCTCTGCCAAATCACAGCCGACGCATGTCAGCGCCGCGTCCTCGCCGGACCCGTGGAAGCAACTGGCATCGGTAACATCATGATGCAGGCGGTGGCCCACGGTGATGTTCAGTCGATCACCGCGGCGCGAGAGATCGTCAGTAATAGCTTCGAAGTTCGAGAGTACACACCTCGCAATAGCTCCGTTTGGAATGACTCGCTAGTCCGTTTCCGTGAAATCGATTCATAGTACGCAGCTTCTAACTTAGGATGTGAACCATGTTACGCGTTGGGATCACTGGGATTGGTTTTATGGGCTGGATTCACTGGTTAGCCTATCAGCGGATTTCGGACGTTGAGGTTGTCGCCATCTGCACTCGCGATGAAAAAAAACGGAATGGGGATTGGACGTCGATTCAGGGGAACTTTGGTCCTCCCGGCGAGCAAGTCGACTTGTCCGAAACTGCCTGCTACGAAACGGTCGATCAATTGCTCGCCGATCCGAACATCGATCTTGTCGATGTCTGCCTACCGCCATATCTACATGAGCAGATCACGATCGACGCCTGTGCGGCTGGCAAACACGTGTTTTGCGAAAAACCGATGGCGTTGACGGATGAAGCGTGTCAGCGAATGCTCGCCGCTGGCGAATCGAATGGTGTGCAAGTCTTCGTTGGCCAGGTGTTGCCTTTCTTTCCCGAGTATAAATTCGTTTACGAGAACGGCCTGGAAAAGGGCGACTTTGGAGACCTGTTGGGAGGCCACTTCAAACGGATTATTTCCGACCCTGAATGGCTGACAGACTTCTACGACCCAGAGCGAGTTGGTGGTCCACTGGTCGACCTGCACGTGCACGATGCGCACTTTATTCGGCTGATTGCCGGCCGACAGCCGACATCGGTTGCCAGTCAAGGACGCATGAAAGGCGACGTGGCTCAGTACTGTGCCTCGTTGTATCACTTCGCTGATTCCCCACTCGTCATCAGTGCAACATCGGGCGTCACGATGCAACAAGGTCGATCGTTCACGCACGGCTTCGAGATCCACTTCGAACGCGCTACGTTGTTGTACGATTTTTCCGTTCTTGGAGGAGAACCGGCACTCGCTCAACCGCTCACCGTTCTCCACGAGAACGGCTCCGTCGAGCAACCTCAACTCGGCGGTGATCCGGTCGATGCGTTCGTTGCTGAAATTGCGGAGATCGCTCGCGCATTGAGCACCGGGGAACCCTCTCCTATCCTGCATGGAAGCCTTGCCCGCGACGCAATTCAACTTTGCCATGCTCAAAATCGATCCGTTCAAACGGGACAGGTCGTTAATCTGCAGTAAACTGACAGGGAACCACCGATATTTATCCGGGAGCGATGAGTGATGAATGGGCAAGTGCAACTAGGGAAACTGACGCGACGGGAATTTCGACAACGAATGGGTAGCGGCGAACTAAAAGCGGCGATCTTGCCCCTTGCGGCGACCGAACAACATCTTGAACATCTGGCGATGGAACACGATTGGCGTAGCGCGCAACACATTGCTGTAGAGGTTGCCCTGAAACTCGCACCCCAGGTGGTGGTTGCCGAACCACTACAGGTTGGTATCAGCGAACATCACATGTCCCATCCCGGTACGCTCACCTTGCAACCCGGTACGATGATGGTGGTCGTAAGCGACTTGATCGACAGCCTTATCCGCGGTGGATTCCACAACATCTTGTTACTCAACGGGCACGGTGGCAACGTCGCCCCCTTCAACAACGTCTGGGACCAGTACCTGAGGAAGTTCCAAGTCAATCTACAGTTCCTCCCTTACTGGGACGTACTCACTCAAGAGGACGCCGAGTTGCTGGAAACCAAGGTGCTCCCCGGTCACGCACAGGAATTTGAAACGGCGTTTGGATTGGCGGCGTTCCCCGATAACGTTCGCACTGACATGTGGGAAGACCAGGACGACAAGGCTCCAGCACTCGCCACTGCCGAGAATGGACAGATCCTGATCGATCGCACGGTAGACCGCGTTGCTACCTACCTGCAAGAGATGATCGATGGCCAACGCGTCGCTGAAGTGCCGGCGTTCTTCCCGTAGTTGCCAAACCTCAAATCCACCGGCACAAGGCCGGTGGGGTGAATTGGTCACCGAAATGTGTGGCACTGGCTCTGCCAGTGCTTTGGCGTGATCTTGCAAGACCCGAGGCTAGCGCCTCCGGCTCAACAAAAAATCGACATCATGGCTTGGCCAACTTAACGATCAATTCGACTTTCTTTTCGTCGCGAACTACGACCAGCTTGACCTCGTCTCCTGGCTTAGTCCGCTGTAATGCGGCTACCATTGAACGGACATCGCTAATCTTGGAACCAGCAATCGATTCAATCAGATCACCCGCCTTAAGGCCGGCAATCGCGGCTGGGGAATTCTCTCGAACTTCCCGAACGGAAACGCCCTCATTTTCCTTGTAGGTTGGCAAGAACCCTAGATTCGGTACTCCGCGACGTCGGACGCCGCGGCCCGTTTGTTGATACGTCGGTCCCTTGTCCGCATTGACCATAGCCACAATGACCTCTTCGCTGTAGTTCACCACACGAGCGAGTCCGGGGATATTCAGGGTCTCATAATCATCATCTGGCGTGTGGTAAATTTTTGTGTGACCGGTGAAGAAGAACAGCACCGGGACCTTTTTCTGGTAGAAGCTATGATGGTCGCTCGACCGTGCTACTGGCCGAGACTTTTTGAGCTTTAAGCCGTGGTCGTCCGCAAACGAATCGAGAACTTCGTCAAAGGTCGAACCCGAGCCGACTCCGTGGATCTCCAGTTGATCGTCGCGGAGATTGCCAATCATGTCATAATTGAACATGGCCACGGTCTTTTCGATTGGAACCAGTGGTGCTTCTGCGTAGAACCTGCTGCCGAGCAATCCACGCTCTTCGCCACTGAACGCGATAAAGACGACTCGGCGACGAGGTTTGTCACCTTTCGTCATCCGACGTGCCAACTCGATGAGTGCAGCCGTGCCGGATGCGTTGTCATCGGCCCCATTGTGCACCGAATTATCTCCTTGCCGCCGCGAGCCATAGCCACCGTAGCCCAAATGATCGTAGTGGGCTCCGACGACGACCGTTTCATCGGCCATGGGACCTTCACCCTCTAAGACACCGGCCACGTTTACGGTTTTGGCAGTCGTGTTGGCAAACTCGCCACGGAACTTGACAGTCCAACCTTTCAGAATCTGGCTGATCGGTTTCAGCTGGCCATCAATGTGAGATTCAATCGACGCGATCGATGTCAAACTTGTGTCACCTGCCTTGACAGGCACTTTCTCCAGCAGTTGGTTCGCTGCACCCTGCGAGAGGTGTGCGAACGCCAACTTGCTTTGAGCCAAGTTCACTCCACCTTGTGGTACAAAGGCGTCGCGTTCTTCCTTTTTGACAGTGAAGGGGTCATTGACCAATAAAATGCCTGCCGCTTTGCGGTCGGTTGCCTGCTTGATCTTTGCACGAAAATAGGAGTGGGCGGTTACTTTGTCGCCATCAAAGACGCTTTCTTTGTTGTCCTGCTGCGGCTCCCGGCGGATCAGCAACACAAATTTTCCCTCCACGTCGATGTCCGCGTATTCATCGTAGTCAAAATCGGGCGCCGAGATTCCGTAGCCAACAAAAACGATCGGTGCTTCCACCTCTTCTTGGCCGGGTGTGAAATACGCCTGAAAATCCTTCGCAAACTCTAACTTCCACACCTTGTCATCGGGACCGGTGATTTCCAGATAAGTTCTTTCGGCGATCGGCTTACGACCCATTTGAACCACAAACGGTTGGTAGAAACTACCATCGGACACAGCACTTGTCAGTCCTGCCTTTTTGAACTCGTCGCGAATGAACTCCGCTGCTTTGTCGAGGCCTTCTGTGCCGGGACCGCGGCCATCCATTTCATCCGACGCCAACAACTTGACATCGTGCGAAAGTCGATCCACGGCGCCCTCGCGCAGTTTCGCGAGATCGATGTCGGCAGCCGACGATAATGCGGGTACGCAAGCAACCAATAAGAGAACCGTGGTGAGAAATCGGGATGACATCGACTATTCCTTTTTCTGGCAACCGCAAATGAAAAAAGAGGCAAAACGGGATGCGTAGTATCAGCGCGACTCAGCGCTGTCGTCACTGTGAACTTCGCATCATACGGTGAAATCTCACCGCATGCTACGGTTTCTTGTTCGGAACGGCACATTGCCGATGCTGAAAATGTCGCCAATCCCGTGCAGCCTCGAGGCAGGCCGCTTAGGGGCCATCCGTGCGAAACGGAGACGCGGGAAGGCCCTCCTTGTTCGACAGGTTTGGCTCAGCAAGTTGACTCCAGCCGAATCGAACGGCAACCGGCTTGGCAACAGAATTGACATGAACGAGGACATCGTCACCATCAACGGTCGCCGACGCTTCGACGAATGCCCCATCATCGCCCGCGATCGTGAACCAGTTGAGCGGTTCACCGTCGCGTGAAACGAGTCCGCCTCCCACATAATCAAAGGAGACACGAATTTTGTTGCCTTCGATCTTCATCGATTTGTAGAGCGGTCCAGAGAAGACGATGTCCGAGTTACCGTACGTTTTGGCAAGTGCCCAAAGAGCCAAGCGGCGGCCGACATCTTGCTTGTTCGCCGGATGAATATTCTTCAGGTTGGCGATGTCGACCGTCACCGCCATTCCAGTATGTGGGATTTGTAGCGAGGCCGTTTGCGCCTCCCAGATTCCCGCCAAACGTGTCGGGTCTCCGCCGTAGGTATAGGGAGCCAGTTGCACAAAATAGAAAGGCATCGAGTCGTTGTTCCAGACCTTGCGCCATCCGTGAATCAGTGCTTTCATCTTCTCGTAGTACAACATTCCCTCACCATTGTTCGATTCGCCCTGGTACCAGATGGCGCCGCGAATACCGTAGGGAACCATCGGATGAACCATTCCGTTGTAGAGTGCCAAAGGAGATTGATGGTTGATTTTTCCGTTATTGTTTTTCGCCGGGAGGTTTGCCAGATTATCGGCAATGTCCTTGAGGCCGGGCGTTTCCAAAAATCCAACCGGCGGTGTCCAAGGTTCGATACGAGTTCCGCCCCAGTTGCAACCGATTAATCCGATCGGAACCTCCAACTCGCTCTGCAATTCACGACCAAAAAAGTAACCGACGGCAGTGAAGCCGGCGACGGTCTCCGGCGAACATACCTGCCAACCGGGTGACGGCACGTCGGTAGCAGGTTCTTCGGCAGGACGGTGGCCGAATTTAATGTGTCGGATGGTCGGGTGCTTGGCCGCCCCGATTTCTTCCTTCGCGTTGTTCGAGCGAGATACTGGCCATTCCATGTTGGATTGACCGGAGCACAGCCAGACCTCTCCGACAAGAACATCATTGAATTCAAGTCGGTTCTTACCTTCAATGACGAGCTTGTGAGGGCCGCCTGCTTTCTTGGCGGCAAACGTCACCATCCACTTGCCGTCGTCGCCCGCCGTTGTCTTCTGTACTTGACCGTCCAACAACACATGAACTGCGGTGCCCGCATCTTCCCAACCCCATACCGGTATTGTTTTTTCTCGCTGCAGCACCATGTTATCGCTGAAGATCTTCGGAACATTGAGGTCGGCGAAGAGATGAGCCGGCGCAAATAGCAGCGTGTAGATAGCTAGAACGGCAAGTGGTTTTCGTCGTCGCATGTTGATCTCTCTTTGGCTGAAAAGTGGAAGGGCCGAAACAAGTCGCGCGACGCACACTAGAAAATCCGTGTCCGTACGCGTTCACCAGGATCTCGTTGCACTAGCCGTCCTTGGACAATTCCGCATACGTCTGGACTAAGTCAAGTTGATCACCGGTCTGCTGCTGTAATTCGCGTAACTTCGCAAACATCTCTCTGATTCGCGTTCGTTGCGAGGCATTCTCGGCCAGATTGTTCAATTCATCTGGGTCGTTCTTCAAATCGTAGAGTAAGACAGTCTTGGATTTCGGATAGAGGATCAGCTTGTAGTCGCTATCAATCACCATTCGTTGCAATTGAAGATACCCGCCGTAGATCTGCGAATAGTTACTCGCCCTTTCGCCTTGGATGACCGGAACAAGTGAGCGGAAGTCAACGTAATCCGGTTTTTCAACACCAGCCCATTCCAGCGTTGTCGGCATGATGTCTTGCAAATAAACATCACCACGAACTTGTCGATTCACGGGTACATTGGGGCCGGCCACGATCAAAGGGACGCGGACGCTGTGGTCGAATAGATTCTGCTTACCCATCAATCCGTGATGGCCGCACGCCAATCCATGATCGGCGGTAAAAACAATGTATGTATTCGCGGACTTTCCAGTCGCTTCAATCGCGTCCAAGATACGACCGATCTGCCGATCCATGTGTGTAATGATGGCGTAGTATTCCTGTCGATGGACCTTGACGGCATGTGTAGTTCGAGGAAACGGTGCTAGTTTTTCGTCGCGAAGAGTCTCGCCAGCGCCCATCGCCGCTCGATGAGGATATAGGTCGACGTAGCTGTCCGGTACGCGGATCTTGTCCAGAGGGTACATGTCGACGTACTCTTGCGGAGCCTGCCGCGGATCGTGGGGCGCGTTGAATGCTAAATACATAAAGAATGGTTGATCCTGCGTCGCCGCCTCCTGCAAAAATCCAACCGCATCGTCGCCCAGCACCTCACTCCAATGTTTTCCATTCTGCCAGAAACCGCCAAAACTCGTGTCAAAGGGGGACCACGGATCGGGTTGTCCGAGCAGTGGTCGGTTGTAACCGGCCGGGGTCTGCTTCGGCATGCCACCGCGCACATGACCGGCAACATCAAACGCTTCCGTTGCGTTTGCTTTCACATGCCACTTGCCCGTGAAATACGTACGATACCCGGCACCCTTCAATTCTTCTGACCAAAACTTACCCGCCTGACGGAGTTTTTCTGCATCCTTATACACCGCGTTTGCCTTCCACAGGAAACGTCCAGTGTTGAGCATCGTGCGACTGGCGATGCAAACTGCCCCGCTCCAGGAACCCATGTTATAGGCGTGGGTCATTGTGATGCCACGGCGCGAGAGGCGATCGAGATTGGGCGTGCGGATTTCGTCATTGCCCAACGCAGCGATCGAATGGAACGTTTGATCATCCGCAAAGATGAAGACAATATTCGGTTGTTCCGCTGCGTGACATATGCGAGTCAATGCTGTCGTTGCAGTTAGGATCGTCAGACAAAGACCAAGAAAATCGATACGTCGTCGTCGCATGATCAACTCCCGTCATGCCAAAGAAATAGTCACAGGTGCAGGATTTCAGGTTTCACTAAATGCTCTGTCGAAGCATCATCATAATCCCATCCGATCCTATCGTCTCCTACCCTCGTGGCCAAACATTGCCATCCCGTGAAACGGACTTGGCAGCCCAGGTACCGTTCGGCGCTCCGTCACTTGGCTCTCGCGGGCCAGGACGTTAGTCTGTGCAAGGACAGGTTGAATCCTAAGGACTCTTGACGACGAGTTGCCGCGTATGATCATTCGCACGATTTCATTATCTTTCGGTTCAAGTCTCTTATTGGCAATGCTGCCGAATCTTGCCGTCGCCGGCGAATTACAGCCACTTCGCTACAATAACGCCGATTTGGTCGTCGATCTCGGCGTCGGATTGTGGGCGTGGCCTGTCCCGTGTGATGCGGACAACGACGGTGACTTTGATTTGATCGTCTCTTGCCCCGACCAGCCGTCCAATGGCATCTGGCTATTCGAGAACACCAGCGGCGATACGGCAAGAAACAAATTTCCCGTCTTTAAGCCAGCGCGACGACTGAGCAGCACGGTGCACTATGTGATGCCGAGTTACGTTGATGGAGGTCTTCGAATCCTGACTCCCGGACAGGAGCACTTGAATTTCCTTGAGACCGGACTCGATGAACGAATAAGACTGTCTGTGCCTGCGAAATTTTACAAACCGGCAGGCAGGCAAACCAAGGGTCCGAAGGTGCGCCATAACCAATGGCGATACGTCGACTACGACGGTGATGGAGCATTGGATTTAGTCGTTGGGATCGAGGACTGGAGTTTCTATGGTTGGGACGATGCTTGGAACGAGCATGGAGATTGGACCAACGGTCCCTTGCACGGATTTGTGATCCTCCTTCGCAATCGAGGCACCACGTCCAAACCCGATTACGCCGAGCCGATTAAGCTACAAGCCGACGGGAAGCCGATCGACGTCTATGGTTGTCCCTCTCCCAACTTCATCGATTTTGATTATGACGGTGACCTGGATCTGTTATGCGGCGAGTTTGTTGACGGCTTCACTTACTTCCAAAACACCGGCAGTCGTAAATCCCCTCGCTATGATGTCGGCAAACGGTTATGCCGGCCGGATGGTTCGCCGTTGAAAATGGACCTTCAAATGATTGTGCCCGTCGCCTTTGATTGGGATCGAGACGGAGATCATGACTTGGTGGTTGGAGACGAAGATGGTCGCGTGGCGCTGGTAGAAAACACCGGCAAGTTTACGACCGATGGGACCCCATTGTTCCTGCTGCCTCGGTATTTCAAACAAGAAGCCGATACGCTCAAATGCGGCGCGTTGGCCACGCCTGTTGGATTTGATTGGGACGGTGACGGAGACACGGATCTGCTTGCTGGAAATACGGCGGGCTATATTGAATTCTTCGAAAACCTGAGCGGACCGAATGTTGAGGAACCGAAATGGGCAGCCCCGCGGCGGTTGAAAGCTGGGGACACGGTCTATCGATTGCAGGCGGGACGGAACGGGAGCATTCAGGGCCCGGCGGAATCTAAGTGGGGCTACACAACACTGAGTGTCGCGGATTGGAATGACGACGGTGTTCCGGATATCGTCGTCAACGGAATTTGGGGCCGCATTGATTGGTTAGAGAACGTCGGTACCCGCACTGCACCACGCTTGGCCGCGCCGAAACAGATCAAAGTGGAGTGGTCGGATTCGCCGTCAAAACCCGAGTGGTTCTGGTGGAAACCCGAACCCAAACAACTCGTCACGCAATGGCGAACCACACCGCTCGCTATTGATTGGACCGGCGACGGCCTCATCGACCTGGTGATGTTAGACCACCAAGGTTTTTTAGCGATATTTGAACGTGTGAGACGCGGTGATGAACTCATGCTACTCCCGCCGCGGCGTCTGTTTTACGGCTCCAACCTTTCGGAGACCGACAGTAAGCATCGAGTGAAGAATAAACAACCAGGCCCGCTTCGACTCAACAAGGACTCGGCCGGCCGAAGCGGACGGCGAAAACTGTGCATTGTCGATTGGAATGGCGATGGACGTCTCGATTTCCTCGCCAATTCAACGAACGCTAACTTGCTGTTGCAGACAGGTCGCAAGGATGGAGTCTGGTGGTTCGAAGATCGTGGACCACTGGTCAAACAGAATATCCAAGGGCACACCACCAGTCCCACAACTGTCGACTTTAACGGTGATGGAGTTCCCGATTTCCTCGGTGGTGCGGAGAACGGTCGATTCTACTACATGCGAAACCCGCGCTCCGAATAGTGCCGATCGGTCCCACTCATTGGAAAAAAGAAAGCTCGAATCGAGTACGCCAATGGAGGCGATTGTGCTGATTGTGATGATCGTCAGCCGATCAAACTGGAGAGCATACAGCCCAGCGCAAAGCAGACAATGATCACCGTAACTGCTTGCCATTGAGAAATCCGAGATGTGCGACGGTGGAGCATGCGGCGATGTGAGCGAGTGGCGATGTGAACGAGTGGCGAAATGACACAATATCTGCGTGAAATTTAGCTCACACTCTATAGGAGCGGCGGCAATTACACCGCAGCGTACCGAGTAATTCAAGTCGAGAACGATTTGTTCGTGCCGATTGTCCAGAAAAAAACGGCCGCTCGCCATTTTGGCAAGCGGCCGTCTCGTAAACCAAGCCCCGGTCGAAGTGCGACGAGGTGAGTCGCTGCGAGAAAAGCGTGAACCGAGCGTGCTATTGCACATGCCCATGTGATGGTTCAGGCCAACGCGGTAAAGTTGGTCCCTCTGTCGGAATCAACCGGGGTTTGTTATTTCATTCGGTATTCTAGCTCGAACCCAACTGGTTCGAGGGGATGAATTATAAAATCGGCAAAAAAGTTCTCGAGCTTGCCTAAATTTCACGTGAAAACCAAAGTAGTTGGCAGGGGTGTGCGCCAGAGGATTTTGTGAGCCGTAGGCGCTAGCCTCGAGTTTTTCAACATCACGCGTTGACTGGAAAAGGACCGAGGCAGCGTGCCTCACGCGAAAAATGGCAAAGCCAGCTCTTTAACATCTTGACGAGCCAGAAATACAAGCACGAACCGCCGGTCTTTCACCCGCCCTGAGACCGCTAGCGCGTTCGGTTTACGATTGCGACGAACGACGTCGCGTGGCAAACCAGACGGCACCCAAGACGAGTAGGCAGATGACGATGGTCATGGTCTGACGGACGGACGCGTCGTTTACGGGCTGCGCGGTCAATTCAACGGCGCCACGGGTGGCTTGAAAATAGAGAGGCGTGCCCCTGATGGGAATCTCCAAGTCGACGCTGGCCAAACTACCCATCGCTTTCACTTCGTCAAAAAACACTTGCGGTCCTAACCCGGACTGATCCAAGAAATCTTGATTTGATTGTTCATTCTGCTGCTCCCCTGATGAACGCACTGTCTGCTGTGGAGCGGCCGCCAATCCTGCCATGCTACGGCCGCCTCCGCCAGGTCGTTCTTGACCAACAATTCCGCCAGCGGCATTCTGCGATCCGCGACCGCTGCCAGGCTGTTGTCCTGATTGACTGAACTCAGGTTGGGCGTTGGGCTGTCCGTCCTGCTGTGGCATCCTTGGCATGTTCGACACTTTTTCGTTGTCACCAACCAAATCAATCTGACGAGCGATATTACCGAAAGATGCTTTGAATTGGCCGCGACTTTGTCCGCCACTCTGTCCGCCTTGGCCGCGTGGTTTTTGGGCGACATCTTCCCCGCCATCCTTGCCAGCCCTCACCTTATTACCTAATTCAAGTTTATTTTTGCCAAACCACTCCTTGTTAAACCGACCCTCTGCCGGCTTGCTGTCGTCTGATTTTCCCTTCCCGCCTTCATCCATCGGAATATCAAAGTTGGCCTCGGAGTTGGTGACGATGTTCGTTGCCCGGTTTGAATCCTGTCCAGCGAACAGGTCATTCAACGCATAGCGGTTGTCGGGTTGACCTTGCAGCTGCTGGCCTCCACCCGGGAAGTTCTGCGCAATCGCTTCCTTCGCCTGCTGAACGGACCTCTGATTTCTTACTTGTTGTTCTGCGAGCTTGCCATTCGCTTTATAGTCGTAGACCAGCGATTCCTCGACTTGTGCTTCCAATCGCTCGATTGCCAACATCGCTCGGCGCTGTTCGAATTTAGATCCGGATGACAGGTTTTGTGCTTTGACAGCGATTTGGTCCTCTAGGTACATCTGTCTTCCCAAGAACCAGTTCTCTCTGTTGGATTGCGAAGCACCCTTGAAGTTGAGCCAGCGGAGCTTTTCTGGCAAATGCAGTTCAACTTGCGTGCGTTCGACGTTGATGTTGATCGTGCGAACAAACGGAAACTTGACCGTGGACAAGCTGGACAGATTCCCGATGCTTCCCGCGTAGAGAACTTTCACGATATAGTCCGAGTCGCCGACCTGAGTTCGCACGAGCGGTATGCGGACACGTCCGTCTTTTCCTGCCACAATGGCCGGTTTGACGGGCTCTTCGGCGACGTGCGTCGTCCACAATTTACCATCCTTGGGTAGCTGAATTTCCAGATAAGGTTCAGTGATGTTCTCTACATAGAACAGCTGTCGTGCCCGATAGACACCGGCCGCGTCAACGACCATGGTCATTTCGGAGTGATTGATCCTCGCGTCGACGGTCTTGAGTGTCTCACGAACTTCACTACGAAAACTGAGTTCCCGTTCGGTTGCGCCTCGGCTTACTTCATAGGCTCGTGTGATGTCCAGATCGGCAAGCGAACGCCAACGACGCTGGCTGTTGGCCAGCTGAATCATACCGGTAAACTCTTCAACGACCAGCTCATCACGGCCTTCGTTCTGTAGTGTCACATACTGTTGTTCAACCGTTCCTGTCTGCACTCGCGGGATCGGCGCAACTTGTGTTTCGGCGTCGGCAAGACGGTCGTTTTCCACGACAACACGGATCTGATCCATCAAGTCGTCTTGCAACTCCAATTGAACTTGGATCCAATCTGGATCATTTTCGACAGGTGTAATCGTCTTCGCCCGCAGCGACGGAACTCGAAAACGCGCGTTTTCAAAGGAGGCAGGGAGTTGGAATTGCAATTGTCGTATGCCAGCTTCGACAACTCGGAATTCTAGCAAGATCGTCTCTTCGATCGATTGATCCGTGATACGAACGTTCGTGAGCGTTGTTGCTCGCACGACCGGTTCGCGCTTCGCGATCGAGAGTTCGCCCTGGTAGGCTGAATTATCGAGTCGCAGCGCGATACCGCCACGGCCAAGTTGACGTTGTTGCGGCGTTAACCAGGCATTGGCTCTATCCAGTGGAATCGTCTGCGCGGCGACTAAGTTCAACGCTTGAACTCGATACGCCGGATCAACTTGAACGACCATTTGCCCGGTCTGCCGTACAACGTCTTGAATGTTCACCACGGGAAGAGTCAGGCGACCATTCTCGTCCATCGCCGGTAGAAGTCCTCGCAGTACAAGCGAGAACGGACCGTGTTGTGCCTTGGTCAAATAGATCGTAAACCGTTGTGTATCGTCGTTCGGTATCGTGACCCACTCGGGTTGAGAGATGGTGCGAAGCTCAAATCCGCTGGGAAGATCCATCGTCACGACGTGGACTGGAATTTCCTTTACGTCGAACCTTACTCGCATCTCCCATTCCGTCCGCCGCGGTGAGATTCTGACAATCGATTCAACGATGCTCTCGGTTTGTTGTGGAATTGAGCGGGCGATTATCGTCGCGGAGAACCCGTTGGTGACGAAACGATACGTTTGGAATGGTCGAATCGTCAGAGGACTCTCCTCTTCCCCCGCCGCGCGCATCAGCTGTTCCGCTGCCTTATCGTTGGCGTCTGCACGGCCAAGCTGATTGAGATCTTGGATGTTTAACTCCATGCGAGGACTGCGGCGAATCGCGATCGACCCCATGTGCAACATGGCGTCGGGTACTTCCACCACGGGTAACGGAATCGTCGACAATCCATCGGCCACGATGCGCTCCCGACGGGAGAGAAAGACCGTCATCTGCTCGCGCTCGGTAACGTCTTTTAGCAGTTCAACGTCCAATCGCCCGTCCTTGACCTCCCAGCCCCGCACGTTGTCTCCGATGACCTTCTCTAGTAGATACCCTTGTGGAATGTCTGCCGACAACGTGCTGCGACGACCACTTCGAAACTCATAGAGAATTCTCCACGCTAGTCGTAAGCCGTCCTCCTGCACATCCAGCACGGCAAACGAGTTCGCCGTTAGACTGCGGTCCACGTCTGCCGCAGCGACCCGCGGCCGAAATTGCATCGTCAGGTCACCTGTGGTGTTCATCGCCACACGAAGCGATTGGTTGTCCTCACTCGTCGTGTAATTGGTGCGGTCCGGAATGCCACTAAACCGCACGTCGGTGTTGGCTGCCGGAACTCGAACCGCAAGTACGTTCGTTGCCGCTACTGGCAGCCTTCCGCTTAAACGCCGCCATCCTCCTTGCCGCGTCAGTGGAAACCGCACCGTCAGACTCAACGTGTGCAATCCTACAGTGTCGAGGTAGAGCATATGAACTGGGCCAGACGGCGCCTGCCGCTGTTGCTTTTGGGCGTTCGCGTTCGCACCCTTTCCGGCGACCGGTTGTGCCGACACGACCTGCAACCTCGCCGGACGATCATCTACCAGAGCCTCAACGATGACACCTCCCTGCAAGGCAAGTGGAACGGCCGTGACCTCCTTCGAGTAGACCTCAAACTTGAGAGTACCCTTAATCTCCAAGTGGTCGCCGTCAACCAGCGCAGTTTCGTAGGCAACGCCCGCTAGTGAATAGGGCACAACGGGTTGCGGGTCCAAGGGCTGACTCGGGTACGCCAGATTCCAGAGCCGTACATAGAGTGCATACGGAACGAGAACATTATCAGCGACAACCGATGGATCATCACCCTGTTTGTAGGGAACGATGATGGCATTCTCTGGCAATTGAATTTTCTCGCCACCGGCCAACGCGCGTAGCGCTTTGAGGATTTCGTCTGGTGTTGCTGTTTGACTGTAGGCGTCGCGACTGAGAAACAGCAGGATCATCATGCTCGCCGTCGTGATGAACCGACGCGAATGTCGACTCAACCACGACAGAATGGCCAGTGCAATCTGCAGGGGAATGGTAGCGATCAACCCAATCAGAATAGCCGACCGGAAGACATCCCATTCCGTCTCTCTGGCGAGCAGGATCGGCACGATCACGGCGACGCCAAAGACCAGCGCAAAAAAGCGAATCTTCGTCTTGAGCGGGCGAAAGGCGAGCAGTAGGCCGAGGAGCAGAGTGAGCGCAAACGCTGCCGCAGCGATCCAGTGAATACGATGGCGGTCGACAAAACGTAGCCGAACCGCGGACGTTCCACCCAACGACTTCATGGTGGCAACTTCGTCCAAGTTTTGGAAGTCATCGCTCCAATCGATGGGCAGGCTTCGCATTCCCTGTAGAGCCCACACCGTGATCTCTCCTAGGTCACGCGTACTGTCTGAATTGTCAATGGCAATCGTCTGAGGCACTGCAGAAGGACTGTCGGCAGCGTCATCACCCGGCATCTCTTCGTCATCTGTTTCAGCTGCGTCGCCATCCCCGGCCATCGGTTCTGCCGGCCTGGTCGGTTGCATTGTCCTCGAATCAAATCCTCCGAACGTGGGAGTCTCCGAGTTGAAGCCCTCCGCTAAAAACTGAAGATCAAGATTTTCCGTTGCTGGATATTCGCTTGTTGCCGCCGCCGAGTCCACTTCATTGGCCCAGGGGCTGGTGCCGTAGGTATCGTGATAGTTGTGAGCAGCGAGAGCCAGCTGTTTGAGACTATTGCCTAAGCTAACCGGTTTCAATTTTTGTTGCACCGTCCAGCGATTGTCTCCAGAGACGATCCAACCTGATGGTGCGGAAACAAGCCACTGCACGTCGGCGATCGGGACGGCGACACGGTCACCCGCTTCCGGAGCTACAAACAGCCGGGGCATTTCTGCGTTAGCCGCTCCCCACACTTGAAACGAGTTGAAACGGCTTTCAAAAACGATTCTTAAGTCGTGAACATTCGTCGTCGTGTTCGCGGGCACATGGACCAACACGTATTCCTTTAAATGCTGTGGTGCCAATGGCTCGCCGTCCAGAAGAATCGACCATAGCTTCGCCTGCTTGGGCAACTGGACGAACAGCATCACCGGCTTGCTCTGCAGCTGATATCGGGCGACCGTTTGCGCGGCGCCGTTCACCGAGATTCCCGTAAACAACTCCGCCCGCTGCACAATCACCGAGGGCAGAAGAAATGTCTCTCGTGACGTGATGTTCACAGTCAGAGCGGGGATACTGCCGGAGTAGCCGTAGGCGCCCAGCAAACGCCGGCCAGGACGATACTGGGCAGTCGACAATTCACCAACATCCACGCGACGAGCTTCCGTTTCCAGCGTGACATCCAGATCTGCATGACCCTCAACTGCAAAGACTCCGGACTGATACAGTACATCCGACACCTCAACGCCTGGTAACGACGCTTCCAGTCCATTTTGTTCGTCGATCACAAGTGGACTTTGGAATCGCATTCCAATACCAAGAGACCCGACCCGATTGACGTCCAGAGGGACATCATTTGCCAGCAGAACTTCCCATTCTCTTTTCCCATCGACGATCGCCGAGTTGTACTCCTTCACCACGGTGAACCCGAGTCCCCAGATCGACACCTCCTCAGGCGTTTCCTCCGGCAGGCTAATCGTCAGACGACGTGTTGTTGCTTCCCGAACGGTTACGTTGATCTCGTATTGGGCCGTAAGCCCTTGCGGTGTCAACGCATAAAAACTGAATGTCCGGGCTGTCAGTTGACTTTGGTTAGGCTCGACGGAAAACTGACCACCGTAGGGCATCGATTCAAACCGATAGGCCAAATCCGATTTCGTCGTCAGGCCGAATTCTTCTTTTTCCTGTTCATTGAGCACCGACAGCCCGTCCAGGGCGATGGGCCGCACGCCGAGATCATTGATAGCTAACGCCGCGATCGCACCGCGTTCAATAACGGCATCTTGCACGCGAATTAACGGGAAATCGACCTGTTGGTTTTCCCATTCGTCAAGCCAACCCGACGGGATCTGGGATGCACGTAGCTCCACCTGATACGGTTCGCCGGGCACAGCACCCTGGGGAAGTCGCACATGGTACGTGTCGAAGCCATCCTGGCCCACATACCGTTCGAAGGGAAGCTCGGTCCCGCCCGCATCACGAACATACTGAATCTTCCAGTCAGCCGGTGCGGTGAAGTCAAAGGCAAATACTTTACGTATCTGCGGCTCCAGAATAAAACCTCCGTCGATCGTCAATTCGCGACGACCAATCGTCATCAGAAAGCTGGTCATCGTGTCCAACTGGGGCGCTGGGTTTTCGATTGTAGCTGATAGAGTATAGTCGGTGGACGGTGCATAGTAGGCCATCAACACGCCATCGACAGTATCCTCGAAGATGGTGCGACCCACTGGAATCAAGCCATCGGCCACAATCTGACGGACGCGCATTTGCGGTTCCACGACGACACCCAACACGGCCACATGACCGTCTACATCCAGCACACGCGATTGCGGAAACGTCCATTGCGTACCATCGCCACTGATCCGCAGATTACGAACCCCATTGACCTTGAGAGTAAATGGTTTTGTGGCAGCTTGGCGTAGATCAACTTCGACGGTTAACCCGGCATCAGCGTCTTCGACGACCCGCCAGCGATCAAGCCACTCGCTCTCCACCGTCGTGATGTCCAAGTCGTCCGGCACGGTAAACCGCACACGTTGGATAGCCCCATGCAGAATGCCCATCGAAATGGACATTTCAACTGTCTCGTACGCGTCCCCAACGCTGGTGATGATCAAGCTTCTCGCCACGGCGGCACGCTCGTCGCGAAGGCGGCGGTTGTTTAATGACATCGTCAGCTTCGTCACGGCACGAGGCACAAGGATTTCAAACTGAGTGATGTTATTCTCGGCATTCACTTCCCGACGAAGAACGTCCGCACCACCCTTGATTTCGACATTCCCGGGAACATCAATTTGCATTGTCGAGGATGCCGGCGAGGGAAGTTGAAAGGAGACGGTCTGCTGAGCGGCAGATACAACGACCGGCAACGCCATTTCTAACTTGAGCTGGTATTTTCCGATCCCTTCGAGAAACAACTTCACCTGTTGATTCGCCGCACGTCCCAAAGCCGCCGGCTCGTCATCGATCGTGGCGGAAAGGAGTGAGACACCGGCGAATTCTAGAGGTACGGCATGCAATCCTTTACGCAATAACTCGATTTGCACACTGCCTCGTATGATCGCCCGTCCGTCGTCGATCGTCATTTGGTAATCGGCGGCAAGTAACGCTGTAGCCAACGGGGCTGTTTCTGCCTTCTTCAGTTCAGCCCGCTGTTTCAATTGCTCGAATTGTTCCCGATCCAGCATGACACGTTTAGGTGCGGCGTCTAGTAGGACCTTCAAATCCTCGATCGGTACCAAGATTTCACGTGTCGGCGTATCTTGCGCTTCCGCATGGTTCGTTGACAGAAAAGCTGCAAAACCAAGCAGAAACACAAACAGCGAGGTCGAATACGAACCGGCAGAGAAATTCCTATTCATCGCTTTCTCCTTCTCGCTGTACGTCTTCATCTCCGATGAAGAATTCACTCTCTTCGCCAGTCGTCGCGTCTACTGTTCCGTCTTCGCTCGATGCCTCTTCGTTTGTCTCAGCTGACTCGTCCGACTCGTCTGACGCCTCTGTGTTTGTCCGAGTCGGCAACCGCCAACGGATGCGGCGAGCAGACCCCATGGTCCAGGCAATTCCGACAACGAGCAGTCCGAGGGCCAATTTACCGTCGATCAAGTGCACACCAAGTGACGGCCAAAAGACGCCGACCACTATCACGGCGATGATCATCCCGCCGACGAGTGTGACGGCCTTCGACAACGAAGAGCGGAACGCAAGCAACGACAACAAGGCTACAACCGCGAACAAGCAGAGATTCAAGTTGCGAAGCGACATGACTCGCAGCGAAAGGCCGGCCCCGGCAGCGGGGCGATGGACCGAATAATAGTAGGCAGTTCCCTGAACGTCAAAACTCTCAACCGGACTATTGACCACGGAGACGCCCTTGCTGATGTCGTCCCATATGTTGCCGGCGCTCGCCCCGCCATACTGGTTGGTCAGTGCATATTCACTCATCGTTTGCAGCCACGGATTGGGATTGTCATCACTCCAGTCGCCGTGCTGCATGATGACGGCCAGCTCTTCTGGAATATGTGCTGTTAGCGTCACCTTTCCCACTGCCGGGTCGCTGGGGAATTCAGGGAGCTCCAGCAGGCCATCAAATGTAGTAGTCGTATAACGCAATTCCACAACAAATGGCGCGTTAGCATCGCCCGTTCGAAGTGGAATGGGAATGTAGAACAGGTCGTCCTCACCACGTTCAAGGTTGGTCGGTTGACCGTTAATTCTGAGTGGCTGAGAATCGAAGGACTGATCCGGTATGACGTTCTTGGGAAATCGGATGGGGACACGTTGTTGTGCCGAACGCATGCGGTACAAGGCTTGAACATCGATTTGATCGCTCCGCGTGACCACCATTCTCAGCCAGCCACGGTCGATACTCGTCCGCTTGACTTCCACAAGGTCATAACGCGTGGCCTGCAATGTCAGCGTCCATTGCTCTTGTTGAAATTCAAAGGCCCTCGACGCATCTTCGATCTGAATTCCATCCATCAAATCAAGTTGGGGATCGATCAGGCGAAGTCCTTTCAAATCGGGTAGCGGACGCACGTCGATCGTGTCGTCGCGAGTGGCGACAATCTGTCCCCAGCTGCGGTCCACTTCTACGGGCAGCAGTCGGGGTACGGGAATCGTGAACGGCTCTCCGACGGCCAATTCACCTTTTGTCTGTTGCCAGGTGAGAACAATCTGTTGTTGTCCTATCAGTTCCGACTCACCGGAGAACATCCATGCCACATAACCTTCTGGAACATCGTCCGGCGCGGGATCGATGACCTCGTCACGTATCTGTTTCGTTTCGTTACGGGCCGTGCTGGCGACCTCTACCGGTAAGTCGATACGCAACGACTCCACCGGGCTGTAACGAATGTCAAACGTAAATGTGGATGTGAATGTCGCCACACCTGACTCAACCTCTACCTTCAAGAGCTGTCGCGCGTTGACTTGAGGTCTGCGACGCTGCCCGTTGAGTGACAGTTGTTTGGCTTCATCGCCGTAGGAAAACGCAAGGACTGGTCGAGATTCTGGAAATCGGCCATTCTCGGCGGTCGCAATGGTTTGAAATACCTCGTTCAATGAATCGCTCTTGAGCCCTGTGGTTTCGTCCGGATTGACACGGAGACTCTCGGGTGACCGCACCACGAGTCGCCCGCTGACTCGCTCCACATCCATGGCGACCGACGGGAAGTCGATCGGTATGCTCGCCGATTCTCCAGTCGGTTCCTGAAGTTCGGTATGGTCCAACGTCTTTTCTAACGCTACAACCAGCGCGACATCTCCGATCGCCTTTTGAGTCAGATTGATCTCCAAAGTCGGTGAATCTGTTTCCGGTCCGTCCACTCTTGAACTATCGATCGCCAACTTCTGCGCGCCGCCACATTCGCGACCTTCAACGCGTCGCAATTGATAGCCTGCCGGCAAATTGACGCGAACTTGAAAGACGCCAGCTTTTTCGATGTGCATTAGCAACGTCCAATCGACAAGCATGCGATTGGATTCCAGATAAACTTCCGTCAATTCATCAACGGTGATCCGAGGTTCAATCTTGTCGAGTGAAAATGAGAGAGTGAATGGCAACGCGGAATAACGGTACGAATAGGCCCATGACCGGTTCCGTTGAGCAGCTGGGATTTCGTTGGCATCCAACTGAACCAATCCGTCGGTCGTATTGGCTTTGGAACGCAGAGCAGGTGTTAATGAGACCAACACAGTGCCTTGTTGTCGACCGACATTCGAGGCGGCGATGCGGGGCACGACAACATCCGAAAGATCGTCGCTTGCAAATTTCTCCAAGTCGATCGCGACTTGTTGTTGTTCACGCGCCGGCTCAAACAGTTGAATGATGATCCGCTGAATCTCGCCGTCGTCTTTCACTTCCCATTGGCGAATGTTCTGGTCGAAGACGCCAGCTACTTTGTGGTCGGCGGGAACCTCGATCTCCAAGTCACTGAGTTCGGCGCGGCGGATTCGATAGTTCAGCACGCAATGCGTACGAATCACACCCTCTTCGATATAGACTTGTTGATTGGCATCTACTGCCAACAATGCCGCCAGACCCGATGCTCCTTCGGCGCGCGGGTTCCAGTCGATTCGCACATGATCGGCACTGCCGACGAATGC
>LWDU01034357.1_pt1 | contig 37969 bp, 39 predicted proteins | sample 727161 | NCBI WGS metagenome assembly LWDU01 (sample SAMN04566230, study PRJNA314399) | hydrothermal vent metagenome | isolation source: deep sea hydrothermal plume seawater | place: Mexico: Gulf of California, Guaymas Basin | collected 2004-07-11
TAAATTATTTTATTGAAGGTATGGCTCAATTAGTATGGGATTCCGATGTTCATGTTCTTAATTTGGGTATAGACGAGTACGCCGGCTTTGAAATAGGGAATGCTTTTATTAATAAATTTGATGTGTGGGCAGCATTAATTGCAGGTGTGTTAGTTTTAATTTTGTCTTTATTTTTTAGGTATACAGTAATTGGAAGAGCTCTTAGAGCAGTAGCGGACGATCATCAGGCGGCTTTATCGGTAGGAATACCACTAAGGACTATTTGGATTTATGTATGGTCAACAGCAGGATTAGTTGCATTAGTTGCTGGTGTTGTTTGGGGGTCTAAGTTAGGCGTACAATTTGCGATATCCACAGTGGCTCTTAAAGCTATACCTGTTTTAATAATTGGTGGTTTTACATCTGTACCTGGTGCAATATTAGGAGGCTTAATAGTAGGTTGTGGAGAAAAATTAGCAGAAGTTTATGTGGGCCCTTTTGTAGGAGGAGCAATAGAAAATTGGTTCCCTTATATGTTGGCTATGGTGGTTTTAATGATTAGGCCACAGGGTATATTTGGCGAAAAAATTATTGAACGTGTATAGAATTTAGGAGAAAAAATGTTTTACAGAGAATCAGGTCAATTTAAAACCTCTTATAAAGCCGATCAAGCCATTTTACCTATTTTTCAAGATAGAGTGGCTATGGTATTCATGTTGCTGGTTGCATTTGTAGTCATACCTATATTTGCCAATGATTATTGGTTAGGTTCCATTTTAGTTCCTTTTCTTGTCTTGTCTTTGGCTGCGTTAGGCTTAAATGTTTTAACAGGATATGCTGGTCAAATTTCTCTGGGGACAGCTGGCTTTATGGCTGTAGGTGCATTTGCAGCGTTTAATTTGCAGATCAGAATACCGGAAGTGCCCTTCCTGCTTGCTTTTGTGTGGGGAGGGTTATGGGCTGCACTTGTTGGTATAATTTTTGGGCTTCCTTCACTACGAATAAAAGGATTTTATTTAGCAGTTGCTACACTGGCAGCGCAGTTTTTTATAGAGTGGTTATTTACACATTTTGATTGGTTTACTAATCATTCTACTTCAGGAGTTATAACATCTCCTCCTATGGAAATGTTTGGTATATCTTTTGATAATCCTCTGAATAAATATTTATTAGTATTAGCTATTGTTGTATTATTTGCTTTTGCTGTTAGGAATTTAGTCAGATCTGAGATAGGTAGAGCTTGGATGGCCGTCCGTGATATGGATATTGCAGCAGAAGCATTAGGTATTAATTTAATGAAAACTAAATTATTAGCTTTTGGCGTTTCTTCATTCATATGTGGAGTTTCTGGAGCACTTTGGGCTTATGTTTTTCTTGGAACCGTGGAGCCCCAAGCCTTTGATATTATAAGATCTTTTGAGATCTTATTTATGATAGTAATAGGAGGTCTTGGTTCAGTAGCAGGTGCATTTTTGGGAGCAGGGTTTATTGTTTTATTGCCTATTCTTTTGAATAATATTGGAACCTTATTTACTGGGGGGCAAGTTTCGACGGGGACTATAGCTCATATAGAATACATGATTTTTGGTGCATTTATTATATTTTTCCTTATAATAGAACCCAATGGATTGGCCCGTTTATGGCAAACAGGAAAAGAAAAGCTTAGGTTATGGCCTTTTCCGTATTAATATACTAAAATTACTTAATAATAAAACATAGAGGAGGAAAATTATGAAACCTATTGACTTATTAACGAAGGTTGTATTTGTGTTCATTACTTTTGCCTTTGCAGTTGCATTGGCAGGAGAACATTTTGTTCCGGTTACAACTTATAGAACAGGACCCTATGCAGTAACGGGAGCTCCAGCTGCTAATGGGATAGTTGATTATCTTAAAATGATTAATGCTAGAGATGGTGGCATTGGAGGGATTAAAATAGCTTATGAAGAGTGCGAGACAGCTTATAAACCAGATCGTTTTGTTGAATGTTATGAACGTTTAAAAAACAAAGGAGAAGCAGGTGCAACATTATTTCATCCTTTTGGTACTGGCTTGACTTATTCTGTAATTGACAGGGTGCCTGATGACAAAGTGCCTCTTATAACTATGGGGTATGGGCGTACAGATGCTACCGATGGAAGAGTTTTTCCTTGGGTATTTCCTTTAATGGTAAATTACTGGTCTTTATCTACAGCAAAAATTAAATTTATAGGTAGTCTTGAAGGGGGCATGGATAAATTGAAAGGACTAAAAATTGCTAATGTATATCACGATTCAGCTTATGGAAGAGAAACTGGCCCAGTATTAAAGAAACAAGCTGAGTTATACGGTTTTGAACTTGAGCAGTTTCCAGTTGCTCATCCTGGAATAGATCAAAAAGCAACTTGGCTTAGCATTCGTCGTTCTAAACCAGATTATATTATTTTACGTGGATGGGGAGTAATGAATTCAACTGCTTTAAAGGAAGCGGCCAGAATTCGTTTTCCAGCTGATAAAATTATAGGTGTTACTTGGAGCTGTTCCGAGCAGGACACACTCCCTGCAGGAAAGGCTGCAACAGGGTACAGATGTTCACGCATGACTGGTGCTGATGCTAGTTATCCATTATTTGATGACATAGTTAAATATGTACATGATGCAGGTAACGGGACCGGGCCCATAGATGAGATGAATACGCATCTTTACAAGATAGGTGTGCTTTCTAGCATTCTGACAGTTGAATCTATACGGACAGCTATGCAAAAGTATGGTAATAAGCCAATGTCTGGTGAAGAAGTAAGATGGGGGATAGAGAATCTCAATATTGATGTAGCTAGAATTGAAGCTTTGGGTGCAACAGGTGTGAAGATCACGAAGGACAGGGTAGAGTAAGGTTTGCTAGGTGGAATGGTACAGAATTTGAGTCCGCTTCTGATTGGATAGAAACGGATCAAAGTATAGTAAGGCCTATGGTTGAAGCTTCTGCTGCTAAATATGCTGCAGATAATAAGATAAGCATGGGGTGTAATTAATAAGGAATAGAAGTCTTGATTAATAATGATTTGTTAAAAAGTAATCAAGGGTCAAATGAATCAATAATGCTTCAGCTTAATAACGTTGAGGTAATATATGATCATGTGATACTTGTTTTAAAAGGTGTGTCATTTAATGTGCCTAAAGGATCTATAGTAGCTCTTTTAGGCGCAAATGGTGCAGGAAAATCAACGACTTTAAAAGCTGTTTCTAATTTACTGCGAGCTGAAAGAGGAGAAGTTACTAAAGGATCAATAGAATATTTAGGTGAAAGAATAGATAGATTAACCTGTAATGATTTAGTAAAAAAAGGTGTAATTCAGGTTATGGAAGGTAGGCACTGTTTTGAACATTTGTCTGTAGAAGAAAATTTACTGACGGGAGCCTATACATCAAAAAGTAGCAGGGCAGAAATAGCCCAGCAGCTAGAAAAAACATATCATTATTTTCCACGTTTAAAGATGAGAAGAAAAATTTCTGCAGGATATACTTCAGGAGGAGAGCAACAAATGACTTCTATTGGTAGAGCCTTAATGGCCAATCCAAAAATGATTCTATTAGATGAGCCTTCTATGGGTCTTGCTCCGCAACTAGTTGAAGAAATTTTTACTATTGTAAAAGATTTGAATAAAAAGGAATCGGTTAGTTTTTTACTTGCAGAACAAAATACAACAGTAGCGTTGAAAACAGCAAATTTTGGATATATACTGGAAAATGGCCGTGTTGTTATGGAAGGAAGTGCTGAGGAATTAGCTTCAAATGAAGATGTAAAAGAGTTTTATTTGGGCCTTGGTGATAAGGGAAGAAAAAGCTATAAAGAATTTAAGCACTATAGGAGAAGAAAGCGCTGGCTAACTTAAAAGGCTGTTTTTATGTAATCATTGATTATATAAATTTTATTTGACTAAAATTCTGGGAGGTTTTAGTTGTTAAATATTATCAATGATAACTTTAAAAAGATTTTTTCTTTTTTCTTTATAGTAATGTTTGTTTTTTCTTATTTAAGTATAAATAATTGTATTTTCTCAGAAAAAAAAGCTTTTGCTACTCCTATGCCAAAAGAAGAGCAAGATAAATTAGGCAACGATTGGGTGCTGACTCAGTATCTTGCTTCAGGAATAAAAATAAAAACTAAATCAGGCGTTACATCACAGGCGAGAAGTAGAATATCTGAAATTATGGAACATGTTATGCCTCCCGCCTCTAGTATAGGTAATATTCTATATGATGAAAGTTATCCACCTATAGCAGAGATTATTCAAAATGGGTCATTAATAGGTTATTTATTTGAAACTTATGACTGGGTTCAAGGTTTAGGCTATTCTAGAAAGCCCTATCATATAATTGCTGGAATAAACTTAGAAGGAAAAATTACAGGTCTTAGGTTAATGTGGCATACAGAGCCTATAGCAATATTAGGAAGAACAGATCAAGATTTACATGATTTTTTAGGACAATTAAAAGGTGTTAGCATTAAGCAAGGAATAAGTATTGTTTTAGGGGTATCTGGTTCTGTATTAGAAGGTGAAAAAGTTGCTATGAGAGGGACAGCAGGGGATGTTTCTGGATTAAAAGAAGTAGATGGAATTTCAAGGACAACCACCACGTCGCTGTTACTAAATGATGCGGTAATGAGGTCGGCAAGAAAAGTAGCTCGAGTTAAAAATATAATGTTAGATGATAAGGATTTGGGAAGAGTTTTAAATTTAGAGACTTATTCTGAGCAAAATTGGAGTGAACTCATAGAAAATGGAGCAATTACAGAAAGTTCAATTACAAATGGGGAACTAATTCAAAAATTTGATATATTACCTAATATTAAAGCACCAAGAAAAGCTAGGCTTTCTCCAGAAGAACAACTATGGACAAAAACTTATATGGCAATTGTTAGCCCGCAGGGTATAGGAGCTAATATTTTAGGTCGTAGATGGTATGATCAATATGTAGTTACTGGAAGAAATGTAGACGATTTAGTTCTATGGGTTGGGTTTTTAGGGCCAGAAACATTCTATGACAAAACTAAAGCTTCTGATAAAGATAAAGTTTTTGAATCATTAAATATTGTTCAAAATGGTAAATTATATTCTCTAACCCCTAAAATGTATAAGTCGCTTCCTTTTAATCATTCAAAAGATGGGCCTAAATTAATTGAACAAGGCTTATTTTATTTTTCTATAGAGCAATCTTTTGACCCCACTAAAAGGTTTGAATTAAATTATAAAATTTTAGGAGACAAGCAAAAAGAATATATAAAAGACAATAATATAAATTTTAATATGAATTATAAAATCCCGGAAATTTATATTAATCAAAATATAGAAACTAATCATAAAGAGGGTTTTAACTGGCTTGCTAATTGGCAAAGTAAAATAAGTTTAGTAATTTTATCAATTTTAACCGTAATAGGAGCAGCATTAATATTAATTTTTAAAGACTTAATATCAAAAAATAGAAGAGTACATCAGATTGTAAGAACCAGTTTTTTGATTTGGGTTTTATTTTGGTTAGGCTGGGTAGTAGGTGGTCAAGTTAGCATTATACATTTAGCTGCATTTATCCAGGCATTATTTGATGGGCAAGGTTTTGCATCATTTTTAGCAGAACCCGCCATAGTAATAATTGGATTAGCAGCACTTTTATCCATGCCTATATGGGGAAGAGCATTATTTTGTGGATGGCTTTGTCCTTTTGGAGCACTTCAAGAATTGCTTAATAAGTTTGCGATATTCATTGGTATTAGACAAAAAGTAATAAGTGAAAAAAATGATAAAATAATGAAATTAGGAAAATATGCTTTATTATTTTGTTTAAGTCTTACGTTTTTATATTCATTTAATTTAGGGCTAACAGCTAGTGCAATAGAACCATTTAAGAGTGCAATTACTTTTAGGTTTAATGCTCCTCCTTTAGCTTTAGTCTGGGTATTATTTTTATTAGGTATAGGGCTATTTATTGAACGGGCTTATTGTAGGTTTTTATGTCCTTTGGGGGCAGCAGCTTCATTACTAGGAAAACTAAGGATTTTTAATTTTTTACATAGAAGAGCTGAGTGTGGTAATCCATGTAAAGCATGCAACCCTGCATGTCCCACACAAGCAATTAAATTAAATGGTAGAATTGATATGAATGAATGTTTTCAGTGTTTAGATTGCCAGGTAATGTATTTTGATCAACATAAATGCCCTCCATTAGTAGCTAAATTTAAAAATTTATCAAAACAGTAAAACTAGACAAATACATTATTACCATTTATTTATATTATAGTATTTGAGAAGAGTATAAAAAATGATTAAGAGTCATACTAAAATTATAGAGATTGATGCATTAAATATTTTAAAAGAAGCTAAGCTTAGACCTACTAGGCAAAGAGTTTCACTTGTTTCTAATATATTTAAATATGGCAATAGGCATTTAAGTGCTGAAAGTTTACATAGAGAAATTTTAAATTCTGGAGAACAAGTGTCCTTAGCAACTGTTTATAACACCTTGCATCAATTAACTAATTTAAATTTGCTTAGACAAGTAAAGGCTAATTCAAGTCAAAATTATTTTGATACAAATACAACTGCACATCATCATTTTTTCGATGAAAGTAATAATTCTTTAATAGATATTTCTAAAGATAAAATTAAAATATATGGTATTCCAATACCACCCGACAATAAAAAAGTTTCAGAAGTAGAAGTAATTATTTCAATAAAAAATAAATAAAATATATTTGTTTAGAATAGTTCTAAACTGCTTGACATGGTTGTTAAGTTTACCCATATTATAGTTAATTATTGGGAAACATTAAAGATTTAGGAGATAATATGTCATTAGCAGAATCACAAACTTTAGAAAATTTAAAAGCAGCTTTTGCTGGAGAGTCTCAAGCTAATCGTCGTTATTTATATTTTGCATCTAAGGCTGATGTAGAAGGTTTTAATGATGCTTCTGCAGTATTTAGATCTACAGCAGAAGGTGAAACAGGTCATGCTTTTGGGCACTTAGAATTTATGGCTGATGTTGGTGATCCAGCAACAGGAGAGCCAATTGGAGATACGGCGTCTAACTTAAAATCAGCTATAGCTGGGGAAACTCATGAATATACTGATATGTATCCTGGAATGGCTAGAACAGCAAGGGAAGAAGGTTTTGATGAGATTGCAGATTGGTTTGAAACTTTAGCTAAAAAAAAGCCTTAGACTCTTTAAATGATTAAAAATAAGTTTGGGTGTTAGTTTCTACTTTACGCCCATACTTTCTAATCAAGGATAATTAAATGAGAAGTGACGAAGGGGGTCTTAGGGCACCAACACGTAATATTATTGCGTGGACGGAAGCAGACTATTGGAATTCAGAAAAGCTAGATGAAGAAACACGAAGACAATTTGATGTATGTCATGGTTGCAGAAGGTGTTTTAACTTATGTGATAGTTTTCCAAAATTATTTGATTTAATAGATCAAAGTAAAACTTTGGAGTTAGATTCTGTTAAAAGTGAAGATTTTAAACCTGTTATAGATGCTTGTACACTATGTGATATGTGTTTTATGGTTACTTGTCCTTATGTTCCTCCTCATGAATTTGCAATAGATATTCCAAAACTTATGCTTAGGCACAGAGCAAAAAATTTTAAAAATGGTAATATTAATCTTAAAGAAAAGCAGATTGCAGAAATTGATAGAAATGGAAAATTAGGACAAAAAATTAGACCTATATCTAATGCTGTTATTTCTTTAAAAAATAAACCTGCACGATATATCATTGAAAAAACATTAAATATAAATAAAAAAGCTAAACTTCCTAATTTTGTAAAACCATTTAATGAAAGTTTTCCTATAAATAAAAAAGCTCCAGCTTATGGAAAAAAAGCTATTCTATTTTCTACTTGTTATGGTAGTTATCATAACTCAGAAATTATTTCTTCTACATATAAAGTGCTAAGGCATAATGGTGTCGATGTATCTTTGTTTTATGATGGGTGTTGTGGAATGCCACAGTTAGAACAAGGTAATATAGAACGGGTAGCTAAACAAGCTAAAGACATATCCAAAAAGTTAGTTAATTTAATTGAGGAAGGTATAAATGTTATTGTTCCTATTCCAAGCTGTGCATTAATGTTTAAAACAGAATGGCCTTTACTTTTATCTCAAGATGAAAATGTTAAGATGTTATCTGAAAATACTATGGATATAGATGAATATATTATTGCGTTGTCAGAAAAAGAAGGGATAGTAGAGGACTTAAAGCCTTTAGCAGGAGATATAACTGTACATATGTCTTGTCATAGCCGGGCACAAAATATAGGCCCTAAATCAGCACAAATGCTGAGACTAATTCCGGAAACAAAAGTAAATGTAGTGGAAAGATGTTCAGGTCATGGAGGTTCTTGGGGCGTAAAAAAAGATAATTTTGATACAGCTATAAAAATAGGAAAAACTTCTGCAAAAAATATTATGAAATATAATACTAAATATTTTGCTTCTACTTGTCCTTTAGCAGGTGATCATATAGTGCAAATTTCAGAAATAGAAAAAAAAGAAAATTTAAAACCGTTAGATGCTCCTTCACATCCAATTGAACTAATTGCTATTTCCTATAATTTAACAAAAAATAAATAGAGGTAAAGTCTATGAATACAAGAAAGATTAAACTTGAAGACATTATTTCTAATGAAGAGTATGAAAAAATAAGAAGTGCTAAAAGAAGAGAAATGATTGAATTTAAAAAATATCGTAGATTAGATATAGGGCCTGTAGTAAGCCTTTATTTTGAGAGCAGAGATACTATGCTTTATCAAATTCAGGAAATGGCGTATGTAGAAAAAATTACGAGAGTTGAATTAACAGATGAACTAATATCATATAATCCCTTAGTACCTGATGGAATGGAATTAACAGCTACTATGATGATAGAGATAGATGATCCTTTGAGAAGGAAGAATTTTTTATCTCGATTAGGAGGTGTAGAAGAAAAGGTAAAAGTTTTAGTAGGTAATGAGGAAATTTATGCAGATGCAGAAAAAGACGTAGACAGAACTACGGCTGCAGGAAAGGCAAGTGCAGTGCATTTTCTTCATTTTAAATTTACAGCTAATTTAGTAGAAGCTTTTAAAGACAAAAATAATATAATTCAAATAGGAATAGATCATGATGCCTATGGTCATTTAAGTATCATTTCTGATAAGGTAAGGGAAGAATTAGCTAAAGAATTTAATTAGAATTAAAAATATAAGCGCCCCACATACTATTTTTATTATTCTGAACAAAGCCTATTATATTATATTCTTTTGATTCTACTTTACACCATTCATTTTTACAGTAATGAATTTTTAAAATACTATTTTTATCCACATTAGCGATAATCTTTGATTCTATGTTTTTGTCTTTATAAATTTTCGCGTTCTTTATAAAAATAATAGTTTTTTCTTTATATGAAATTAAGTTGTTTCGCATCCATCCGATTGAACCATCTGGAGTTTCTATCTGGTACCATTGCTCAAATTTTTTGTGAATTTTTATAGGTAAACCAGGTTTTTTAAAATTCCATAGTATTTCAAACCTCTTACCAGGACCAACTCTCATATTGGCATTATCACTTTTAATTGCTTTAAATTCTTGAGTATTTTTTATATTTTCTTCAGTCAAGGCAACATTAGATATAAATACAAATATACAAATACATAAAAATATTATGTATCTTATTAGTACAAAACTATTTATTAACTTTCTCAAAGTTTATAATCTCCTATATAGTATATAATTATAGTAATGTTCATTTTAGTCTAGAATAAAAATATCGTATTTTTATATCTAGATAGTGTATAAAGGTAATTTATGTCTGATAAACCCTTAGTAATAGTTACAAGACGTCTTCCTGAGCTTGTAGAAGCACGTATGATGGAACTATTTTCAAAAACAATTAATAGAAGTTGTAAAAGAAGCTGATATATTAGTTCCCACCGTTACAGATAAAATTGATAATGAAGTTCTTGGAAATGCTTCTAGTAAGCTAAAATTAATAGCAAATTTTGGTAATGGTATTGATCATATAAATATTGAAATAGCACAGAAAAAAAAAATTATAGTTACTAATACTCCAGGTGTTCTCACTGAAGATACAGCGGATATGGTTATGGGGCTATTGTTGGCAGTGCCTAGAAAAATCATAGAAGGAGAACATTTAATTCGGTCGGGTATGTGGAAAGGGTGGAGCCCCACGCATATGATGGGTAGAAGAATATGGGGAAAAAGATTAGGTATAATTGGAATGGGCTCTATAGGACAAGCAGTTGCAAGAAGAGCCATAGGCTTTGGTATAAATATTCACTATCATAATCGTAATAGACTTCCAGATATTATTGAAGATGCCCATCAAGCGACATTTTGGGAAGGTTTAGATCAAATGTTACCAAAAATGGATATTATATCTATTAATTGTCCTAGCACAACTGAAACTTATCATTTACTCTCAAGAGCGCGATTATCTATTTTGCAGCCCCATGCATATATTATTAATACCTCTAGAGGCAAAGTGTTAGATGAAGAGGCTTTAGCAGAGCTACTATCTGAGGGTAAAATAGCCGGAGCGGGATTAGATGTATTTGAGAGAGAACCTTCTGTAAGCAAGGTTTTATTGGGAGCTCCAAATACAGTTTTATTACCTCATATGGGATCGGCTACAGTAGAAGCTAGAATAGAGATGGGTGAGAAAGTTATAGTAAATATACAGACTTTATTAAATGGGCATAGGCCACCAGATCGAATTATTTTATAATATTAAAAAACTTTTAAATAAATATTATCTGACTATTTTGATTTTCCAATGATAATATTGAAGTTAAACTTGTAACATCAATATTTATATCATTTCTTAACTCATTTTCTTTAATGTTGTTTTCTGATAATGCTCCTGAGCATACACTTATTTTAGTATTTAGATCTAAGGTAATTAATAATAATTCTTGTGAGTTTTTATGATCAAAGTTAGAAAATTTATTATTATTTATGAGTGATAAAACACTTTTACCTGTAAAGAATAATTCAGTTGGCCTTTCTAAGGCTGCGGCCGTTGCAATCATACCTAAAGCATAATTTAAGGGATCTTTTTCTTTTGCATAGAGAATAATTATTAATTTTTTTGAAGTATTGTTCATGAATAGTCTTTATGCTTTTTAATAGATGTAATAGTAGGTTTTGATCCGCAAAGTTGACAGTTATTATCTTTTTTAATTTTTACTTTACGCATTTCCGAAGATAAAGTATCAAATATTAGAAGAAAATTATTTAAACTTTTACCAATTCCTAAAACCTCTTTTAAAACTTCTATTGCTTGTATTGAACCTATGGCCCCTGCCAGCGCACCAAAAACTCCTGCTTCACCGCATGAGGCTATTAATCCTTTAGGAGGAGGTTTTGGCCATAAGCATCTATAGCAACAATTTAAGTCCTTATAGGCAGAATAAGTTGATATCTGACCTTCAAATCTTAGAATTGCAGCAGAAACTAAAGTTTTTTTTGTTAAAAAACATGTATCATTAGCTAAAAATCTAGTGCCGAAATTATCACTTCCATCGGCAACAATATCATACTGCGATATGATATTTTCAGCATTAAAGATAGAGAATCTTTCTTTGTATGTCATAATATTTATGTTTGGATTTATAGATAAAATTGTTTCTTTAGCACTATCGGTTTTATGTGAGCCTATTTTATTAGTTTTATGAATTATTTGTCTTTGTAAATTAGATAATTCAACCTTATCATCATCAATGATGCCAATATTACCTACGCCTGCAGCAGCTAAATATAGTAGCAAAGGTGATCCAAGGCCACCAGCACCTATTACTAAAACTTTTGCATTCATTAATTTTCGTTGTCCAAGTCCACCTACTTGAGGAAGAGTAATATGTCGAGCATAACGTTGAATTTCATCTTCAGTAAACTCTAGGTTATCCATTACTTTCTCCAGTAGAACCAAATCCTCTTGCCCCTCTCATTGTTTCACTAAGATTGTCTTCTGTAATAATATTAACTTTTACTATTTTTGTAACCACCATCTGAGCTATTTTATCTAAAGGATTGATTTTAAAATTTGTATTACCATGATTTATAAGTATTACTCCTACTTCTCCTCTATAATCCGAATCAATAGTACCTGGTGAGTTAAGAACTGAAATACCATATTTAATTGCTAAACCTGATCTTGGACGAATTTGAATTTCATAATTAGCAGGTATCTCTACTTTAAAGCCTGTAGGAATTAATATTCTTTCTCCTGCTTTTAGGTTTATAGATTTGTATATTGCAGCTTGAATATCTATGCCTGCTGATCCTTCTGTGGCATAGCTAGGAATAGTTTTAGGTCCATGTTTTAGAATAGTAATTTTTATTTCCATATTACAGTACCAATAATTCTTCTATTACTTTACAAGACAATTTTTTTGCTACTTCTGTTTTTGAACACTTATCCCATGATTCAATTTTGTTTCTCGTAATGAGAGTAATAGTATTATTCTCTCCACCAAATATATTTGGATCCTCTAGAATATTATTTGCAATAATCCAATCACATTTCTTTTTTATAAGTTTATTTTTAGCATTTTTTATAAAATCATTTGTTTCTGCGGCAAATCCAATTACTAATTTAGGTCTATTTCTTTTTTTATGCGCAATAAACTCTAAAATATCAGGGTTTAATGAAAAACTTATTTTGGGTATATTTTTGTTATTTTTTTTAATTTTATTTTTTGAAGGGTTTTTTATAGTCCAATCAGATACTGCAGCAGAACATATTGCCACATCTATATTGTTTATTTTTTTTACGGCTTTTAGCATATCTTTTGCTGTCTCTATATTTATTGTTTTGATATATTCTGGAATTTTTTCTGAGATTGGGCCTACTATTAAAGTTACATTTGATCCTAGATCATAAAATGCTTTGGCAATTGCTATCCCTTGTTTTCCTGAAGATCTATTTCCAATGAATCTTACAGGGTCTATTGCTTCAAAAGTTGGTCCAGCAGTAACTAAAACATTAAGATTTAATTTTTTTTTTTTAAGCATAGAAGTTACATATTTATAGATTGTATTAGGCTCAGACATCCTGCCATCACCATATTCTCCACATGCTAAATCACCTGGCTCCGGACCTATAAATTTATAATTATTGTTTTTTAAGAATTTAATATTATTTTGTGTAATAGAATTATTCCACATTTCTACATTCATAGAAGGGGCAAATAAAATAGGTTTGTTTGATGCCAATAATATTGTCGTGGCCAAATCATTAGTAATACCTGCAGAGACATGTGCAATAATATTTGCGGATGCAGGTGCGACAAGGATTAGATCATTTTCTCTTGAAAGTTGAATATGTCCCATTTCTGTTTCATCTTTAAGTGAAAAAAGTTCTTGATAAACTTTTTCTCCTGAAAGTGCAGCAACAGACAAAGGAGTAACAAACTCTGCCCCCCCTTTTGTTAAAACTACTTGAACTCTAATATCATTTCTTTTTAAAATTCTTATAAGTTCTAAACTTTTATAGGCGGCAATTCCACCAGAAATTATGAGAAGTATTTTTAATTTTTTTTTCATTTTCATACTATTTTTAACACATTTTAATTTAGATTTATATATTAACCTTTTAATGTATTTATTTAAACTATTTTAAATTCTTGTTGCTATATATAGACAAGCAGCACCACTTAAATATTTCTTTAGCTTAACTATTTTAAATTTTACAGACTCTAGTATGTCACAAAAATCATTAGGATTATAAAAAGTTTCAATGCTCTCAGCTAAATATTGATATGCTTCTTTATTATTAGCTATTTTATCGCCTAAAAAAGGCAGCACATTTTTTAAATAATATTCATAAAATTTTTGAAAAGGAACTATTACTTCTGGCGAAAACTCTAAAATCATTAATTTTCCTCCAGGCTTTATAACTTTATAACAACCTTCTAATGTTTTATCTATTTCAGCCACATTTCTTATTCCAAAAGCGCATGTAATGTTATTAAAAGTAGATTGTGCAAAAGGTAAATATGCAGAATCACCAGCCACCCAATTAAGTCCAGTATATAGATTTTTTTTTAATGCTTTTTTCTTTCCAATTTTCATCATGTCAAGAGTTAGATCCATAATTGTAATTTCGTTTTGATGAAAACGTTTTTTTAATGCAAAGGCAATATCCCCTGTTCCCCCTGCAAGGTCTAATATAGTTTTTCTATTAGAGACAAATTGCTCGCGCTCTAATCTATCTACTAGATCTTTTTTCCAAATTCTATGTGTGCCTAAACTCATTAAATCATTCATTTTATCGTAATCACTTGATATGTTTTCAAATAAGTTTGATATTTTTGTCCTTTTTTTGCTAATAGGTATTTTTTGAAGGCCATATATTACTTTTTTTTCATCTATCATTATTTTTTTATTCATAATATTATAGCTTTCTAAAACTACTTATTTTAATATTCAATTATGCCAGAACTTCCTGAAGTAGAAACCGTAACGTCCGGCCTAAATTTTGCAATTAAAAATTTAATTGTAAAAAAAGTGCATGTTAGTCGATATGATTTAAGAATTACTGTATCAAAAAAAATTAAATCTGTCGTTAATAATGTGAAAGTTATTGGAGTTACGAGACGTGCTAAGTATGGAATAATTCAATTTGATAATCATTATTCTGTAGTCTTTCATTTAGGTATGTCAGGGAGAATCATAATAGAAAGAAATAAATTTAAGCCTTTACAGAAACACGATCATGTCTCAATGGAGTTTATAGAACAGAATAATATTAAGGCTAAAGTAAGGTTTATATTTAGAGATCCTAGACGATTTGGTTTTTTTAATATTTATCAGAATGAAGATAATAACTATAAAAATATATTTAAGAATCTAGGACCTGAGCCTTTACAGAAAAGTTTTCCTGTAAAAGATTTTTATGAAAACATAAATAAAAAAATTTCTTCCATAAAGTCATTGCTTTTAAATCAAAGTATTATTTCAGGCCTTGGAAATATTTATATATGTGAATCTTTGTTTTTAGCGAAAATTTCTCCCTTTACTTTAGGCTGTAACCTTAATTTAAAAGATATTTCTTATCTTTATTCTAAAATTGAGGAGGTTTTAAACAAAGCAATTAAAGAGGGTGGAACTACTATTCAAGATCATAAGAACGTTTCTGGTGAAATAGGCTATTTTCAAAATTATTTATCTGTTTATAATAGAGAAAATAATAAATGTAAAAATAATTGCAAGTCACTTATTAAACGAGATATCCAAAATGGAAGGTCAACATATTATTGCCCAAAATGTCAAAAATAATTTTATGCATATTATTACTTTTTTTGAGTAAAAATGCTTTATCTATTGATTTTTTAGAATGTATTAATGATATACCTATAAATAATAATATTATTGAAAACAAAGGTTCATGTTTTCTCTTTGATTCTGATATAGGCAGGATAGTAAGTGTGGAAGCTGAGTCAAATCAGAAATATATAAAAATAGAAGAGTTTTATAAAACTATATTAAACCAATTTGGGTGGATTTTAAGTAGTAAAGCCAATAATAAAGATTTAGTATTTGTTAGAGATGAAGAAATATTAAAAATTAATATTAAGAAAATTAAGAATAATAATCTTATTACATATTATAGTTTTCTTAGCCTAAGTATTAACTAGGGATATATATTATGAATTTAAAAAATAATTATAAAAATATAATAACAAAAGTAATTTCAAAAGTAGCGTTAATTACTTTAAATCGTCCAGAAGTGCTAAATGCATTAAGTAAAGATTTAATAACTGATTTAAATGATGCTTTAAATATTATAGAACATGATGAGAATTTATCTGTAATCGTTATAACTGGTTCTAGTAAAGCGTTTGCAGCAGGTGCAGATATTAAAGAAATGATATCAAAAAGTTTTATTGATTTAGTCAACAATGATTTTATTAAGCCTTGGGAACAAATTAGCTTTTGTAATAAGCCTACAATAGCTGCAGTTGATGGTTATGCTTTGGGTGGAGGTTGTGAATTAGCGATGATGTGTGACTTATTAATAGCTAATGAGAACACTAAATTTGGTCAGCCTGAAATTAATTTAGGTGTATTTCCTGCCGCTGGAGGGACTCAGCGATTACCAAAAGCTATTGGTAAGGCGAAAGCAATGGATATGATATTAACTGGAAGAATGATGGATGCAATAGAAGCAGAAAAGTTGGGTTTAGTTAGCAGGATTCTTCCATCAGAAGGTTTTATAGAAAAAGTTTTAGATATAGCCTTAGATATATCAGAAAAGTCATTGCCTGCTCTTCAAATGGCAAAAGATGCTATAAATTCATCCTATGAAAATACCTTATCTCAAGGAATTGTTTATGAGAGAAGGTTATTTAGGTCCTCTTTCTCATTGGAAGATAGAAAAGAAGGAATGAAAGCATTTATTGATAAAAGAAAAGCGGTTTTTAAAAATTCTTAATAATCAAGCTCAATAGTTGACCTCTTAGCAAAGATCAGTTAAGACAAGTATCTAAAAATTATTTTAATAGAATTTTAAGGAATATTATATGGCTAATATAGCTTCTGCTAAAAAAAGGATAAGATCGACGAATCGTAAAACGATAGTCAATACAAATAGAGTAAGTAAAATACGTACTTATGAAAGAAAAGTAGAGGAAGCAATAATTGAAGGAAATCACGAATTGGCTATGTCTGCTCTTAAGATTGTTCAGCCAGAATTAATGGCTGGAGTAAATAAAGGTGTTATTCATAAAAGCACCATGTCTAGAAAAATTTCTCGATATAATAAGCGTATAAAGGCATTGCAATAATTTTTTAATATTGTTCATTGCATTGCTATAAATTATTGTTATAGTTTTGTTCTACCTATTTTGGTTTTATATAAATTATAACAGAAGGTGATTTATGCTCTCAGGAGATGTAGCTATAGAATTGTGGGAGCAAGTTAGAGATAAGCTTAGGCAAGAAGCAGGAGAAACAGTTTTTGAAAATTGGTTAGGTTTGATATCACTTTCTAGTTTTTCCAATGGAAAAATAGTAATAGCAGTTCATAGTAAGTTTCATAAAGACTGGATAGAACCGAGATACGGAAATAGAATAAGATCTTTATGGCATGGTTTAAGTAAAGATGTTTTAAGTGTAACTTTGGTTGTAGATGAAAGACTAGCTGGAAGATCAACAAAAAAATCTGAGGATGCTGCCTCTTCTATATTAAATCTCTCTTCTCCTTTAGATCTTAGATATACTTTTGATAAGTTTGTAGTCGGGCCATCTAATAACTTTGTAGCTGCGGCAGCTCAGAGAATTTCAGAATCTGAAGACGTTGCATTTAATCCTGTTGTAATATATGGAGGAGTAGGCTTAGGAAAAACTCATCTAATGCATGCTATAGCATGGAAAATTAGAGAGACTAATCCTAGTCGTAGAGTAGTTTATTTGTCTGCAGAAAAATTTATGTATCAATTTGTAAGGGCCTTAAGGCAGCAAGATACAATGGCTTTTAAAGAGCAGTTTAGATCTGCGGATGTTTTAATGATAGACGATGTTCAATTTATTGCAGGGAAAAACTCTACCCAAGAAGAATTTTTTCATACTTTTAACGCATTAGTAGATCAAAATAAGCAAATTATAGTAAGTTCTGATCGTTCTCCAGCTGATTTAGAAGGTATAGAGGAAAGACTTCGTTCTCGATTGGGTTGGGGTATAGTTGGAGAAATTCATCAAACAACCTATGAGCTCAGACTAGGGATATTGCAATCTAAAGTAGATGATTTAAAAAATTGTCTCGTTCCTAAAAATGTAATTGAATTTTTGGCTCATAAAATTACATCTAATGTAAGAGAATTAGAAGGAGCGCTAAAAAGATTAGTAGCTCATTCGCAATTAATAGGTAGACCAGTTTCACTTGATAGTGCTCATGATGTGTTACATGATTTACTGAGAGCAAACAATAGAAAAGTAACTATAGAAGAAATACAGAAAAAAGTAGCAGAACATTTTAGTATAAGGTTAAGTGATATGTCTTCTCCTAGAAGAGCTAGAGCAGTTGCTAGGCCTAGGCAAATAGCAATGTACCTTTCAAAGCAACTTACTTCTAGGTCACTTCCAGAAATAGGAAGAACTTTTGGAGGTAGAGATCATACTACCGTAATGCATGCAGTAAGTAGGATAGAAACTCTGATGCTAGAAGATTCAGTAATAGCTGACGATTTAGAACTATTAAAGAGAAATCTAGAAGCTTAAAAATTGTTATATAGTATCTATAATTTGTGTAATTTAAATTATTTTTCATATAGAAATATAATTATAAATAGCTATAATATTAATAATGATATTAAGCTATATTACTTTATATAAACACAAAAATAGTTTATGATCTTATATATAGAGAGAGGTTTTAAAGATGAAGTTTTCTATCGATAGATCTGCATTACTTATAGCTTTACAGCATATTCATTCTGTAGTTGAAAGAAGAAATACAATTCCAATTTTATCAAATGTCTTAATTGAGGCGAAAGAAGATGGAGTATATTTGACATCAACTGATATGGATATAACCGTAATTGAAAAAGTTGATTTAGGTGAATCAGAAGTCACACAACTAGGTACTACTACTACTTCGGCACAAATATTGTATGATATAGTTAGAAAGTTGCCTGACAATATCAAAGTTGAATTTCTATCAGAAAAAAATGATAGATTAGGTATTAAAGCATCTAGTTCTTCTTTTGCATTAAATTGTTTGCCATCTGAAGATTTTCCTTCTATTGCTCAAGAAGATTTTAAGCATTCTTTTAATATTGATGCATTAGATTTGGTTAGACTTATAGATAAATCATCTTTTGCTATGTCATTAGAGGAAACAAGATATTATTTAAATGGAATTTATTTACATGCGATTAAAGAAGATAATGTTGAGAAAATGAGGACAGTCGCAACTGATGGCCATAGACTTTCAAGAGTTGATATTAATTTACCACAAGGGGCAGAGGGTATACCTGGAGTTATTATTCCGCGAAAGACAATTTTAGAAATAAGAAAAATCTTAGAAGATCATACTGGAAATGTAAGCTTATCTATAAGTGAAACTAAAATTAAATTATCTTTTAATAATGTTGTTTTAACGTCTAAACTATTAGATGGAACATTTCCTGATTATTCTAGGGTTATTCCAGAACATAATGATAAATTGGTCACTATTTCTAATCAAGCTATTTCTGAAGCAGTAGATAGGGTATCGACAGTTTCAACAGATAAAACTCGTGCGATAAAAATTAATATAAATAAAGGAAGTGTAGTAATTTCAGCAACAAACCCAGATAAAGGAAGTGCAAGCGAGCATCTAGATGCTGTCTATAATGGTGAGGAGGTTGAAATAGGCTTTAATTCTAAATATGTATTAGATGTTGCGCGGCAGATAAAAGGGAATGAAATTTTAATTAAATTATCTGATTCTGTTTCTCCAACTCTAGTTTATGATAAAGATGATAAAGAAGTATTATTTGTTTTAATGCCAATGAGAGTTTAAAAATAATTGTCTGATTTTAAAGGTTTTAATGTAAAAGAATCAGAAAATTTTTTTTTTAATCAAGGCCCTGTTAATAATCATATTTTATCTTTAAAATTATCTAATTTTAGAAACTATCTATCTTATGCAGCAGATTTTCCTAAATGCCCCATTGCTTTTATTGGTAAAAATGGTGTAGGTAAAACTAATATTCTTGAAGCTATATCTTTAATGCAGCCAGGCCGTGGTATTAGGTCAGCCCGCTTAGAAGATATGGCTTATAAAAATTGTGGTAATTTTGGTATACATATTAATTTAATGAAAAATAGGGAAAAACATGAAATAGGCAGTGCTTTAGAGATAAATTATAGTAAAGCGCGCAAAGTAAAAATAGATGGAAAATTTATTTCCCCATTAGTTCTTACAGAGTACTTGGGTGTAATTTCTATAACTCCATTAATGGATAAAATATTTATTGAAGGCTCTTCAAATAGAAGAAAATTTTTTGATAGAATTACATGGGTTTTTATTAGCACACATGCAAAAAATATAAAATTATATGAAAAATTAGTTAGAGAGAGAAATAATTTACTAAAAGATAATTTTATAGATAAAACGTGGTTTAATAATATAGAAAAGCAGATTGTTAAATATGGCAGTCAAATTATTATCGATAGATTTAAAGTTATTAAATTATTAAATAATGAAATAAATAAAAATAATATTAACTTTCCAAAAGCAGATATGGTTTTCAAGGGTGAGATAGAAAGCAAATATCATGGTAGTGCAGATTTAGAATTATTTAAAGAAAGTTTTTTACAGGCTTTGTCAGACACAAGAAGTAAGGACGCGTGTAGAGGTATTACTAGTATAGGGCCACATAGAACTGAATTAGAGGTGAGCTATAAAGACAAGGGAATATTAGCAAATATATGTTCTACTGGAGAGCAAAAATCTTTATTAATTTCTATTATATTAGCAGTAGCTAAATCATATAAAAATTATTGTAATTTATCGCCAATATTACTCTTAGATGAAGTTTTTGCACATTTAGATAACAATAAAAAAGAAAGTCTATCTAAGGAGATAAAAAGCCTTAATATTCAGGCTTTTATGACTGGTACAGAAGAGAGTGATTTTATGACATTTAATGAAAACTCGTATATAATAAACTTAGATAATCAAAATGATAGGAGAATTCATGATTACTGATGATGACAGCAATAATAATACTCAATATGATGAAGATTCTATTAAGGTTTTAAAGGGGTTAGATGCTGTACGCAAAAGACCTGGAATGTATATAGGTGATACAGATGATGGAACAGGGTTACATCATATGGTTTTTGAAGTAGTAGATAATTCTATAGATGAGGCACTTGCCGGTCATTGTGATCAAATAGATATAGTTATGCATTCTGATTCATCGGTATCAGTTGAGGATAATGGAAGAGGTATCCCTACTGGTATTCATCCTGAGGAAGGCGTTTCTGCTGCCGAAGTGATTATGACCAAACTCCATGCAGGAGGAAAATTTGATGAAAATAGTTATAAAGTCTCAGGAGGATTGCACGGTGTTGGAATAAGTGTAGTAAATGCATTATCCGAAAAATTAGAGTTGACTATCTATAGAAATAATAAAAAGTTTTTTATGACTTTTCTAAAAGGTGATGCGGCTTCACCCTTAAAAGAATTAGGTAGTTCAGATAATAAATCTGGAACCTATGTAAGGTTTTATCCATCTAGCGATGTTTTTTCGACTATTGAGTTCAATTTTTCTGTTCTTGAAAAACGTTTTCGAGAACTAGCTTTTTTAAATTCTAATTTAAAGATTAATATTACTGATAATAGAAGTGCTGAATCTAAAGTAGTAAAACTTTATTATGAAGGAGGAATAAAAGCTTTTGTAGAATATTTAGATAGATCAAAAGCAACTATACATGAAAGTATTATATATTTAAAAGGTGCAAAAAATGATAATGAAGTTGAATTAGGATTATCTTGGAATGATAGTTATTATGAAAATGTACTATGTTTTACCAATAATATACCTCAGAGAGATGGAGGGGCGCATTTAGCAGGTTTTAGGGGTGCACTAACTAGAGTGTTAACAAAATATATACAAGCGAATCCATTGGGTAAGAAAAATAAGGTTAGTTTAAGTAGTGAAGATATGAGAGAAGGAATAACTGCTGTGTTATCTATAAAGATTCCAGACCCCAAATTTTCTTCACAAACTAAAGATAAATTGGTTTCATCGGAAGTAAGGCCAGTAGTAGAGGGCTTAGTTAGTGAAAAATTAACAGCTTGGTTAGAAGAAAACCCTTCCGAAGCAAAAATTATTATTCAAAAAATTATAGATGCTTCATCAGCTAGGGAGGCCGCTAGAAAAGCTAGAGAATTGTCTCGAAGAAAAGGAGCTCTAGAATTTGCAAGCTTACCTGGAAAGCTGGCAGATTGCCAGGAACGTGACCCAGCAAAGTCAGAATTATTTTTAGTAGAAGGAGATTCAGCAGGTGGCTCAGCAAAACAAGGTAGGTCAAGAGAAACTCAGGCCGTTCTACCTTTAAGAGGTAAAATATTAAATGTAGAAAGAGCAGGAAGGGCTAGAGTGTTAGGCTCAAATGAAATAGGAATTATGATTTCAGCTTTGGGGACAGGTATACATGATGATTTTAATCTTGAAAAATTAAGATATCATAAAATAATAATAATGACTGATGCGGATGTTGATGGATCTCACATCAGAACATTAATTTTAACATTTTTTTATAGACACATGCAGGAACTAGTTGCTGGTGGTCATCTATATATAGCTCAACCTCCTCTTTTTAAGGTAAAAAAAGGTTCTAGTGAGGTTTATTTAAAAGATGAAGATACTCTAGATAATTATTTAGTTGACCAATTAGTAGCAGATACATTTTTAACGACAAATTCAGGAGATAATAGAACCTCAGCTGATTTAAAGTCTTTAATATTATCAGCCAAAAAACAATATTTCTCTATTAGAGCTTTATCTAAAAAAATTAATATTGATCTAATTGAACGCATGGCAATTAGTGGAGCTTTAGATGTTAATTTGCTTGATGATAAAGAAAAAGCGTCAATAGTAGCGGAGTTTGTTACTAAAGCATTAAATAAATTTGCAATAGCTGGAGAAGACGGTTGGAAGGGTGTATATAATTTAGAGGAAAAAAGGTATATTTTCAGCCATGATAGAAGAGGCGTCATTTCAGAATATATAATTGATAAAACAATATTAAGTTCTTCTGATGCGCGTAAATTAGAAAAGGATACGGCGGAATTGCAAGAAACTTATTTTAATGGAGCAACCTTAGTAAAAGGTGAAGATTCTTATAATATAGCCGGTCCTTCTGATTTATATGTAACCTCGATAGAGCAAGGAAGGAAGGGACTTGGCATTCAGCGTTATAAAGGTTTAGGTGAAATGAATCCAGATCAATTATGGGAAACTACATTAGATCCTGATGCACGAATATTATTAAGAGTAAATATAGAAGATGCTGCAGAAGCAGATAATGTATTTTCAACATTAATGGGTGAAGAAGTAGAACCTAGAAGAAATTTTATTCAAGAACGAGCATTAGAAGTTGAAAATATTGATATATAGGCAATAAAGATTATTTTTTTTAAAAGATTAATATTAAACCTAGCAATTTTTTTTATATTTATAATATCTGCAATATTTTTCTATTGTTGGATTACTTTACCTAATTTTAATGAATTATCACAAAACCGGAGAAAGTCTTCAGTTGTAATTAATGCAAGTGATAACTCACGTTTAGCAGTATATGGCGAATTATATTCAGCTTACGTAGAATATAAACATATTTCTCCCTATCTAATAAATGCAGTTATAGCTATTGAAGATAGTAGGTTCTATTCGCATCCTGGAATAGATATTAAAGGCATTTTAAGGGCTCTATATGTAAATATATTAAGTGCTAGTTATAAACAAGGTGGTTCTACAATTACGCAGCAGTTGGCAAAACTTATATTTTTAAATGCAGAAAAAAGTATCTTAAGAAAAATACGTGAATTATTTATTACTTTAAAGTTAGAGGCTATTTTAGATAAAGAAGAAATAATTTCTTTATATTTAAATAGGGCTTATTTTGGTTCTGGAAATTATGGAATTAGTTCAGCAACTGATAGCTATTTTTCAAAGACACCTATGGAGGTTTCTATATATGAGGCTGCAATATTAGCAGCAGCTCTTAAAGCACCAACCAGGTTAAATATACTTTCCTCCCCTGAGGAGACAAAAAAAAGAGCACTGATAGTATTAAACAGAATGCTGAATTTAAATTTAATTTCAAAAAATGAATTTAGTAAAGCAGCTAGTAATTTACAAAAATTATTAATTAGTAAGAATTTCACTAATGAAAGTAGGTACTTCTCAGATTGGGTCTTAAGAAGAACTTCAAAAAATTATAATAATATATCTGATATTATTATTAAAACAACCTTAGATCCTAAGGTTCAGTCAGAAGTAGAAAAAGCTGTTTCATTAATATTAAAAAAAAGAACTGACTTAGAAGCTGCAGTAATAGTATTGGATATAAATGGAGCAGTAACAGGAATGTTAGGAGGCAGATCTTTTTATAAAAGTCAATTTAATCGTGCTACTCAATCTCTAAGACAACCTGGTTCAGTTTTTAAATTATTTACTTATTTGGCAGCGTTAGAACTAGGCATGGGTGCTTATGATAATATTGAAGATATGCCTTTAGATCTAGATGGATGGAGCCCAAATAATTATAATAAGAAGTACAAAGGTCTTATTAGCCTTAAAGAAGCTTTTTCAATTTCTTCTAATGTTGCAGCAATTAGGCTACAAGAAATATCTGGAAGAGATAATGTAATTAAATGGGCAAAAAAACTTGGTGTTTCATCACATTTAAAACCTGAAAGGTCCTTATCTCTAGGCACACAAAGTATTTCACTTATAGAGATGACGAATGCCTATGCAGCAATTGCTTCAGGAGGTATTACGCCTTTTATCCATGGAGTAGAAACTATAAGTGATAGGAAAGGTAATATAATATATAAAAGGGAAAGCTCTGAAAGAGATTCAGCCATTAATAAAAAAATATTAAAAGAAATAAGAATCTTGCTTAAAAGTTCTATGGATAATGGTACCTCAGCTAATGCAAAAATTTCTTTTTTAAATAATAATAATCTATTATATGGAGGTAAAACAGGAACGACTCAGAATTCTAAAGATGCCTGGTTTATAGGTTATGTAAATAATTTTATTATTGGTGTATGGGTAGGTAAAGACGATAATACAAAAGTTGAGGGATTATCCGGAGGCAATCAGCCTGCAAAAATATATAGAGAAATTATAAAAAATTTGTTAATTTTATAAAGTAAATAGAAAGTTTTATTATGAAAAATAATTTTCCTCCTTTTCATTTGGCATTTCCTGTCAAAAATTTATTAGAGACTAAATTTTTTTATACTAAATTTCTAGGATGCAGTGTGGGAAGATCAAGCCCAGAATGGGTAGATTTTAATTTTCATGGACACCAAATTACTGCACACTTATCACCTGATTCATGTGATACAGTTAATAATAAGGTTGACGGTAAAAATGTGCCGGTAAGACACTTTGGATTAATAATGGATTGGGATGATTGGCATTTAATAAAAGATAAACTTATACAGAATAAAGCACGCTTTATCATTGATCCATATATTCGTTTTAAGAATAAACCAGGGGAACAAGCCACTTTATTTATAGTTGATCCATCATTTAACGGTATAGAATTGAAAGCATTTAAGGAAAAAAAAATGATTTTTGCAACTTAATTTTTACTTCTTTATATAAATTGGTGTATTTATTAAGACGTATTTATTAAGATCATTTATATCTTTATTTGAGAGGGCTATACAACCATTTGTCCAATCTTTTTTATGGGTAGTATTTTTAATATTAGGTTCTCCATGTATCATTATATAGTTGCCGGCGTCTTTATTAAAAACACGAGCATTTCTTTTATCCCATTTATTTGGATAAGAAATTTGTAATGAAAGATGAAAGTCACTATTAGTAGATTTTTTACTAACATAATACAATCCTTCTGGAGTTTTACCGTCACCTCTAAAATGTTTATGTCCAATAGGGTCAAAACCTAAATCAATAGAGTATTTCTTTATTACGGATCCATGCTCCATAAGTTTTAATATTCTCATAGATTTTTCTACTATAATCATATCAACTGAGCCATTGGCGACCGCAACAGATAAAAAAATATATAAGTATAATAAGTAACAAATTTTTATCATATTTTTATCTATCCAGGCCAGTTTTTAATTCTTCAATTATACCTCTTGCTGCATTTTCTGCGTTAAGACTGTTAGCAATTTTACTGTGTTTAATAATAGGAGAAATATTTTCAATGTATTTAGAAGGACTTGCAAATTGTTGCCATTGTATAGAATCTAAGCTTGAACATTTAGGGCATATTAAGTTCCACTGATCTGGTATATATGAGCAGGATGTACATCCCCACGAAAAATCTAAAATAGCATTTTGCGCTTTTTCATACCAAAAATTAAATTTATTATTATCTCCATGTTCTTTTTTTTCTAAATCAGCCATCATAAGATAAATAGTTTTTGTCCAATCTTTTTCAGGAATAATATTAAGCGCTTGTCGTGCTATTGGCCATGCCTCTAATAGTAATGCAACTTTTGCTAATGTATAATTATTATTATATGAATCATTATTTAGTTTGGTTAAACTTTTAACAATACTTAATAATTTTTGTTTAGGTTTGTTATCAAATATACTTATCAAAAAATTAGCAATCTCAGGATGAGAATGTTTTTTCCAAGAATTTTTTATATAGTCTAATCCTAACTTTTTATCTTTTTTATATAATAATTTTGCTTTTAAAACTATTGCCGGTGCAAATGAAGGATCAAATTTTAAAGAAGTATTTATATCTTTAAATTCTATATCACTATTCTCAGTATTATGTTCTTCCATTGCTTTATATAAAAATATTCTACTTTTAATAAGCTTCAATGAAGTGGTATTAGCATTTGTATATTTATTAATATTTTTAATACTAATATTAACCTCTTCCCAGTTTTTTTCTAAAATATTTAATTGCAAAGCAGTATAAAAAAACCATTTAGGAGTGTTTTTAGATTTTGGACTCATACTAATAATTTTGAGTGCATCTTTTATTTCTCTATTTTTAATGTGTGTAGTAGTAAGTTTTTTTACACTAACTAATAGAGTTTCAGGGTGTTCTAACATATTATTTAAGTGTTCTAGATATTTGCTATCATTCCCATAATAATTATTTATTTCTGAATCTAATAATAGCTTTAAAGGAGTATTATTTAAAAATTTTGCTTGTTTTGAATAACTTTCAGCTAATTCAACCTCGCCCATGTATTTTGCAGAAAAAGCTTTGATAATTGCAGTATCTGCCTTTGATTTTTTATTTTTTTTGTATCTATTCTGAACAGACTGAGGAATAGAGATTATTTTTTTTATAAAAAAATAACATACTATTACAAGAAAAAATAAAAATAATGTCAAAGCTATTATAATGGGAACCGAAGTTTCTAGGAGCCATCCTTGCCATTCTATAGCAATATTACCAGGGTTTTTTTTAAGCCAAATTGTTATAAAACCCGTTAAGGTAAGTATAATAAAGAGAAATAATATTCTTATCATATCATTACCCTCTTAAAATAAGCCATTTAATAATATTATCTAATGACTCATATAAAATTTTAAGGTTATGAACATCTTTCAACCAATGATTTAATTCGATATTATTATTTACAGATTTAAATTCATTTAAGATATAGTCATAATTATAAATAGCTAGATTATTAATTATATTTGTATGGATATTATTTTTATCCACAAATACACTATTATCGATTTTTCTTATTCTAATTAGTTTTTTAAAATATTTTAAAATATTAATCTTGCTGTTATTATCAGGTATATAATTTTCGTTTTTGTTTATATTAATTAGTATAGATGAAATTTTTTCTCCTACTTCCTTGTGACTTTTTAAATTTATTTTACTTAAGTTATTTATATTTTTCAGAGATAAATTAATATTTTCAGTAGTATCTATTTTGCTAAAATAATTATTAATTAAATCTATATTATTTAAATTTGGATTAGAAAATTTAATATTATCTTTTATTATCATAAGATGCATTAAAATTTTAGCAGAATTATTTTGCTGATACGTATTGGTTTTATAGTTATTATTTGATAACTCAAATATATTAACTTCTAAATTTTTTATTTTATTATTATTAGTTGTAGTAGTGATATTAAGTTCTTTAATTTCTAAAGAATGTTTCTTAAGTAGGGCCTTTTGTTCATTTATGACATTATTCAATGAATATAATTTTGAGTCATAATCTTTTATGGAAATTGATGAAATCAGATTTTCAAGTTTTGCTATTTTCTGATTTAGAATTTTACTATTATTTTGATAGTATAAGAATTGTAATATTAAAACTATAAAAGTCACTAAAGCTAAATATAGAACTATTCTACTTTTTTTCTGAGGAAACCCTTTCCTATTATTATCAGAATTAGAAATTATTTCTGTTTTGTTAATCATTGAGGCCATGTTATTTGGAAAAATATCTTTGGGTAAGGTTATGTTTTTATTGTCTGCTAATTCCTTAATGTATAATATATATCTATGTGGTATTCCATTGTTTTTCCATTTATATATAGAATCTATGTTTATATTTACCTTTTTAGATAAAAGATAATTATATATACCTTTTGCACCTCCGAGAGATTTTATAAAGGATGAAGTGCTCTTAATATAAGAAGTGGAAATATTAGTTTTCTTTTCTTCCATGCAACTCTCAATATAATTTTCTAAAGTATATTACTCTTAATAATATTATTGGCAAAGCTTTTTAATTCAATATTGTTAATAACCTGAATTTTTTTCCAATTATAGATTTCCAATATTTTTTTAGTTTTTAGGCCTAAGCAGGTTATGTGTATATTTTTTGTATCATAATTTTTTATCAAATTTAAAAATATTTTTGCTGTCTCTGGAGAGTAAATAACTACATTAGAAATACTATGATTCTTAAATAATTCTGAACAATTAGAGGATAGTTTTTTGCTTGGATTTTTTTTATAAAGTATAATTCGTTCAGCATTAATATTTGCGCTTTCAAAGGCTGGAATGGGGTCGTAAGCTAAAATTTTTGCTCCTGCTATTAATATTTTTTTATTATTAGGTTTAACATTTTTAATAACTTCGTTAGCCAAGGTTTGTCCTGATTTGGCTTTGGTTCTTATACAATTAAAACCAGTTTTTAAAGCATAGTTTTCTGTAATTTTTCCTACGCAATAGGTTTTGATAATTTTAATTTTCTCTCTAGCAAGTATTTTCACAGTGTTTACGCTAGTAAGTAAAAGAGCTTGATATTCTTTAGGATCAATAGATTTATATTTTATAGGGTCAATTTCAAAAATTGGTTCAATAATAACATTAAGACCATTATTAATTAATAGTTCTTTTAGTGGCTTTGCTCTTTCTTCTTCTCTTAGTATTAATATGTAAGATTTTAAATTACTAGAAATCATAATTTAAGTATTTTAAGCCCTCCTTTTTTAATCAAGCTATAGCCTATAGATTCACCAATATCTTCAGATTTCCCCAGGTTACCGGTTTTAGATGCTTCTATCATACTTGACCCATTTGTTGAAAATACTTTAGCTGAAATTGTAATGTCTTTATTATTAATACGTGAAGTTACTGCTATAGAAGAATGACAGTCTCCATTTATAACTTTTAGTACAGCTCTTTCACCTATAGCTTGATACTCAGTTATTAGATTTTTATGATGATCCAGTTTATTTTTAATTATTTTATTTTTTTTTAAATATGTGATTCCTATTATTCCTTGAGATGCAGACGGCATACATTCTGCATAATTTAGAACTGAGTAACTTATATTAATTTTTAGTCGAGAAATTCCTGCTAATGCTAATATTGTAGCTGATATTTGATTTTTTTTAATTTTATTTAGTCTTGTTAATATATTTCCTCTGATAGGTATAATGGTAATATCAGGTCTTATCCTTTTTATTTGAGAATGCCTTCTTGGGCTAGAGGTGCCTAATAAAGTATTTTTAGGCAATGACATTAGGTCTTTAGCATTTGTATTGGATATTAATATATCTTCTGGCTGACCTCTTGGTAGGATATAGACTAAATCAAATTCTTTAGGTATAATTGTAGGTACATCTTTTAAGGAATGTACGGCTAAATCGATATTACCGTTTATTAATTCCTGATCTAGTTCTTTGGTAAAAAGGCCTTTTCCTCCAATAGAGGCTAAAGGCTGATTATTTATTTTATCGCCTGTTGTCTTAATTTTTATAATTTTTCCTTCTGTTAATTTATTATTAACTTGTTTGGCTTGCCATAATGCAAGAGGGCTTCCTCTGGTTCCAATTCTTATTATATTATTAGATTTATTTACCATTAATTATATTTACTACATTTTAAGCTGTTAAAAAAGATTAATAGTAATATATAGTAAAATTATGATTGTATTAGGAATTGAAACTAGTTGTGATGAAACTGCCGCGGCAATTGTAAATTCAGACCGCAAAATATTATCAGAGTCTATTTATTCACAAATTAAGACTCATGAAGAATATTTAGGCGTAGTTCCTGAATTAGCAGCCAGAAGTCATATTGATCATTGTGATAAAGTAATTAAAGATGTAATAAATAAAGCTAATTTATCTATCAAGCAAATAGATGCAATTGCTGCCACAGCAGGTCCGGGTTTATTAGGTGGATTATTAGTGGGTTTGACAACTGCAAAATCTATGTCCTTAGCATCTAACAAACCTTTTATAGCTATTAATCATTTAGATGGGCATGCTCTTACGCCAAGACTTGCTTATAAATTAGAATTTCCATATTTATTATTATTAATTTCCGGCGGACATAGCATGTTTTTATCAGTAGAAGGTCCTGGTCAATATAAATTATTGGGACAATCTATAGATGACGCTTTAGGTGAAGCATTTGATAAAACAGGACGTTTACTAGGTTTAGGCTATCCAGGTGGACCAGAAATAGAAAAGATAGCAGTAAATGGAGATCATCTTAGGTTTACTTTTCCTCAACCTTTAAAAGGTAGAAATAACTGTGACTTTTCTTTTTCTGGTTTAAAAACAGCAGTTCGGCAAATGGCCGAAAAATTATCTCCATTAACCTACAAAGATAAAGAAGATATAGCTGCATCGTTTCAATACACAATATGTAAAATAATAGAAGAACGTCTTAAAAATGCTATAAAAACCTATCTTGCATATCATCCAAATGCTAGAATTTTAGCAACTGCTGGAGGTGTTGCCTCTAATACTATGATAAGAAAAACTTTACAGAATATTGCACATCAAAATGATTTTAATATACTTATTCCTACACCTAGATTGTGCACAGATAATGGAGCAATGATAGCATGGGCAGGAATTGAACATCGATTATTAGGCCATGAAAGTAATTATTTATTTGATGTCAGGGCAAGATGGCCTCTAGGAGAAAACAGCTATGAGTTTTGAGTTTGCTGTTATAGGAGCAGGTGCATGGGGTACAGCAATTGCTAATGTACTATCTAGATTAGATAAAGGAAGAGTTATTATTTGGGCAAAAGAAAAGGAGGTTGTGGATCAAATTAACCAAGAGAACAAAAATGATATGTTTTTAAAGGGTGTAAATTTAGAAAAAAATATTTATGCCACAGAAAATTTATTCGACGCTTTAGGATCTTATATATTTTATGTTACACCCGCACAAAGTTTTAGAAATATTATTTGCCAACAAAAAAATTATATAAATAAAAACAATCAAATTATTATTTGTGCTAAGGGCATAGAAATCTCTAGTGGATATTTATTAAGTGAAATTCTTAATAATGAATTACCATACATTAATTATAGTATCCTTTCGGGCCCATCTTTTGCCCATGAAGTTGGAAATAATAAGCCTGCAGCTTTAGTTCTGGCATCTAATAGAATAAAAAATGCAATAAAGTTAAGTAATATAATATCATCTAAAAATTTTAGATTATATCCTAGTAATGATGTAGTGGGTGTTCAATTGGGTGGAGCTATTAAAAATGTATATGCTATAAGCTCTGGGATTGTAAAAGGATTAAGTTATGGAGAGAATGCAGGTGCAGCTTTATTAACTCGAGCTATATCAGAAATGGTGAGAATTAGTATTTCTTTAGGTGGAAAAAAAGAATCAATTTTTGGTTTGTCTGGAGTAGGAGATATTTTGCTTACTTGTACCAGTGAATTATCTAGAAATTTTACTTTAGGTAAGGCAATAGGCCAAGGCTTAGAATTAAAAAATATTATTAGCAATAAAAATACTATTGCAGAAGGATACTTTACTACTAAAGCTATTTATAATTTAGTAAAATCTAAAAATATAGATGCACCCATTTTAAATTCTATTTATAATATATTGTATAACAATGCTAACCCTAATGATGAGGCAGAATCTTTACTTAATAGGCCATTAAAAAATAAAGAGTTTTATTAGTCTCTTAGTAGTTCATTAATAGAAGTTTTTGAACGTGTTTTTGCATCTACTCTTTTAACAATTACTGCACAATATAAAGATAGGTTATTTTCATCATTATAAGAACTGGTTTTCATTGAGCCAGGGACAACTACTGAATAGGCTGGTACTTTCCCATAAAATATTTTACCAGTCTTGCGATCAATAATTTTTGTAGATGCACCGATATATACACCCATAGATATTACGGCACCTTCTTCTACTATAACACCTTCTGCAATTTCTGACCTTGCTCCAATAAAGCAGTTATCTTCAATAATAACCGGAGTCGCTTGCAATGGTTCTAAAACACCACCTAGTCCTACCCCGCCAGATATATGACAATTATTTCCTACCTGTGCACATGAGCCTACAGTTGACCAAGTATCTATCATAGTACCTGAACCTATTCTTGCACCTAAATTAACAAATGATGGCATTAATATAGCTTCAGGAGATATATACGCACTATATCTAACAATGGAACCAGGAACAGTTCTAAAATTATTCCTTTGAAAATCCTTGGAATCCCATTTTGAAAATTTAGAAGGCACTTTATCCCACCAATTTCCATTACCTGGACCACCACTAATTATATCCATAGGCCATAATCTAAATGATAATAGTACAGCTTTTTTAAGCCATTCATTGACTTTCCATTTGTCTCCGATTTTTTCACTAACTCTAACTTCTCCTGAATCCAGCAAACCTAAACATTCTTCTATAACATTTCTTTCAATACCATCAATAGAAGAAGATATGCTTTCTTTTTTATTCCATATTTCTTCTATTGTATTTTTTAAGTCTTCTAAATTTGTATTAGTAGAATTTGTCATTTTATAAATTTTCTTTCTAGTTTAAATATTCTTTATATAATTAAATTATTTAGTGGTTGATGTCTAAATATATTTCTCCTAGCGTTGCTGGAAGGTCATATGATATGTGATCAATAAATTTATTATTAATATTTTCTTCTTTAATAACTTGTATATTTTTATCAGGATGAGATGCGTTTTTTATTAATACAGTTTGAAAGCCTATCTTTTTTGCATTAATTAAATTTTTTGAAATATCTTCAAAAATAATCGCTTCTTTAGGGTTTATATTATACTTTTTTATAAAAATATCTAAAGATTCTTTAGAAGGTTTAGGAGTATAATTTGCATTCTCAATATCAAATATTTTATTTATATATTTATTGATTTCTAATCTTTTCATGACCTTTATTGCATGGCTTTTTGAGCCGTTAGTATAAACATATAGTTCTCCAGGAAGCTTTTTTAAGGCTTTTTTTAGTCTAATATCTACTTTTAAAGAGCTTGTATCAATTTTATGAACATAGTCTAAAAACTCTTTAGGCATAACGTTATGATTTTTCATAAGTCCAGAAAGGGTGGTTCCATATTCTATATAATATTTTTTTTGGATTTTATAAGCTTCATCAGGTTCTATTTTTAATTTTTTTATAATAAATTTTTTCATTCTTACATCTATTTTATTAAAAAGATTTGAAGATGCTGGATATAAAGTATTATCAAGATCAAATACCCAATGCTTTATTTTTGTTAAATCTAAATTATTTTCCAAAATTATTTTCAATCATGGTTCCTGAACCACTTTTAGTGAATATTTCACGAAGTATAGCATGAGGAGATCTTCCATCTATAATTACTGCTGCTTTAACACCGGATTCTACAGTTTCTAAACATGTTTTAATTTTAGGTATCATTCCACCAGTAATTATTTTTTCATTTATCATGGATTCTGCTTTTAATACTGAAATATTAGAAATTAATTTTTTTTCGTGGTCTAAAACACCTTCTACATCGGTCAGTAGCAATATTCTTTCAGCTTTTAAAGAACTAGCTATTGCCCCTGCAGCTGTGTCAGCATTTATATTATAAGTTTCGCCATTTATACCAAAGCCTACTGGTGCAATAATAGGGATCATTAAATTATTAGAAACAAGATTTATAATTGATGGGTCAATTTTTATAGGTTTCCCTACAAAACCTATGTCTAAAAATTTTTCAATATTAGAGGTAGGGTCTTTAAATTTATCGCTAAGTTTATCTGCTAATATGATTTTAGCATCTTTTCCTGATAGGCCAATGGCAAGGCCACCAGCGGTATGAATTTTATTGACAATATCTTTATTTATAGAACCAGACAAAACCATTTCTACTATTTTAACTGTTTCTTCATTGGTAATTCTTAAACCATCTACGAAGGATGATTCTATTTTAAGTTTATCTAGCATAGACCCTATCTGAGGCCCCCCACCATGTATTATAACAGGTTTTATACCTAGTTTTTGTAAAATGGTAATATCTTCTGCAAAAGTGTGGGCGAGTTTTTTATCTCCCATGGCATGTCCGCCATACTTTATTACAACTATTTTGTCTTGAAATATTTCTACATATTTTTCTATATCGTCTTCAGCTGTACTTAAAATTTTAGAAATATTTTTTATAATATCTGTTTTATTCATATTTACCCTTTCTCAGAATTATTACTAATATTTGAAATTAAATTAAGACATTCATGAATTTTATCAATACCTATATTTTTATGTGCACTAGTTCCTATAATTTCTGGAAATGCGGCAGCATATTTTTCTATTTGGACCAAAGTGTCTATGTATAAATTCGTTAAAGCATTTTTAGATATTTTATCTATTTTAGTAAGAATGCATTGAAAATTAACTGCAACTACATTTAATAAATACATTAATTCATGGTCTGCATTTTTAACCCCTCTTCTAGCATCAATTAGTATAAATACTCTTGAAAGATTACTTCTGTTTTTGAAATAATCTTCCATTAGTCTAGTCCATGCATATATTTTTGATTTTGAAACTTTAGCATAGCCATATCCAGGTAAATCAGATAAAAATAATTTATCTTGTATACTATAAAAATGTATTAGTTGCGTTCTTCCAGGGGTATGAGAAGTTCTAGCTAAAGCACGCTTACTACATATTGAATTTATCAAACTTGATTTTCCTACATTGGATCTTCCAGCAAAACATACTTCAGGAATATCCAAATCAGGAAAATGTATAATACTTGATGCAGCAGTATAATGTTCAGTTTTCTGATCAAAAATTAAACTTTTTTTATTTTTAATTTTTTCATTCAATTGATTATCCTATTACTTAACTGGTTTATTAGTATCCATCTTTTTCATAATAATCCATTGTTGTGCAATAGATAAGATATTATTACATGTCCAATAAAGCACCAATCCGGCAGCAAATTGTGCAAATAAAAATATAAAAATAAAAGGAAGCATTCCCATTATTTTGGCTTGCATTGGGTCAGGTGGAGCAGGATTAAGTTTTTGCTGAAGCAGCATAGTTGCACCCATTAAAAGTGGCCATGTCCCTATCATTAAAAATGATGGAAGATCAATAGGAATAAGCCCAAACAGATTAAAAATAGAATAAGGATCGGGAACAGATAAATCTTTAATCCATCCAAAAAATGGAGCTTGTCTCATTTCTAATGTTACAGTTAATACTTTATATAATGCAAAGAATACTGGAATTTGAAGAAGTATAGGAAGACACCCTGCAAGTGGGTTTGCTTTTTCTTTTTTATATAAAGCCATAACTTCTTTTTGCATTTGCACTTTATCTTTTCCATAACGCTCTCTGATTTCCATCATTTGGGGTTGCAATACTTTCATTTTATTCATAGATTTAAAAGATTTATTAGCAAGTGGAAATAAAATAATTCTTATACATATAGTAAGAGCTATAATGGCTAAACCAACATTGCCTAAATAACCTGAGAAGAAATGTAAAAGGTAGGCTAGTGGCTTAGTAATGATATAAAACCATCCAAAATCTATTGCTTTATCAAACATAGGAATGCCACTCTTCTTATGCTTGTCTAATATAGAAACTTCTTTAGCTCCGGCATAAAATTGTGATGAGTAGCTTTCTTGTTTGCTTGAAGGAATAGAAATTTGCGGACCTAAATAGCTTGTTTGAAATTTAATTTCTGTACCCTGAGAAAAACTTTGAAAGTGTCCTTCAAAATTTGATTTTTGATCTGGTATCAGGGCAGCAAGCCAATATTTATCAGTTATTCCTAACCATCCTGTTTTAGATTTTTCAGATATTTTATTATTATTTTCAAGGTCATCATAATCTATTTCTTTTACCCGATCATTCAATACTCCAATAGGACCTTCATGTAATATAAACAAGCCTGAAAGCTTTGGTAGCCCAGTTCTATTAATCAATCCATAAGGATATAATATAATTTCTTCAGATGTATTATTGATAACGGTTTGTTGAATATTAAACATATACTCATTATCAATACTAATTGTTATTTTAAAAATGAGACCATTACCATTATCCCAGCTTAAAACTATAGGGTTATCAGAACTTAGTATTGATCTGTCACTTTCCCAAATTGTATTTGCATCAGGCAGTTCTATGTTTTTGTTATTACTAGTAACCCAACCAAATTCTGCAAAATATGAGTTATTTGACCCTTTGGGTGATAAAAATTTTATATTTTCAGAATCAGGTGCAAGGTCTAGAAGATATTTATTGAATATAATATCATCAATTCTTGCACCTGTAAGGTTTATAGAACCATTAATAAATTTATTCTCTATATTTATGCGTGCTGATTCACTAATGATTTGATTTCTCGCCTTAGGTATTTCTGCAAGAATTTCTGGTGCAGGTGCAAAATTCTCATTTATTTTCTGCATACTCTCAGTTTTAGGCACTTCTTTAGTAGGAAAAAATAATTGAAAGCCTAGTAAAACCACTAAAGAAGCTAGTATTGCTAGCAGTAAATTTTTTTGATCACCCATTAGATATCCTTATAATATAATAGTAAAGATTATAACCTTTATTTTGTAAGCTTTAACTCTTTTAGTGCATTGATTAGATCTAATTTTAATAAACTCATATTTCTATCATAGGTTGTACTTCTAGCAATTAAAACATAGTCATTATTTTCTTTAGCATATAATACTAAAATATCTTTTGCTAAAGCTCTTAATTTTCTTTTACATTTGTTTCTTACAACTGCGTTACCAATTTTTTTTGTTGCAGTAACACCAAATCTTATAAATTTATTGTTAGATTCCACAATATTGCTTCTAGATTGAAGAACAAGTCCTTTTTGAGGAGACGATATCCCTTTTGTTGAAAGGTTTACAAAATCAGCTCGCTTTTTTATAGATTTTATATGGCAAGACATAATTACTAGGCAGATAAAACTTTTCTACCTTTAGATCTTCTTCTTGCTAACACTAATCTACCATTTTTAGTGGCCATTCTTGATCTAAAGCCGTGACGTCTTGCTCTAACAAGTCGGCTTGGTTGAAATGTGCGCTTCATTTAACTTCTCCATTACTTATTTTATAAGTCTTCATTTCTTTAAATCAAATTATACCTATATATTCAAAAAATTAAAGTGTGTAATTAATATAGTAGTATATAAAGAAAGGTTTATATATTATATTTATTAGATTTTAGCACTATCTTTTTTAATAAAATGGTATATTTTTTTTAAAAATGAAAAAATATTGGAAATTAGCTTTATTAGCAACTTTTTTATTAGTTATTATTGCTCTTAATTATACTGGAATGTTTTCTTTTATAAATATTAGCTTAATTAGTAATCATCACGTTTTTATTTTAGATTATATAGATAATAACTTTTATAAAGCATCTTTAATATATATTCTAATATATATAGCTGCTGTACTTTTATCAATACCAGGTGCTTGGCTACTTACGTTAACAGGAGGATTCGCATTTGGTTGGCAAATTGGAAGTTTTATTACAGTTTTTGC
>LWDU01042171.1_pt1 | contig 37915 bp, 35 predicted proteins | sample 727161 | NCBI WGS metagenome assembly LWDU01 (sample SAMN04566230, study PRJNA314399) | hydrothermal vent metagenome | isolation source: deep sea hydrothermal plume seawater | place: Mexico: Gulf of California, Guaymas Basin | collected 2004-07-11
GGTGCATTGAATACTGGCGGCGTGTCCATAAACAAGACAGGTGAATCGATTAAACGAATCTGGAAAGATTGATTTTCAAGTAGTTCAAATTCGCCCGCTTCATTTCTGGCAAAGATTGCTCCCAACCAGACTGAACCGGATAAACCACAACTACCAGCACCGGTACAGGCTCCTGACCAAACTAAATCGTAACCGGTACCACGGATACCAATCGTTGCTGTTGGCGTTTCAACTTTATAAGCTTCTTTATTTATTTTACCAATGAATCCGGTAAAGGCTCGCATTCCACCTTTAATCAATCTGAATACGGCGCTATTTTCTTCCGGCTTACCCGCAACATACCGGTGTTCTTCAATCTTGAATTGCGTATTCTCTTTCAGAGTTACCCGACCTTTATCTTTAAAAACTATGACAGCAAATGATTTTTCTTTAGTTTCAATCATGTCACCTTCAAAAAGACTCGATCCTCTTTTCAATTTAATCTTTTCATCGCTTGCATTGACTGAATAAACATTACCTTTCAAAAAAGCAATTTTCGCTACAGATTTATCAACTTTAGCAGCTGAATTTGTCTTCTTCTTTTTCGCATCGTTTTCATCTATCGTACAATCTACTTCGCAAAGACGTGCATCAAAATCAGTCCCGCGTATACCTATCGTTGCTACTGATGTTTTTAACTGAAAAGCTTCTGGTTCATTTTTACTTATCAAACCGGATATTGCTCGTAAGCCACCCTTGAAAAGCCGCATAACCGCACTGTCATGACCTTCATTGTATGAATAATCTTCAAATGAAAATACCGTATCAGGTCGAATTGATATACGGCTATCATCTATCATTTTAATAACCGAAAAACTTTTTGGGCCAGTGGTAATAATATCGCCTTGAAAGATAGGGGTTTGTTTTCCTAACACACGAACGGTGCCACTTGGTGATTGAGCTGAAACCGCACCTCGTGCGAAAACAACTTTACCAATTTCATTTGAAGCAGAGTTCGCATAAACATGTGAACTCATCAATACGAATAAAAACGTAATGACTAAATTTGATTTTAATAATTTATTTTTTATCATATTAATACCGATAAAAAAGACTAGCATGTGTTTTCGTACCAGCAATATCAGTAGATCGACCATCGTTTAATTCATGCGCATAATCTACCGACAAATTAAAGTAATCATTTATTTTCCAACTAACACCTACACCAACGCTCATTAAGGTCTGACTTGCAACCTGCCCTGAAGTAGGAGAAATAACTTTGACATGACCAATATCGGTAAACAATCGGCCTATTACTTTCTTGTTAAATAATTGGCGAGAAAATTGAACGGTTGCTTGATCACCCCTGTCACCCGATACTGCTCGTTCTTCAAAACCACGAACGGAGCTGCTACCACCTACACCAAATTGCTCTCCACTAATTAATCGCTCGTTACTCCATTGACCTTTCATAGCTAATTTAAATAACCATTGCTTGCCTAAGCTGCGGTTATAACTTGCGTTATATCGGATCACATCCCAAACTTGCTCGGCACCGGTGCGAGAAGCAGTATAAGCTGCTTTGGTATTTAATTTACCACCATGTAAATTACGCACATAACTAATATTGAAATTGACTTGTGATTTTTCCATTTGCACTTCACCAAAATAAGATAGCGTCAGAGGACGGCTTCTAATATCTTTACCAATCTGCGAGCCACTAAAGGAGATATTATTGTCAAAGAATTTATCTTCAACACCGACTTTCATACTATGCCGATAATTTTTTCGATTTTGAAAAGTCTGTGTGTAACTACCACCAAGAAATTTACCGGCACCACTAACATCAAATACACTTTGTACTGTTCCACTATCCACATCTGATCGTGAATAGAAAAAATCAAATTTACCTGAGAATTGATAAACCGGAATACTGTAATTTAAACCCCACTGCTTTACATCAGTAGTATTACCCGGTGAGGTTGTATAGCTGGCAGTGAAACTATCATCAAAACCTAAAAGATTATTATGCTGGCCGCCAGCGGAAAGTCTTAGTCGTCCTGTCTTTGATGTACCTATATTGTTCAAGACACTAAATATTTGCCAGGGTCTTTGATCTTTTACATCGACAATAGCATCAACACTATCCGCTTCTTCGCTTTGCTTCATTCTGAGAGTAATGCGTTTGGAAGGATGCTTATTGGCAACGATTAATTGCCTGGCCAAAAGTTTGGTATCTGGTGTGGTTCCTACAATTAGCCCGGGAATTGAATCACGTATGTTTTCATCGGTGAAGTGTTCATTACCTTCTACGACAATATTAGCTAGCTGTATTTGTATAACTTTGAACTCAACAACTCCCGCTTCCAATGTCTGCGGTGGCAATAGAACACGATTAAAAGAGAATCCGGCGTTTAATATTGCCGCTTCAAATTCTGAGGCGGCTTCTAATAGCCCCTCCAAACCATCATACTCACCCAAGAAAGGTTCGAGAACACGGTTAGTTTCTTCTATGGAAATGGGGTTTTCACCCGAGATTCTGAATTCAGAAACAGTAAAACTAACTGCAGGGATTTCTTCAGCGGGCAGAGCCAAGCTCATGGCAAATAACCAAGAAAATAGTAATACACAGCAACCTTGTTTATTAAGCCAGAAATTATCCATTGTCTAATCGGTATTTTTAGCACAAGATGTTTTTGCGCCATACTTAAGTCTGATAATAATATATTGTATATCATGCTATTACGATATATTTACGTTAAAAAACATTATAATAAGCTCCCTAGTCCGTCGATATTTCATAAATACTTTCATAGTAGACTTATTTTCTACCGTAAGTAGATCTATGACAATCACCAGTACTAGGTAGTTTTTTATGTTTCATATACCGAAAATTAGGTATATTCGGAAAATAATTGCCGTGGCAGGATAGATTTGATAATGAATCTATCCCACATCAAAAACCAGGCAGGAATTATGCAAAAATTAACTTCGGTACTTATAGTTGAAGATGATGAATCTACTCGCGAACGATTTTCACGGGTAATTAGTGGACACCCACAATTAGAATTGCTTGGAAGTGCTGGTGATTATGTTTCTGCTTGTGAATTACTTCTTAAATTGAACCCTGACATATTATTAACTGACTTGGATCTGCCCGATGGTAATGGCGTCGATCTTATTCATGAAATAAAAATGCGTGGCTTAGAAACAGAAATAATGGTGATTTCCGTTTTTGGTGATGAACGTCATGTAGTACGAGCAATTGAGGCTGGCGCCGGCGGTTATCTTTTGAAAGATGGTGAAGCAGATCAAATTGCTAATGCCATATTTCAATTAATGAATGGCGGTGCTCCCATCAGCCCGGCAATTGCGCAGCATTTGTTAAAACGCTTCAGAAATACCAAAGAAAAGCCTGTGGAAGAATCAAGTGAACACACTATGGAAGCCTTGACTAAACGCGAACAGGAAATTTTAAATTTTGTTAGCCAAGGCTATACTGCTCATGAAATTGCCGAACAAATTAATATATCCCATCACACTGTGAACACTCACATTCGAAATATTTATAGCAAGCTTGAAGTAAATTCCCGCGCCGAAGCAGTAATGAAAGGCGTACAACGAGGTATTATCAAATCTGAACAATGAGAAATTTACAGGTATGAACGTATTTTTAGAAAGCCGTTCTATTATCTCAAAAACACCTTTCTGGTATTTTTGTTTTGCTTTATTTTTTTTACTGTTGGTTTTTTTATCACCTTCCTTAATACCTGCACCCGACGCATCACTAAAAGTTGAAAATGTCTTTTTTATATCTGACAGCGACACAGGTTTAAAAACTAACAAGAGAAGACGGGTACAGTTACCTCATGATTGGAGGAAGATTAATAGCACGGTTGAATCGGGCTGGTATCAAATTCCAGTCACAATGACTGATCCCGTGGATCAATCTCTGCTTTTATTTATCACTCATATTCAACAAATCGCTGATATCTGGGTTGACCAAATTCCTGTTAAAAGTAATGTCCCGGATCATGTTGTGAGTGGTCGCATCTGGAGTAGACCCTTAATATCAACCTTGCCCAGCAACACGCTGCGCCCCGGAGAGCATCTCATTGAAATATATTTGCACAGCTCACCTTCTGCAAACGGTTTACTTGGCGAAGTCTATTTAGGTCCCGCGCACTTGATACAACCTGTCTGGGAATGGCGCTACCACTATCGCTTTACGCTCGTTGCCGTAATTACTTTTGGCATGCTGTTTTTAAGTTTGTTTATGGGCGTACTCTGGTTATTACGACGACAAGACACGATGTACGGCTGGTTTACAGCGTGTACTTTTTTCTGGACCTTACACAACATCCCGCATTTTATTGACCCGCCACATGCTATTTCATCAAATATTTGGGACGGAATATACTTTACATTATTAGGCTGGATGTTGATTTCACTGGTTATATTTTTCCATCGCTATATCGGCAAAACCTATCCAATAAGGGAGAAATGGCTAATTGCCTATGCTTTGATAGGGGCAATACCTTTCTTTATTCTCCCTCAAAATTTACTGCATCAGTATGACTGGCTATTTTGGGGCATTTCTCTCTTAGCTATCGGTCTCTATGCTGCATTTTTTCTTTTATATGCACATAGCAATAATCCGACGATAGAAATAAAACTACTATTAATAGCCATAATATTAATTCTGACATTTGGCCTAAATGATTTTCTAGTCACTGCTGGATTGATTGATCGTACTCGTGGTTTACTCATCCACTATAGTGGCTTACCAACCATGTTAATTTTGATCTGGTTTTTATTATCACGCTTCATCAATGCATTAGCAGAATCTGAATTGCTTAATCTCGAGCTAGAACAAAGAATTAAAAACAAGGAAACGGAACTAAAAGAAAATTACGAACAATTAAAGAAGATGGAACAAGAACAACTGCTCTCTGATGAACGTGGCAGAATCATGCAGGACGTACACGATGGTGTTGGTGGTCAACTTGTCGCGATGTTGGCTGAAATTGAAAATGACCGTATATCAAAAACCGGCTTGCGTGACGCGTTAGCTGAAAGCTTAACTGACTTAAGACTAGTTATAGATTCACTGGATACCGCTAGTGAGGACTTACCTACACTTCTTGGAATGTTGCGTTCACGACTACAACCTCGATTGGACGGAAATGGAATTAAACTTCATTGGGGCGTAAAACCCTTACCTGTTTTAGAAGATTTTGGTCCTCGTAAAGCACTGCATTTAATGCGTATCTTGCAAGAATCCATTTCAAATGTATTAAAACACAGTAAAGCAAAAAACCTTTATGTTACTACTGAATCTAAATTTGCTCATGAAGATATTCATGAAATAAAAATTCTAATTCGTGACGATGGCTGCTGGACTGACGAAAGCAATCGCACTACTCGTGGACTAAAAAACATGAGAAAACGTGCCAAGAGCATTAATGCCAAACTTGACATTCATAGCAGTGGTAAAGGTACCAGTGTTGAAATCATATTGTCAGGTGTTGAAAAAAAATAGAATCGTAAAGAATCGATACTACAGATATATTTTATGTCGTCTTGATACACAGAAGTAACTGTCGCAAAAATGTGACCGCCCATACATTAATTTTGTACATGAAATTTAACGGATCGCTTATAATCTGACGGCTTAGGTATTTTATTACACCATAGAGATATCTTTTAGATTATCTACTACATCAAATAATATTTAAGGAAGCTATGGGGACATTCTGGAAAAAAGACTGGTTCGCCGGACTCATCGTCACTGTCGTTTGTCTATTAATGACAAACACTCAATTTATCGAACAACTGGAAATTGCAAATTACGACTTTGCAATGAACCAACAAACTCGCGATCTCCAACAAAATATTGCCGTCATCGCCATTGATGATAAAAGCATAGAAAGTCTGGGACGCTGGCCTTGGCCGCGTTCACTTCAAGGAGAAATGATCGAAAAGTTGGCTCAAGCTGGAGCTAGTGTCATTGGTAATACAATTCTTTTATCAGAATCTGAAACTCACCCTAGCAATAAAATTATTGATGATGCAATTAAAAGCCTTGAATCAAAATCTTCCCCTTTCCTAGATGAAGCCATCAATATATTGAAAGAAGGGCAGTCACAACTTGATTCAGATGCCAAACTTGCTAATGCTATGCAAACTGCGGGAAATGTTGTCATGGGAATGCAATTTGAACTTGGCAACCCATTAGGTAAACCCGATAGCTCACTACCTGATTATGTAGCCCGCAATGCATTGGTTATTGATAAAAATATTGATAGCGGTATTTATATTCATCCAACAATTAGCGCCACTCCACCAATTAGCAAACTTGGCGAAACCACACATGCTATAGGTCACCTCAATAATGTGGCTTGATAGTGACGGTGGCATCCGCTCAGATTTGTTGGTTGTAGATTATTATGGTGAAGTGATTCCATCTATAGCAGCTATGATTGCGGCATCTAGCCTGAATCTGAATAGTCAGGATTTAATAATTTCAGAAAACAAACAATTTAATCTCGGTAACCTCTCAATTACTTTGGATGAAACAGGTCGTATTTATCCCTTCTTCTATCAAGATGAACGAGGTAACTCCTCTTTCTCTATGGATTCATTTTCCGATGTTTATTCTGGCGTTATTGATGCAAATAGATACAAAGATAAGATTGTATTAATTGGTGCAAGTGCGTTTGGTGTCGGTAGCTCGGTGGTAACACCTATCTCTGAAGCTATGCCACCAGTATTAGTTTTGGCAAATATTGTTGCCAGTATTTTAAATCAGGATTCCATTGAAGTTCCAAGTTGGGCTGGGTTAGTTGAGTTTTTTGTTTTTATCCTGATAGCACTTTTTATCATGCTGTTATTACCTCGTTTAAAAGCAAGCTTGGCTGCAGTTATTAGCTTTATATGTTTTTTAATATTAATCGGCAGCAGTCAAATCATGTTGTATTCCGGTCTCTGGGTACAACTTATGTTGCCTACTACATTACTAATAACAGGCTACATACTGCTTATTTCCAAGCGTTACCTTGTTACAGAAAAAGGCAAGATTCAGTCAGATAAAGCATCAGCAGATAGTAATAAAACCTTAGGCTTGTCCTATCAACAACAGGGGCAACTGGATATGGCACTGGATAAGTTTCGTCAATGTCCACTTGATGACTCCATCATGGATCCGCTTTATAACCTGGCACTCGATTTCGAACGCAAACGTCAATTTAACAAGGCATCTTCCATCTATGAGTACATGGTAAAACACGATGACAAATTTAAAGACGTAAAAGATAGGATTAAACGCAGTAATGCTATGCAGGATACCGTTATGTTCGGTGCTGCTGGAGGCTCTGCAGGTGTCAGCATTTTAGAAGATGGTTCTGTAGAAAAACCAATGCTGGGTCGATATGAAGTTGAAAAAGAATTAGGTAAAGGTGCGATGGGCATTGTTTACTTAGGTAAAGATCCAAAAATTAATCGTGCCGTTGCCATAAAAACAATGAATCTATCTCTAGAGTTTGAAGAAGATGAGCTAGATGAAGTTAAGGAACGTTTCTTTCGCGAAGCAGAGACCGCAGGACGTTTAACCCATCCAAATATTGTGACTATTTATGATGTTGGAGAAGAACATGACCTAGCCTATATTTCTATGGAGTTTCTAGACGGACATGATCTCGCTCGCTACACAAAACCCGAGAAGCTACTTCCGATTAGAACCGTTATTCAGCTAATCATTCTTTCTGCCGAAGCGTTAAATTATGCGCATCTACAAAAAGTGGTTCATCGTGATATTAAGCCAGCTAATATCATGTTAATACCAACATCATCGACTGTAAAATTAACGGATTTTGGTATTGCTCGCATTACTGATTCGAGTAAAACCAAAACAGGAATGGTATTAGGAACCCCTTCATACATGTCTCCAGAACAATTAGTTGGTAAACACGTTGATGGCCGTTCAGATTTGTTCTCACTTGGTGTCATGCTATTTCAGATGTTATGCGGAAAATTACCTTTTAGAGGTGATTCAATGGCTTCATTGATGTTTTGTATTGCAAATGAAGCTCATCCTGAAATAATAGCGATACGTAAAGGGTTGGAACAGGCAGTACCAAACATTAGTGTCATAATTAATAACGTTTTGGCAAAAACACCCGAAGATCGTTATCAAACAGGTGAAGAATTCGCGAAAGATTTACGTAACAGCCTGAAAAATATAAAAAGATAGAAAAATAGAAAATGGATTTATCAACGAAACTTGAAATTGTAAATCAATCTGATGTTGGTCTAAAACGCCCACATAATGAAGATAGTACGATTACTGATGGACGCAAAGGCTTAGTTATTCTTGCCGATGGAATGGGCGGCTATAAGGCTGGAGAAATAGCCAGTGCTCTCGCTGTCACTGATATTCTGCATGGCATTACAAATAAGCTAAAAAAGCTAAATAAAGGAATCGTTGATGAAACTACCGGTTTCTACAAGGAATCCCTGATTGTACGTGAGACCGTCATTCAAGCAAATTCCGCCATTTTTAATACTGCTAAAGCAGTTCCTCAATGTCAGGGCATGGGTACAACCGTCGTTGTTGGACTATTTCATAATAATATATTATCCATTGCTCACGTCGGTGATTCACGCTTATACCGATTAAGAAACAATGAGTTACAACAAATCACTAAAGATCACTCGTTAATTCAGGAACTTATAGACCGGGGTTTATATACTCCTGAAGAAGCACATGCCAACACACCTAAGAATTTGGTGACCCGAGCAATGGGCATAGAAGTCGATGTCGATGTCGATCTGGTTGAAGAAAGCGTTTTACCAGACGATATTTACTTACTTTGCTCAGACGGCTTGAATGATATGGTAAAAGATGAAGAAATTCACTTAACCCTAAGTAAATATAGTGCTAATCTTGTACAAACGGCGGATGAATTAGTAAAATTTGCGAACAAAAGAGGCGGTAAAGATAACATCTCGATCATTTTAATACGCGTTCGAGAAGATTTTTCCTCAGCCAAAAGTTTAGTTCAAAAAATTAAAAATTGTTTAAACAAATAGAAACACGGGGATAGCAATTAGCAATGGCTAAGTTAGTTCTAAGTATGAATGGCGTTATTCAGGGTGAATATGAGCTCAATCAGGAACGATTGACCATCGGACGTAAACCTGACAATGATATTCCAATTGATAATCTGGCGGTAAGTGGTAAACACGCACTGATTATTACAATTCTCGACGATTCTTTTCTCGAAGATCTTGGTAGCACCAATGGTAGCTATGTAAACGGAAAACTAGTTAAAAAACACGCGCTTAAAGATGGTGATGTGGTTGCCATTGGTAAGCATGAACTTAAATACATCAATGAGCACGCAACTGCTGATGATGATGATTTTGAAAAAACCATGATCATCAAACCTGGTTCTGCTAGTGCTGCTGTTGCTGCTGCACAAGCGGCTGAAAAAGCAGTTGAATCGACTGCTCCTGCTGAAGCTGCTCCTGCAGGTGGCGGTATGCCTCTTGCGCGTTTAACGGTCTTAAATGGCCCAATTGCAGGCAAAGAACTTGAATTAACCAAAGCTTTAATCACGCTAGGTAAACCAGGTACTCAGGTTGCTGTTATTTCTCGTCGCCCCCAAGGCTATTTCCTGACTCACATTGAAAGTGATGGTGATGGCAAGCGTTATCCTGTTGTAAATGGTGAGCCTATAGGTGCAAAAGCCTATCAGTTAAAAGATAGCGACCTGCTGGAATTAGCAGGTATTAAAATGGAGTTTTCTGCAACATAAAATAATTACGTTACAGGGAAACAATATTACCCTGTAACTTTTCATTTCATTCTTTTAGCTACTTCGCCATATGTGTAAACACACCATCTCACGATTCTGACGGCGGCTCATTTATATAATCAGCAATACATTCTAGATAGATATCGTATATTTTTCTTTCGGAATAAGATTCTTTCAAAAGGTTAAACTTACTTCTAGCTTTACCCCAATCTTACTTATAATAATAATTTAGAGCCTTATCATATTCATCAAATTCCATTTCTTCTTCAGGAGAAAGCTCTCCAATTATAGCCAAAGGTTCATAAATCGTAACTGGCTCATTTTTCCCTTTCACAAAATTGAGCAGTATTCGTAAATACTGTTTCTTAACCAATTTCAGAATGGTATTCATTTATAACTACTACTAGGCTATTGGTTGAGCATCAACTCGTGCAGGTAAATTTAATTAGAGTAAGATAAAATTTAAACATCCTGTTTTTTTAGTCTTTTTCATAGTCGTCTGTGGAATCAAATATCGGAAAAACTTTATCCAATCTTGCCAATTTCAAAACACTCATTGCCGCATCGCTGACTCCCACTAATCCAAATTTCAACGATTGTTTTTTAGCCATCTGATATCCTTCAACCAAACAGGCAATACCAGAACTATCGATATAACTGACCTTGCCAAGATCGACTAGCAAATTATTGTTTTCTTCTAACACGCCAAGAATACTCTTACGCGCATCCGGTGAACATGACAAGTCAACTTCACCTACCAGTTCAATGATCGTATATTGTTCCCTTTCCTCGGTATTAATATCCATACTTGAATACTCGTTTTGTTAACTTATTTTTTTTATCATCTCGAGATAATTACCTTTACCTTCCTCAAGATGCCCCATATCACATTCATCCATAATCTCATTGATAAAATGTGTGCCTAATCCTCCCGGTCGCAAATCATCCAGATCTCGAGGCTTGACTGATCCCAGATCGATTGGCTTCGCGTAATCCACCAGCCTGAAATGCAGCTTTCCATCATTATTCAACATTTCTAGTACGATTTCACCCTGTTCGTCACCTTCATAGGCATGCTGAATAACATTCATACAGGCTTCATTCACAGCAAGCACTAATCTATCCGATAATTCAGAGCAACAACCAACAACTTCAGCCGTTCTTTTTACCAATGCTCGTATTAAACATAAACGCTCTGCTTTGGCCGGGAATCGAATTTCAAATAAGGTTTCAATACTCATGATATTTGTATATGCGTGTTTAGAGTGCGATTGTTTTCATTCAGGGCAAGGCGCGATGATGTCGCATGGCCTCCCCTTGCAAAGAGAAGCACCAACAGTAGTCGCTTTAGGCGACGCCACATGGATGAAAACAGACTGTGACGTGCATGGAAGCACAAATGCCACGAGCGCATGTATGCGCAAGAGCGTGCTATGAATATAGTATATACAGATATCATGAGTAGCCACTCATTTCAGGCAACATTCTATAATCATTAAAGTAATATCGTCGTGTTGTGCCACGTTTGGATGCATGATTTTTGCAACAATGTCTTCCAGTCGCTTTGATGCAGTTAGTTCTGAATTATTTTCAATAATTTTAATTAAACCACCGACATCCAGTAATTTTTTCTTTTCATCTATGCTCTCTGTAACACCATCGGTAAACAGATAAACAACCCCGCCTTCAAGACGAACTGTCGAAACAGGAAACTCGGTTCCAGAAAGTATTCCTAGTGGTGGCGCACTCGCTTCTAATTCTTCAAATTCGCCAGACTTATGATGAAACAGTGGCGGCTGATGACCAGCATTCGAAAATCGAATCGTACAATTATTGGTATCAATAAATCCAGACACAATAGTAATAAACATTCCATGTGAAATTGTTTCGCAAATCTCGTCATTGACTGAAGCTAATAACTTACCCGGATCATCAATACTCTTGGCAAGGTGATGTAACAAACTACTCGCTTTTGCCATTAACATTGCGGCATTCATTCCTTTGCCAGACACATCGGCCAAATTGAAATAAATTAAACCATCGTCTCGTTTAAAAAAATCATAAAAATCTCCAGAAACTTCCAATGCTGGCACATTCATACCTTTGACAGGAAAGTTTGTTAAATCTGAATCATCTGGCAAAAGATCAAGCTGAATTTCTCTGGCTAATTCCAACTCTTTACGCATACGTTCTTGCTCAACCAGCGCATCAGCCATACGTGCGTTGTGAATCGCTAACGCAGCATAAGAAGCTAATGCAGTTGAAAGGTCTCTGTCCTGTTCATCAAATAAATCATCATCTTTTTTATTTAATAACTCCAGTGCACCGATACATTCATTGTTAACAATTAACGGCGTGCAAAGAATAGAACGTGTATGGAAACCCGACCCCATATCCACTGTTTTAGCAAAATCCTGATCATTAACAACATCACGAATCATTTGACAAGTTCGTGTCGCCACTGCTTTACCAACTATCCCTTGTCTAGCAGATAATCTTAGTCCAGTAATATCAACTGGACCGACACATTCAACACAAACAATCTCACTGTTATTATTTTCTAATAAAAATATCGATGCCGCTTCAGCATTCATATATTCCATAAAATGCTCGATAGCATTTTTTAGCGTTTGGGAAATATCGAGACTACTGGAAAAGCCATGGGCAATTTCTGCTAATAATTCAAGTTGTTCTTCAAGCGAATGAGACTTATGCTTTCCAAACAGATCATATACGTTACCAGTTGCCATTAAGAAATCCTTTTCAAACTTTCCAGATAACTACTTTCATCTGGTTCCACATTATTGCGCTGCGCTTCCCAGAGACTTTGTCCGAGACATTCCATCATTTTATGCTCAGCATCATGAATAGAAATTGATTTGGTCATTAATTGATTGAATATCTGACCAATCCCACTTGGTCGATCCGAACTCACTTGTTCCTTTAGAGCAATATGCATTCCCATATGTAAAAAAGGATTAGTCTGATTTTGCTCGGGTTTGAAGTCACTATTAAAAGAGGTTTCTTTATCATCTAGATAATGATGGTATTCAGGATGCTCTAATATCACATCCGATATGATGGCCTCGATAGGTTCTAACGGAAGTTTATCCTTGTACTTAGCCCATACTTGAAAGAAGTAGTTCCGAGCTTCATTTCGATCCTGAACAAACATAGTATCAACCAGTTAAGAATATCGTCATATTACCGATATTTTACGCTTGATTATCAATGTTTTATATATTTTTTGCGTTCCTTCCACTCACAATCATCAAAGATAAGACAAGTATCACATTTTGGACTACGTGCTATACAAATATAACGCCCGTGAAGAATTAACCAATGATGCGCATCTTTTTTAAACTCATCAGGAATAAACTTTAATAACTTCTTCTCAACTTCAATGACATTTTTCCCAGGAGCTATTCCAGTACGGTTTGAGACACGAAAAATATGCGTATCAACCGCAATAGTCGGTTCTCCAAAAGCAGTGTTTAAAACCACATTTGCCGTTTTTCTACCAACACCCGGCAAACTTTGCAGAGCTTCACGATCTTGAGGAACCTGACTGCCATATTCTTCGCTCAAAACCCGACAAGTCTCAATAATATTTTTTGCCTTATTATTATAAAGACCTATTGTTTTTATATAGGATTTCAGTTTTTCTAGCCCCAAAGAAAAAATAGCTTCAGGTGTATTGGCAACAGCATAAAGTTTTTTCGTCGCCTTATTAACACCGGTATCAGTAGCCTGAGCTGACAGTATGACCGCTATCAATAATTCAAATGGAGTTTGATAGATTAGTTCTGTGGTAGGCGAAGGATTTTGTTCTCGTAACACATTAAAAATACGTGTTCGTTTTTCTCTATTCAATGCTTACAAACTCTTTCTTTTAATATTGAAAAAATTAATTCCTGCAAATAGAAAGCCAACCAAAAGAAAACAACCGGAAGGATATGAAAGAATTGAAAAATCACTTAATAATTCTCGTGACAATCCAAATATCACAAAGAAAAATAAAACTGCAATTGCAATATAAAAGACATTGCTCATTGCAGATTTAAAATCTGACATAGTAAAGGTAGATTCATTTACAGATAGAACCAAACTATTTATTAGTAGCAAAGGCAAAAACAAACCTATTTTATCTGTAAACGAATAAACTTCTACATCAAGAAACATACTGACAATCAATATAGCGGAAGCGCTCAAAATAATAACAAAAGAAAGCTGCTGTGAAGGTGGCACCAAATTGCGGAATAAATAAATCACAGGAACCAAAGATACTAGCAACAAGGCTATAATTAACCCTATACCAAAACCAACATATAATGAAAAAGAAAGCAGAAAAAAAGGAGCTAACGCTAAGAGACCTTTTTGCAGTTCATTATTTTGATTTTTTTGGAACATGTCATACCCTTAAGGGAAAGGGCTATTCTATTTGATTCAAGCCCAACTAACACCTGGAAACGGTATATTTTAACTAACTAAGAATAGATAAAGAGAATCACACTAAAAATACAAATCAATCCAGACTAATTTGCACGCAATTTCGGCCTGATTTTTTTGCTGCATAACATGCAACATCTGCGTTTTTCATTACTTCAAGAATACCAACTCGAGGATCGTTTATTTTTACGATACCTATACTCACTCCGACATTGAATTCTTTACCTTCCAATTTTAATTCACATTCATTTAACAAGCGAATAAAATTATTTGCGACTTTATCTGCTTGTTCAATTGAACAATGCTCCATAATCAAGCCGAATTCATCACCACCAAGACGCGCAAGCGTGTCTCTTTCTCGTACTTGTTCCTGAAATAAATCTGATATTTTTTTGAGTAGACCATCACCAGCAATGTGACCATAAACGTCATTTATCTGTTTAAAGTTATCTAAATCCATATAACACATCACATGTTCTGATTTGGCATCGACAGATGAAAGAAGTCGAACTAGTCTCTTTTCAAATTCTCTACGATTAACAAGGCCGGTTAAAGGGTCATGATTGGCCTGAAACGATAATTTTTCTGATAAATTATGTTTTTCAGTTACATCTCTGAAACTCCATACTCTTCCAACAACCTTGTCACCTATTTTTTGTGGTCGTGAATATCGCTCTAATATTCGTCCATTGACCCGTTTAATTGTATCGAAAGAATTTCCATTAGAATCACTATGAATTTCATTTATTCTGCTTACAAATACTTCTGGTTCTTTAACTTTTTTCATGACATACGCTAATCTACTGTTACTATTCATCCAGTCTAAATCTTTTTCAGCAAACCCCCACAGATTTATGAACTGTTGATTATAACTTGTAATTTCACCATCAGTATTTACAACCAGAATTCCATCAGCAGTTGCTTCGAGAATCGCGTGCTGTAATGACAAATGATTTTCATCTTCCTGTTCACTTTTCTTTTTATGAGTAATAACCCTTAACTATACTGCAATGATATTCCTTACCATCAAATTCAATATGGCTAACAGCAATTTCTACTGGAAATATTTTACCACCCTTAGTTTTATGTTTTGACTCAATAATTTTTCTACCCAGTTTTTTTATTTCGATCCAATGTTTCTCCCAGTCTTCGACAGGGAACTCAGGTTCAATTTCCTTAATCGTCAGCTCAAGCAATTCATCTCTTGTATAACCAAGCGCGTTACATGCTGCATCATTAACATCGTATATTTTTGCAGTTTCATCGGTCCAATAAATTGCTTCAGTTATATGGTCGAGAGTAAACTGTTTGAAATCCATTTCTTTGTTCAAAGCATACAGTACTTCTTCTTTTTGTTTTCGTTCAAGCTCAGCTGACGCGCGCATAGCGTATATCTGTAAAACATTCTCTACCATTTTAATATTTTCGATTGGTCTTGAATCAAGTATTGCAATAATCCCTATTGGCTTGTTAGCAGAATCAAATAATGGTGTGCCTACATATCCTTCTGCATCTAATGCTTTTAATAATTCAAAGTCTGGAAATATTTTCTGTATTCCATATCCATAACCTTTAACACTTTTACCTATCACTGTTTCACAAGGTGTTCCTTGTAATAAATATTGTATTGGGTCAAGAATTTTACCACGATGATTAACAACGACCGACTTGACTGAATCAGATGATTCATCAGTAATTTCACTAACAACAACATAATCGACGTCCAGAACTTCACCCAGATGTATGGAAAAATAACGGAAAAATTCAGAACTACTGATAACTGAAAATCCTTTTGCCAATTGGTGTAAAGATGTCTCCGTATTTTTACGTTCAGTTATGTCAGTAATAGTGCCTACATAACCCAGGAAATTGCCATCTATATCTTTATATTTATTAGCCTGACCAATAACCCATGTAATGGTTTTATCATACTTTTGAAAACGGTATTCAGAAATAAATTTCCGATCTCTTTTAATTGACTCATTCCATTCTGAAACAACTCGCATACGGTCATCAGTATGAATTGCGTTTCCCCAACCATCACCTAACGCTTCTTCTAACGTTAAATCTGCAATATCTAGCCACTTACTATTCGCATAGAGACATTGTCCATTAATATCCGTATAGAAAAGTTCAACCGACAACGTATCGGCAAAGCTTTTACCAAAACCATAAACTTTATCCAAATTAAATTTGATTGATTCAAAGACATTCATCTACTACCAAAAGGTTTTAATTTATTTAGAAAAAATGAGGCTGCTCTACTCATACATAAAAAGCAGAGAGTTCGATGACTATTATTCTTTTAAGAGGAAACAATACTAACGAATACAATTTCATACACCGCTTATAATTTATTTAAACTACTACTGCGGTTTCCATTCATCCCTTGAGATTCCTATACAAAAGGATAGCATGCGTATTTGTATTCCACAGAGAAAATTAAAATATAATTTTAATAACTTTTTTTTGTTTTTTTATAGTACTAATACACCTAAGTACTTTTAATAACTATAATTAAGCTTGTATAATAAGAGCATGAAAATATGTACATTTATACACGATGAAACCCTTCGCGTTGGCATCATAAAAGACTCTCAAGTTATTGACCTAGGCTCTAAATACTATGGGTCACAAGGTATGATTAATTTTCTTAAATCCCGTACTAATGCTAGCGTTAAAATTGATCTAGCTCAGTTATCAGGAAATAAGCGTTTCGAATTAACAGATATTGAACTGGTAGCGCCCATAGCTAAACCTGAAAAGTTCTTTGGCGTAGCCTTGAATTATGCAGATCACATTAAAGAAACTGGACTAGAACAACCCGAATATCCAACTTTATTTAATAAACAAAATAGTTGCGTTATTGGACCCAATGATGTGATTCACAGACCAAACGTTTCTGAGAAATTAGATTATGAAGGAGAATTGGGCGTCGTTATAGGTAAACGTTGTCGCCATGTGAATCGTGAAGAAGCCAAAACTGTCATTGCCGGTTATACCATCGTCAATGATGTTAGCGTTCGTGATTGGCAAATGCGTTCGCATACCTGGACACTAGGTAAGTCATTTAATACACACGGCCCTGTTGGTCCCTGGATTGTAACACCGGATGAAATTGGCGATCCGCATAATCTCAATATTAAAACCTGGGTTAATGAAGATTTAAGACAAAATTTTAGTACCAAACATCTGGTTTTCAATTGCTATTATCTGGTCGAATATTTATCTCAAGTCATGACGCTCGAACCTGGAGATATCATTGCAACAGGAACCAGCAGCGGTGTCGGTGTTAAAATGAAACCACGTGGATATATGAAACCGGGAGATGAAGTAAGAATAGAAATTGAAAATATTGGTGTACTGAAAAATTCAGTAATAGAAGAACCTGATTCGACTAAATTTATTGAATAAATAATATAGAGATTTAACGAGCAGATCTTTTGTTCACTGGCTAGGCAAAATCGCACGGGCAGATTTTTTGCTCCTGCACCAACCGTAGGCACTTTAGGCGAAATCTGCATACAGTACGTCCTGTACATAAATTGAAGGGAACTTATGATAATAAGTGACCGATTGAGTAGAACCTGCCCCGCGAGTGTAACGAGTCTTTGGGTACGGTTTTACCAACAGTAGGCGCTTTAGGCGACGCCACCCCAAAAGTTAGATAAGGACTAAAGAACAATCGTTAGGAGTAAGCAAGATCACCCGCATCTATTTTTTCCAGTAACCCCTGCATATAATCAAAACGATGTAAGGCATTATCCATTTCCAATAATTCCTGTTTTGCAGATATCTCAAATGGCAGCAAATCAGCTAAACGATCGCTGACCCAATTTGCCTCATCAAACCGCTCTGAATCAGTTAGAAAAGGTAATTCATATCGGTTACCAATTACCTTAAGCAAGTCAGAAAAACTCTGATATGAATCAGGTAAAATTGCATCATCTTCATCCAACCATTCGACTTCGCCTACATTCAAATTATCAGATCGAATTTCAGCATTATTTACTCTAAAACGTCGTTCACCTTTAACTCTTATACCGAGCAAACCATCATCCATTTGGTCCCAATCAATAATTTTTACAAAAGTACCCATATGGAAAAAGTCAGTATTTTCTCCGACTTCTTTACCTTCCTTAATTAAACAAATACCAAAACCACTATCTGTACGTAAACACTCACTTATCATATCAATATAGCGTGGCTCAAATATCCTTAGCTGAGTCTCTCCTTCGGGGAAGATAACCATATTCAAAGGAAATAGAGGAATTGTCATGAATCAGGTATTCCTTAGCTTAAAGCCTCAATCAGTTTTTTATGAATTCCACCAAACGCACCGTTACTCATAATTACTATTTGATCTCCCGGCTGATGATGTTCGGTAATCAAATTCACAATTGCATTGATATCAGTAAAGACCTGACAACGCTTACCTAGTTCACTCATATGTTTTGCAATATCCCAATCGACGTTTTCCGCCTGGAATAACAATACCTGATCTGCCTTTTCAAAAGAGGCCGCCAGAGTATTTGCATGAATGCCCATACGCATGGTATTTGAACGAGGCTCCATTATTGCGATAAGCCGTGCATCTCCCGCATGCTGACGTAAGGCTTCTAGTGTTTTTGATATCGCTGTCGGATGGTGTGCAAAATCGTCATATATACGTGTGCTATTTGCATCGAATATACACTCTAAACGACGCTTAACCGACTTAAATCCCGTCAAAGCCTCACAAGCCTTATCCACTGAAATACCAATGTGATCTGCAGCTACAATCGCTGCTAAGGCATTATGTGCATTATGCTCGCCTATCAAAGACCAATTCACTTCGCCAAGTATTTCGCCATCATGCTCAACTTTAAAGTTTCGATAATCGACACTTAAAGAAACAACGCCCCAGTTAGCGCTTACTCCGCCTAAAGTGACCGTTGATGCCCAACATCCCATTTCCAGTACATTTTTAACTTCCGTATCATTTTCCGGATAAATAACCAGTGCCTGCTCAGGCATAATTTTCATTAAATGATGAAATTCGCGCCTTATAGCAGCAATATCGTGAAAGATATCGGCATGATCGAACTCAATATTGTTAATAATTAAGGTTTTAGGGTGATAATGTACAAATTTTGAACGTTTATCGCAAAAAGCCGTATCATATTCATCAGCTTCAATAACAAAATAATCAGAATCTGTATAACGAGCGGAAATACCAAAATTTTCAGCAACTCCACCAATCAAAAAACCCGGATTAAAATCAGCATATTCCAATATCCAGCTCAAGATGGTTGTTGTTGTTGTCTTCCCATGCGTTCCTGATACAGCCAGAACATGTTTATTATGCAAAACATCTTTATATAACCATTCCGGACCAGATGTGAAGGGAATTTGTTCATTTAACACATGCTCAAGCGCAGGATTTCCTCGCGAGATGGTATTACCGACGATGACTAAATCGGGAACAGGGTCAAGATGCTCAGGTTTATAACCTTGCATCAACATTATCCCTTGTTGTTCCAATTGATCGCTCATCGGTGGATAAACATTTTGATCAGATCCGGTAACTTCATGCCCCAAAGTTCGGGCAATCTGGGCAAGTCCACCCATAAATGTGCCGCAAATTCCTAATATATGAATATGCACTAATGCGTCTCCATGGGCATGATCGCCGAAGTAAAACTAAAAATAATCCAGATGTATGTAATCGCAAGTATCACTGCCAGCATAAAATTTACCTCGAGAGCATGCCGTAAAATATGCGCCATAATAGCTATATTCCAACACGCTAATGCGACTAACAATAACAAGCCAATACTTTGACCTGAATTCGATTCAAACTCCCCGAGTTCACCAACACCAATCAAGATATAAACTGGAAATGCAATTATACTAATAATAATACCGGTACCGACTAATGCGGTCACCGTCTGTGTCCAACGCGATGACTTTCCTCTGATTTGCAATACTGCCAAAGAAAAAATCATAATAAGCGCCACTTCCAGAACACCGGCAAGTATAGCTTTCTCCAGCGGTAGAGACAGACTCTCTAACAATATGGATAAAGAACCGTAAACAACGACACAGAGTGTTAACAAGTCTTTTGATTCAGGAATATCCTGTGGTCGTTTGATCAAACGACAAATATCAAAGAAAGCTAAAAAGAGTACTTTGACTGTGGATAACATCGATTTTAAATAAGTCCTTATAAACGGTTACGAAAAGATTCGTAATCATATTGTTTTACTAATTCGAATTCATTTCTATTATTTAGTAAGTATGTCGCGGGAAAATTAATTCCATTAAACATGTTAGCCTTTACTTGCATATAAGCACCTATGTTTTCAAATACAACTCGACTTCCTATTTCCAGTGGTTCATTAAAAAAATAATCACCAAATAAATCACCACTTAAACAACTACATCCCGTCAAACGATATTCATATTCACTTTTTTTACAGGTATTCATAACCTTTGGTTGATATTGATATTCAAACACTTCTGGCAAATGATTTATTGCTGTATCTAATACAGCGACTTGTTTTCCTTCGCTATTAAACAAATCAATTACATTTGAAATTAAATAACCCGCCTGTCCTGTCACCGCTTTGCCTGGCTCAAGATAAACATCAACTTCATAGCTATCTTGTAGCCATTTAATAATATCCATTAGTGGTGTCAGCTCTGATTGCCCATTAAATAAATAACCACCGCCAAGATTTAACCATTTTAATTCATTAGTAGGGACACCAGACATAACTTTATGCACACTTTGTTTCATCTCATCAAAATTTTGTGATTCAAAATTATTATGAATATGTAAACCTTCAATAAACTGCCAATCAATTTTTACTTCTTTTTCTATAATGTCATTTAGCGAAACTCCCAACTTTGAATAAGTGCGACACGGATCGTATCGTTCATCTTTCAAAAAAGAGGTTTGCGGATTAATACGTAGCCCACAACTTGCTACGCTGTTAATTTTTTCTGAATACGTATTGGCTTGCGTATAAGAATTCAGGGTAACAAAATCAGAAAATTCGATAATTTCGACTAATTCATCTTCTCTGTATCCCGGAGTAGTGATATGTACCGTTTGCGAGTCATCGAGAATTTCTTTTGCGAGTTGAACTTCAAACAAGGAACTACAGGAAAATCCGGAAACATAAGGCTGAATCATTTTCAACAAGCCGGAAATATTTGCCGATTTAATCGAATAAAGCGGAAAACACGCCGTTTTTTCTTTTATATACGTCAGTATATCAAGAACATCATTGATCTTATTTTGATCATAGACGTAAGCTGGACTGATTAAATCAGATTTATGGAAAATTGAATCTTTCATGTTATTGTTGTTCTTATTATAAATTAAATAACCAAAAATTCCCTGAGGAACAATGATGAATCGTAATATCTCTCTTTATCTGGCTACTTCTCTTTTTCTATTTAGCCTGAACGTGAACGCAGAAGAATATAAAACTACCGGAGAAATGACCACCGAAGAACGCATAAAAGTCTCTGATTCAAAAGGTGAATATATTGAATGCCTAGATGAATCTGCAATCACTCGGCTTCAAACTCAAAATGACATTAGGGTAGTTGCTGATCATTCGATGAAAGATTGTGCTCCAGTACTTGAGGATCTCTATGATTATCTAACCGCAGCTAATTATGCTCCTGATGCGACCAAGGGTTTTCTTCGCAGTATTTCTAATCGTGCAGTGAATAAACTATTGTCTAACCTGATGATGTTTGCAGCTGCGAGACCGAAGTAAACAAACACTAACTCAGTCAAATTAGGTGCATAAATATATGAAATTATTTATGCCGTTTCCCCATCAGGCACTGCAAAAGGAGCAAATTGCTTAAGTGCCTGCTCATAAACATTACGTTTAAATGAAACAACTTCTTCTACCGGATGCCAGAAATCAACCCATTTCCACAAGTCAAATTCTGGCTTCGGTGAATGCGCTAAATTGACACAACTTTCATCAGCCATCAATTTAAGTAAATACCAGATTTGCTTCTGTCCTATACACAAAGGTTGAGTATTGCGGCGAATAAACCGTTTCGGCAGCCAATAACGTAACCAATCATCAGTAGCGCTTACAATTTCAATATGCTTGGATTCAAGTCCAGTTTCTTCCTGAAGTTCACGATACATCGCTGACTCGGCAGACTCATCTTTCTTAATACCACCTTGAGGAAACTGCCACGCATCCATACCCAAACGACGACACCAGAAAACCTTACCATCGTCATTCGTCAGTACTATTCCAACATTTGCTCTAAATCCTTCTGAATCAATCACACTTTAATTCCAAAAATAATCAATAATGAATTCTCCAATAATAGAGCAAAACAAGCAATTCATTTGCCTTATATTAAATAACTCCTAAAATGTCTCTTTTTAAATAAGCACTTAATATTCAATAACATGAAACTCGCAATATTTGATTTAGACAATACTCTAATCGCCGGAGATAGTGACTGCCTGTGGGGAGAATTCCTCTCAGAACAAGGCTATATCGATTCTGAAGCCTATCAAGCGGGACACGAAAGGTTTTATCAAGAATATGTCGAAGGCGAAATGGATATTCATGAGTTTCTGGAATTTCAGCTGAAAGTACTAGCGGATAATGATCGAGGCCAACTCGAAGCATGGCGAAAAACATATATAGAAGAAAAGATAAAACCTATCATGTTGCCAAAAGCAATTGAGTTAATTAATGATCATCGTCAGCAAGGACATGAGTTATTAATTATCACGGCTACGAATAAATTTATCACTGAACCCATAGCTAATGAATTTAATATCGATAATCTAATTGCCTGCGAACCAGAAATAATAGACGGTGAATACACTGGCAAAGTTGTCGGCACACCCTCATACGCCGAAGGTAAAGTAATTAGACTTAACGACTGGTTAAAAGATGTCGGACAAACATTCGAAGAAAGCTGGTTCTACAGCGACTCACATAACGACATTCCACTTTTAAATGAAGTGGATCACGCGATTGCTGTCGATGCGGATGAAACATTAATAACAGAAGCCAAAAAACAAAATTGGCCTGTTATTAGTTTAAGATAATGATTAATACTGATTTCGACCCAAAGCAGCAGTTTTGAGTAATCTTATATCGCTTCCGCTTTCCAGCGAAAATGAGCCTTTGAACAGAAACAGCTAAATTGCTATTCAAGGTATTTTTACATAATTACGACCGGCTGCTTTTGCGGCATACATAGCCGCGTCTGCTATCTCTAATAATTCATGAGAGGTTTCGGCATGTTCTGGAAAGGTGGAAATACCGATGCTGACAGTTAAATTGATATCTTCATTATTATTTATTGAAAAATGAGTGTCTTCAATCTGCTTGCGAAGGCGTTCCGCTAATTCTTCTGCTTTAAGTAAAGGTGTTTCAGGAAGAACGACGACAAACTCTTCACCACCATAACGCGCCGCATAGTCCGATTTACGAATCGAATCCGACAAAATCTTTGCAAAATTTTGGAGTACAGTATCCCCCGTCTGGTGTCCGTAGTTATCGTTGATAGATTTAAAATAATCGATGTCTATCATAAATAATGACAGTGTATGCTGATACCGTGATGCTCTTTCTATTTCATCATTTATACGTTGTATAAACATTCGGCGATTATAAAGTCCAGTTAAGGGGTCATGGGTTGCCATGTGTTTCAATTCATCTTCCATATTTTTGCGATCGGTGACATCACGAGCAATGCCTAATACGCCTATGATATTGCCTGTTTCGTCAGTTAACGGTGATTTAATCGTATTAAAAAATCGAATTTCATTTTTTATATTGACGGGTTCATATTCAATTTTAACTGTTTTTCCTGAAAGGGCTTCTCGATCATCGGCTTCAAATCCATGAATACCTTCATCTGGGTTACCTCTAACAAATTCTTCTGGCCAACCGTTTTCAATGTCCGTTCGACCGTATAGTTCTTCTGGTGTTTTACCCAATGCTTGCGCAAAGAAATCATTGCATAGGATGGTGCGTAGTTGTTTGTCTTTGACAAAAATTAAATCTTGCGAGGTATTGATAACATTTTTAAGGAGGCTTGAGATTTGAATAATTTTCTCATCTGCTATTTTACGTTCGGTGATGTTAAACACGACTGAACGGATTAATAATATCTCATCTTCACGATGTTCCTTAATACTTATTATATTTACAAAGAAAGATGTTCCATCATCCCGTAATAACTCCAATTCACACGATTGTTCGTTGTCACTCCCAAGTACTTTTTTGATATGCACAAGGAAGGTGTCCTGAAAATTTGGAGTACTTAAACAGGAAATTGTTGTGTTTATTAAAGAGTTTTTTTTCAACACCCAACATCTTAATTAAAGTCTTGTTTACTTCCAGAATGAACACTTCATTATCACAAACTATGTACCCTACAGGTGCTGTGTTGAAAAGGTCATGGTATCATTTCTTTTCGTATACGAGGTTTTCTTCACTCTTGAGTAGATTATCATTCTGCATCTCCAATTCAATCTGCTGGATTTGCAGTTCTTGCAAGAGTTTTTGAGTTTTATTTTCAGGAAGATCCAAGGCATTCTTACACTCCATCTTTTTATTCTAAAGATAAAGTGTTGCGTTGATCAGTTGAGGTCGCCGTATAAAGCGGACGTTAATATGAATTTGAAATAACTTCTTCTTATGGCCGATAGCAGAACAAATAATCTTCTGAATAAAAAAAGCTCTTACATAGAAATATGTAAGAGCTTTGATTAAAAACTAAAATTTTAAACTTAAAGAATCTTCGCTACTGCATCCCTTTCTTCTTCCAGTTCTTTTTGTGTAGCATCCATTTTTGACTGGCTGAATTCATCAATTTCCAAACCTTGTACGATGGAGTAATCACCATCTTTACACGTCACCGGAAATGAATACATTAAGCCTTCTGGTATACCGTAACTACCGTCACTCGGTACAGCCATGCTGACCCAATCTCCTTCCGCTGAGCCTAATGCCCAATCATGCATATGGTCAACTGCACCGTTTGCCGCTGATGCTGCACTTGAGGCACCACGTGCGGCAATAATTTCTGCACCACGTTTAGCTACTCTAGGAATGTATTCGTCTTTATACCAATCGATATCCACTAAATCTTTGGCTGCTTTACCACCAACCGTCGTATTAGAAATATCAGGGTATTGTGTCGTTGAATGATTTCCCCAGATGGTCATCTTGTTGATGTCACTGACTGCTGCACCTGTTTGTGCGGCAAGTTGTGCTAAAGCACGATTATGATCGAGTCGAGTCAATGCCGTGAAGTTACGTGAATTCAAGTCAGGTGCACTTAACATTGCTGTATGTGCATTAGTATTGGCAGGGTTGCCAACAACTAATACTTTTACATCACGACTGGCATTGGAATTTAATGCCTCGCCTTGAACTTTGAATATACCGCCATTTGCTTCCAGCAAGTCGCTGCGCTCCATACCCGGTCCACGCGGTTTTGCACCAACCAATATGGCATAGTCAGCATCTTTAAATGCGTCATTGGCATCATCTGCCAATACAAAACCAGCTGACAAAGGAAAGGCGCAATCATCTATTTCCATGACTACGCCTTCGAGTGCTTTCATTGCCGGAGTGACTTCTAGCAATTGCAAAATAACTGGTTGATCCGGTCCCAACATCTGACCGGAAGCAATACGAAACAATAAAGAATAACCAATCTGCCCTGCGGCACCGGTTATAGCAACACGTACAGGTGATTTCATCTTTTTGCTTCTCCTTTCATATTTATTTATTATTTTTATAGCAAGTTTTAGCCACGTTTGTCAATTGACACATAGTCTCTGTTTTCAGAACCCGTATACAACTGTCTAGGACGACCAATCTTGAAATCAGGGTCTGCCATCAATTCTAACCATTGTGATACCCAACCCGCAGAACGAGCTAAAGCAAACATAACGGTATACATTGGTGTCGGGATACCTAATGCTTTAAGAATAATGCCAGAGTAGAAATCAACATTTGGATATAACTTACGTTCGATGAAGTAATCATCTTTAAGCGCAATTTCTTCAAGCTGCATTGCGATTTCAAACGCAGGTTGATCAATCGTATCAATCGTTTCCAACAAATCATGACACATTTTTCTGATGATGGTAGCGCGTGGATCATGATTCTTATAAACACGATGACCAAAACCCATTAGTTTGAATGGATCACTCTTATCTTTAGCGCGAGCTATAAACTTCGGAATATTGTCAGTCGTACCAATTTCAGCCAACATCTTCAACACCGCTTCGTTTGCACCACCATGCGCTTTACCCCATAAGGTAACAATACCAGCAGAGATACAAGCAAAAGGATTAGCTTCTGCACTACCTGCCAACCTTACGGTTGAGGTAGATGCGTTTTGCTCATGATCAGCATGCAAAATAAGCATCAAGTTCAATGCTTTTACTGCAATAGGATCGATCTCATATTCACGCATCGGTACTGAAAACATCATGTTGAGGAAATTCTCGACATAGCCCAAATCATCACGTGAATAAACAAAAGGATGACCTACAGAATGTTTGTAGCAATGTGCTGCCAAAATAGGCATTTTTGCAACTATGCGAAGTGCGGTTAATTCACGATAGTCAGGATCATTAATATCCATCGCTTCGTGGTAATAAGAAGATAACGCACCGGTAACACCAATTAACATCGACATTGGATGTGAATCATAACGATAGCCCGAATAAAAACGTTCCAGATGCTCATGCACCATATTACGTTTATTCAAGTCCGCTTTATATTTTTCGAATTGCTCTGTAGTCGGCAATTCACCGTAAATCAACAAATAAGTGACTTCTAAATAAGAGCTATTTTCAGCTAATTGGTCAATTGGATAACCACGATGAAGTAAAACACCCTTTTCTCCATCCAAATAAGTGATAGAGCTTCTGCATGCCGCCGTCGTCACAAAACCTGGATCGAAGGTAAACATACCCAGCTCTTTATATAAGGTCTTGGTCTCAATGACTGGGGCACCATAAACACCGTCCAGTATCGGACATTCGACCTTATTTCCAGTCCGGTTATCGGTAATTGTGACTGTATCAGCCATAAATTTCTCCCTACTTATATCTTATTATTATTGATGATTGAAAAATTGTGTAAGGATACAGAACATAAGGGTAACGGAGCAAGGAAAGTTATTTATTATCCGGTCTAAATAGTGCGTAAAAGACTCCAGTCTCTCTAAAAATGGTCTAGAATTATAGGGATTAACTTCAGGAAATCTTATAGTTAGAGGTGATACTTGTCTTAAATAGATCAATTATTTTAAGACTGCGACATTTCTTTCAAAATTTTAGTCCGGCAGCCAGATTGCTGCGATAAATAACAATAATTAAAGGAATAACGTATGAAAAACACGGTACCATCGTACTTATACAGTGGTAATGCCTGGTTTGTAGAAGAATTATACGAGAGCTATCTGAGTAAACCAGAAAGTATCGACCCGCATTGGCGTGATTATTTTGATTCACTTCAAGATGGTACGGCAGCAAAGGATATTGCGCATACGCCGATACAGCAAGCCTATGCCAATGCGGCTAAACACCCACAACGCGGAAAATTGACGCTAGCAGCACCCGCAGCCGATGCTGTTTCCCACCAAAAACAAACTGCCGTTTTACAATTAATTAATGCGCACCGATTTAATGGACACCGCCAAAGCGATCTGGATCCATTAAAACAATACCAGCGACCGGAAATTCCTGAGCTTGATCCTGCATATCATGGCTTAACCGAAGAGGATATGGAGAAAACCTTTAATACCGGTTCATTATTTGCTCCCGATGAAATCACCTTACGTGAAATAGTCCATATCATTAAAACAACGTATTGCAATCACATTGGTGCGGAATACATGCATATTAATGAGACCGAGCAAAAACGTTGGCTACAAAAGCGACTCGAAGAATCTCTTGCCACACCTAATTACGATAAGGAAGAACGGATCCGCATACTGGATCGCGTTATTGATGCCAATGCATTGGAAGAATATCTGCACACTAAATATGTCGGTCAAAAACGCTTCTCCGTCGAAGGCGGCGAATCGCTAATTCCGCTACTGAATGAAATTATTCAATCCGGCGGCGCACAGGATATTAAAGAAATCGTTATTGGTATGGCTCACCGTGGTCGACTTAATGTATTGGTCAATATCATTGGTAAAAAACCCAGTGAATTATTTGATGAATTTGAAGGTAAAGTTGTTACTGATATTAAAGGTTCAGGTGATGTGAAATACCATAAGGGTTATTCATCTGACATTAGCACGCCCGGCGGCAGTGTTCATTTAACACTGGCATTTAATCCTTCGCACCTTGAAATTATTGACCCCGTTGTTGAAGGATCTGTCAGAGCTCGACAAGATAGACGTAGCGACCATACCCATAATGAAGTATTGCCAATATTAATTCATGGCGATGCCGCATTTGCAGGTCAAGGTGTCATCATGGAAACCTTCAACCTTTCGCAAACTCGTGGGTATACCACTGGCGGTACCGTACATGTCATTATTAATAATCAAATTGGTTTTACCACTAGCGACCCTCTTGATTCACGCTCGTCACTTTACTGTACTGATGTTGCCAAAATGGTTCAGGCACCTATCTTCCATGTTAATGGAGATGATCCGGAAGCAGTCGTATTCGTTACCAGGCTTGCGCTTGATTTCAGGATGGAATTTAATAAAGACGTTGTTGTCGATATGGTTTGTTATCGTAAACATGGACACAGTGAAGCGGACGACCCAATGTCTACACAACCGATTATGTATCAACAAGTTCGCAAACATCCCGGGGTTCGTAAATTACATACGGATAAACTCATTGCGGAAGGCGTTATTACCCAAGAAGGCGCAGATGCGATTGCTAAGGAATATATTGATTCGCTGGAGAGTAATCAAGGTGTTGCCGGTACTCATGCAGAACATGCTAATCCAAAATATCTAATCGATTTTTCACATTTCATTGGTACGAAATGGGATCAGGATGTCGATACTACTATTAGCGAAACTGCCGTAAAAAAATTATCTGAATTAATTACAACAATCCCTGATGGATTTGCTTTAAGCCCTGCGGTTAAAAAGATAATTGAAAATCGCGTAAAAATGGGTAATGGCGAAATGTTAATCGATTGGGGTTTTGCCGAAACGATGGCTTATGCTTCGTTAATCGATGCAGGTTATCCCATCCGACTTTCTGGGCAAGACAGCGGCCGAGGTACGTTCTTCCATCGCCACGCCGTGTTGCATAATATGGAAAATGGTAAAAAACATTTACCACTACAACATATTAAAAAGGGACAACCCGAATTCCGGGTCATTAACTCAACCCTTTCTGAAGAAGCAGTATTAGCTTATGAATATGGCTATAGCAGTGCAGAGCCCAATGCCTTAGTTATTTGGGAAGCACAATTCGGTGACTTTGCTAATGGTGCCCAAGTCGTGTTTGATCAGTTTATTAGTTCTTGCGAATCAAAATGGGGGCGTTTTTGTGGCTTAACCGTCATGTTACCTCACAGTTATGATGGCCAAGGACCAGAACATTCCTCCGCACGACTAGAACGTTTTTTACAACTTTGTGCAGAACAAAACATGCAAGTGTGTTTTCCAAGTACACCGGCACAAATGTTTCATATGCTACGACGACAAATTCTTCGACCTTATCGCAAACCATTAATTATAATGAGCCCAAAAAGTTTATTGCGCAGGAAATTATCTTCTTGCCCGGTAGATGAATTAATTAAAGGAAAATTCCAAACCGTCATTAATGAAATAGATGATATTGATTCAGAGCAAGTAACACGTCTGCTCTTTTGTAGTGGCAAAGTATATTTTGATTTACTGGAACAACGAAGAGAAAGTAATATTACTAATATTGCTATTTCACGAATTGAACAGTTATTTCCGTTTCCACATGATGATGTCAAAACCGTGCTTAATTCCTATCCAAACTTGAAAGAAGTTGTTTGGGTACAGGAAGAACCAAAGAATCAAGGCAGTTGGTATTACATGCAATCTCGTGGAACCATGATTGGCGTATTAAGCGACCAACACACTTTTGGTTATGCCGGCCGCTTTTATTCGGCATCACCAGCAACGGGTTTATTACCTATACATAATGCCCAACAAAAACAATTAGTTTCAGATGCATTACAACTTGGTAAACTTGAAGTAACAAGTCATAAATAAAATACGTATTTACTATATAAGGAGAAGATCGTGCTGATTGACGTCAAAGTTCCTGTCTTAGCAGAATCAGTCGCTGAAGCAACACTAATAACCTGGCAAAAACGTGCTGGGGATCAGGTGAAGCGTGGTGATAATTTAATCGACATAGAAACCGATAAAGTCACTCTTGAAGTATCCGCTTTGCATGATGGCGTTCTTTTGGAAATATTAAAAGATGATGGTGAAACGGTACTAAGCGATGAGCTCATTGCTAGAATTGATACCGAAGCAACTAATACCGAGACAGCTTCGACAGAACCACAACAACAATCTCTTCCTGAAATGGGTACAAATTCAGAAGCGTTATCAGATGATGATTTGCCAAAATTAAGTCCTGCTGTACGAAACCTAATGGAAGAAAATAAACTTAGTGCCGGCGATATTCCTACATCAACTGACCGTATTACCAAGGAAGATGTACTTCGCCATATAGATGGCAAAGACAGCAGTGATAAGAGTGATATTGTCGCAGAAAAAGAAAAACCTGCTAGTGTAGAGGCTCCTCCTGTTGAGGTTGCAACTCCAGTAGTGGTAGCTGCTCCAGAACCAAAAGTGGTTCCCCCTACTCCTGCACCTGCACCCACTCCTACGTCGACTCCAATTCAAGCTAAAGCAAAAGTTGAAGCTGCAAAACAAGCAACATCAGTACCCGTATTAACCAGCAGTACTGGCGATAGACCTGAAGAAAAAGTACCAATGACACGTTTACGCAAACGTGTAGCTGAAAGATTATTAAACGCACAAAAAGAAAATGCCATCTTAACGACGTTCAATGAAGTTAATATGCAACCAGTCATGGATATGCGCAGTCGTTATAAAGATGAGTTTGAGAAAAAACACGGCGTAAAACTTGGCTTCATGTCTTTCTTTACTCGCGCCGCAATAGAAGCATTGAAAAAATTCCCTGTCATTAACGCATCCATCGATGGTGACGACATCATTTATCATGGTTACTTTGATATAGGTATTGCCGTTAGTGCTCCAAAAGGTTTAGTCGTACCTGTAGTCCGAGATGGCGACACATTATCTTTGGCAGAGATCGAAACCAGTATTAGAGGCCTCGGTGAAAAGGCCAAAGATGGCAAACTAACTATGGATGATTTAACCGGTGGTACATTTACCATTACTAATGGTGGCATATTCGGTTCATTACTATCAACCCCAATATTAAACCCGCCGCAAAGTGCGATACTCGGTATGCATACAATACAACAACGTCCTGTCGCGGAAAATGGTGAGGTTGTTATACGACCAATGATGTATCTTGCTTTATCTTATGATCATCGCATTATCGATGGTCGTGAAGCAGTTCAATTTCTAGTGTCTATAAAACAACAACTGGAAGATCCTGCACGTTTATTATTACAATTATAATGGCAACGATTAATGACAATGTTAATAACTATTTATTAAACGTCATAACATTCTAAAAAAAGTTTAAGGAATAACAAATGAAAAAATATGATGTTGTTGTCATTGGTGCTGGGCCTGGTGGCTATGTCACTGCTATCCGTTGCGCACAGTTAGGACTCACTACTGCTGTGGTAGAAAGCTGGATTAATGATGAAGAACAACCTGCATTGGGTGGCACTTGTTTAAATGTGGGTTGTATCCCATCAAAGGCACTACTGGATTCCTCACATCATTTTCATCACATTAAGCATGAAGCTGGCGAACACGGCATTACTGTCAGCGGCGCGGCCATAGACGTAAACAAAATGGTGGCACGTAAAGCCAAAATCGTTAAAGAATTAACTCAAGGCATTAGTGGTTTATTTAAAAAGAATAAAATTGACTGGTTAAAAGGTCGAGCTAGAATTATTAATAACAAAGAAATTGAGATTTCACCGCAACATGAAACGCATGATGAAAAAACAATTGTTGAAGCGAATAGTATTGTTATTGCCACTGGCTCGGTACCAACAAAAATTCCACCCGCGACTGTTGATGATAAGTTAATTGTCGACTCAACCGGCGCACTTAAATTTAATGAAGTTCCGCGTCGCCTCGGTGTCATTGGTGCTGGCGTAATTGGCCTTGAACTCGGTAGTGTCTGGAATCGACTCGGTTCTGAAGTTATTGTTCTCGAAGCTTTGCCGGATTTTCTTGCATTAGTCGATCGTCAAGCGGCTAAACAAGCCGAAAAAGTTTTACGTAAACAAGGGATGGATATTCGCCTCGGTGCTAAAGTAACCGGGACAGGTTGCAACAATCGTGAAGTCACAATTAATTTTGAAGATACTGAAGGCAAGAAACAGATTACCGTTGATAGATTAATCGTCGCAGTAGGACGTGCTCCGAATACGAGCGGATTAGGTGCTGATGATTGCGGTCTGGAAATTGATAAACGCGGTTTTATTATTGTTGATGATCAATGTCAAACCAGTCTGGAAAATGTTTACGCCATCGGCGATGTGGTCCGTGGCCCTATGCTTGCACACAAAGCGTCAGAAGAAGGTGTTGCTGTAGCTGAAAGATTAGCTGGAAAACCGGGACATATTAATTTCGATACGATTCCCTGGGTCATTTATACCTGGCCTGAAATCGCATGGGTAGGCAAAACAGAAGAGCAATTGAAAGCAGATGGAATTGAATACCGAGCAGGTAATTTTCCGTTCATGGCGACAGGTCGTGCTAAAGCGATGGGAGAAGCAACCGGATTTGTAAAAATTCTGGCGGATGCTATAACTGACCGTATTTTAGGCGTTCATATCTTTGGGCCTAGTGCATCAGAATTGATTGCTGAGGCGGTACTAGCAATGGAATTTGATGCTAGTGCAGAGGATATTGCTCGTACCATACATGCGCATCCCACGCTTTCAGAAGCGATGCACGAAGCTGCTTTAGGAGTTGATGGTCGAACGATTCATATGTAGAGCTAGTAGTGTGTGGTAACTACAGTAGTTTAAAGCGGAAAAAATTACACATCCATGTGCGAATATTCAGTGTAAAAGAAGAGGAGGTCATTTACATACACTGTGTTCTTAAGGAGATACAAATATTTAATCTTTGAAATAGAAACATGCAGTCCTATTTTTCAGACCATCTCTAGGTCGCGTAAGATACAACGCTACTAATTCGTGTACAATATCTATTTTATTGATATATTGTTTCCAAATAAGAAACAATAAGGTTTTGAGATGGATAAAGTCATGAGTATGCGGGTTTTTTCCGCTGTTGCTAAAAATGATAGTTTTTCAGCTGCGGCAAAAAAATTATCCATTTCCAAAGCCATGGCCTCCAAACATGTGCAAAATCTTGAAAGTTCGCTAGGCGTCCGGCTGTTCAACAGAACAACTCGAAAATTGAATTTGACGGATGTTGGTAGTGCTTACTATGACAAAGTTGATGCTATTCTGACTGACATTGATGAAACAGAGCTTGCAATCAGTCAACTCAACTCTGAACCCAGGGGTACGCTAAAAATAATGGCACCACCTTCCTTCGGTGCATTCCACTTATCTCGCGCTTTATCAGTCTACTTAAGAAAATATCCTGATGTTTCAACAGTAATTGAACTCAGTAACCGCATACCTGATTTAGTCGAAGACGGAATAGACTTGGCTTTTTATCTCGGTGAATTAGATGATTCTAGCTTTGTCGCCAGAAAAATAGCTTCCACAAGACATGTTATTTGTGCCTCACCCTATTATTTAAAACAGAATGGCACGCCTCAGACACCGGATGATTTGGCAAAACATAACTGCATGATCTATGCGCCAAGAACTGTACATAATGAATGGGACTTTATTAATAATAACGTAAAAATAAAAGTTAAAATTTCTGGCGATATCCAATGTAACAATGGAGATGCCTTACGCATTGCCGCGATTCAAGGTTGTGGTATTGCACAACTACCTACTTATATGGTCGGCCTCGATATTCAATCAGGACGCTTAAATGCCCTACTTGAAGAATACGAACCTGATAAATTACCTATATACGCTATATATAATCACAGAAAATATTTATCCGCAAAAATACAAACATTTATTGAGTTTATGTATGAACTTTACCAACCAGAAGCTTACTGGAATGAGTGGGCTTGATGTTTATTTGGATAATAATTCGTTACATTTATATAATCTTATTTATGACTCCACGGGTATTGTAAAAACAAATAATTGGTAGGTAAGCCTCTGTTTTCTAACGAGCCCACTCGATAGAACACAATATTACTAAAGAACTTACTGTCGACATAACTGATAAAAACTAGAGCCCTAAAACAAATACATAAGCCTTATTAATAATTTTCAGTTAAATCAGCTAGACCTTCATCTAAATTCTGTTCTTGTATAACAATATCATTTCGTAGTGATTCAATATGCAGGCTAGATACTCAGGAAATCGAATCGCAAAAATTTCATAAAACTGTTCTAAATAATGTTTGACAAAGCTATTTCAAAGATATATGTTGCACCGCAATAAATATTGCAATGCACAAAACTGAGGATATAAATAATGAAAAACCAAATAATTGAAGAATTAACAAATGTTACATCAACATCATACGAAACTATGAAGAGTCTGGGAGATATCAACTCCAGTACACTTCGCAAAATAGCTGATTTACAGTTTGATTTCATCAACACGATTATGGAATCTAGTGTTAAACAAACTAAGTCTTTGAGTAGCAAGACAAAAACTACAGATATTTTTGAAAACAGTGCTGAATTTGTAAATGATTACAATGAAAAAATGACTGGTTTTACCAAGCAGTCGGTTGAAATCCTAACTGAATCACGTGATGAAGTGACAAACTTATTTGAAAAGGCAGTTACTTCTATGACAGCATCGGTAAAGCAGTCAGATAAAACGACTAAAGCATCAACAGCAAAACCTGCTACTAAAAAACCTGCTAAGAAAGCAGCGTAATCAATCGCAATAGTACTTCTTCCTCTTACAAAACCACATTCTATTGTTTATATGGAATGTGGTTATTTTTTCGAGGCGTGAATATTCTAGTATAGAGTTATGTAAAAATGAATAGTGCAGTGCAGCATTTTGCATGATATTATAGCTTACATTTAGATTTTAAGCGGTAATTAAAGTTACAAATATTATCTACCAAAACAAACATATTTTTAGGGCATCAGATTATGAATGACAAAACTAAATTTCCTTTCTGGAATACAAACTGGATGGATGGCCAAACGGACTGGTTTCAGAACCAAAACCAGTATCTGAATGCCTGGTCTTCTTTTCAAAACTTCATGCCGAGTTCATCTTCTGGTATCCCACCAATGGCTGAAGCAATGAATAGCTGGTGGAAATCAGTCTCACCTTCTCTGGATGGTCAGAACCATGATTTTTACAACAAAATGATGCAGCAGGGACAGGCTCATTATTTCATGGGCGAGCAGTTCAGCAAATTGCTGGAAGGTATGAGCGATGTAAATACACAATCCGAAGATTGGCAAAGTGTATTGAATGATAATTTCGCATCGATGAAGTCTATGTTTGAAGGTGGTAATGCAGGTATACAAGGTGCATTTACGAATTCACCTTATACGATGGGTGGCTTTAATGCAGAACATTTCAAAGTAGCCGATATGACGTCTACCATCGAAAAATTATTATCAGTGCCGGGCGTAGGACCGGATCGCAACACTCAGGCAGAGATGCAGGAAGGTATTAAACTGCTGAATAACTATCAACAGGTTTCCAGTGAATTTCAGGCCGAGATAAGTAAGGTCGGTATTGAGGCATTGGAAGCGATGCGCCTTAGAATTCTGGAAATGGCAGTGCAGGGAAAAGAGATAAAAAGCTTGCGAGAGATATATGACTTGTGGGTTGATTGTAATGAAAAGGCCTATGCAGAACTTGTCTATACCGATAAGTATTCAGAGTTATATGGTCGTCTGTCAAATTCCTTGCTTGCTGTAAAACAGCATCAAGGCAAGGCAATGGATAAGATTCTGGCAAAAATGAATATACCTACACGTCAGGGAATGAAATCAGTTTTGAAGCGAGTACAAGAAATGAAACGAGCTCAGTCTAAATCTGATACAAAAATTACAAATTTGGAGAATGAGCTTCAAGCCCTGCGTGAATTGATAAAAGATGAGAAAACAAAACCAGCAGCAGCCAAACCTCGTACCACGACTGCCGCTAAGAAGACTATAAAAAAGGACGCAAAAAAAGTAGTTAAGAAGGCTGCCAAGAAGACATCAAAGAAAGTGGCTAATAAATCTTCTGCTAACAAATAATTGTTAGCGATATTTAAAATTATTACATTTATGACTATAGGAGCATAAAAAGTGATCCCTTTTCAAATGAAACCTGATGAGATTGCTCAGGAAATATCCGATTTTAATGGCAAGCTAGCACAAGGTTTGAACACCCTGTCAGAGATTGGTGAGCTTGAGGATGGCATATCACCAAAAGATGCCATCTATAAAGAAGACAAAATGGTGCTTTATCACTATAAAGCTCGCGTTGAAAAACAAAATCCTGTCCCACTATTGATTGTGTATGCCTTGGTAAATAGACCTTATATGGCCGATCTTCAGGAAGGTCGCTCAATGGTTCAAGGTTTGCTGGATGCTGGCGTAGATGTTTATCTGGTTGACTGGGGCTATCCTGATGAAGGTGATAGCTTTTTGACATTGGAAGACTACATAAACGGATATATTGACCGTTGTGTCGATGTGATTCGTGATAAACATAGCCTGGATAAAATTAATATTTTAGGTATCTGTCAGGGAGGAGCGTTCAGCCTATGTTATACGGCACTACATCAGGAAAAGATTAAAAATATTATTACCACTGTCACACCAGTAGATTTTCATACTAAAAATGATCTACTGAGCAAAATGGTGCGTTACATTGATGTGGATCTACTTGTCGATACAGAAGGCAATATTTCCGGTGATGATATGAACTCTACCTATCTATCCATGAAACCTTTTCAGTTAATGGGTCAGAAATATGTTGATCTGGTTAATATTCTGGATGATACGGATAAATTACGTAACTTTATGCGGATGGAAAAATGGATTTTTGATAGCCCAGATCAAGCTGGCGAGACCATTCGACAATTTACCAAGCAGTTCTATCAGGAGAATGGCTTGATTAAGGGCACAGTCAAGATAGGAGATGATCTGGTTGATCTAGAGAACATCACAGTTCCAATATTGAACATCTATGCCGCAGCAGATCATCTGGTGCCACCAGATTCATCTAAGGCTTTGGCTGGCTGTGTTTCAAGTAAAGACTATACCGAACTTGAATTCCCTGGAGGACACATTGGTATCTTCGTCAGTGGCAAAGCACAGGCGTTAATTCCACCTGCAGTGGGCAAATGGCTGGATGAGAGGACTTAAACTAGTAGCTTAATTTGTACTTTTCACAGCACATAAAAAACCGGGTATATTCCCGGTTTTTTT
>LWDU01035441.1_pt1 | contig 37910 bp, 42 predicted proteins | sample 727161 | NCBI WGS metagenome assembly LWDU01 (sample SAMN04566230, study PRJNA314399) | hydrothermal vent metagenome | isolation source: deep sea hydrothermal plume seawater | place: Mexico: Gulf of California, Guaymas Basin | collected 2004-07-11
CCAGATCCAGGCCGAGAGATATGCTGGTCTCGATCCACGGTACAACTCGCGAGATATCGTCGAAATCCATATCACCACGGGTGCGCAAAGTGTGGACTATCTGCTGGGTCCAGGTCGTGCCGCTCTTGCCGAAAGGTGTGATCACCACATCCGTTGGCCTGATTTTCAGCGCCAATCCCGTCTCATATCCTTCTGCAGAAAAGAGCGGTTTGGTTATCTCTCGCAATTCGGCGAGGCTAGTGGCGCGTTTTGCTGGTTTGGTCTTATCCACGATCTATCCTAGCGCTTTTTTGGCGTATGTCAGTCGGCATGAACGCTTACTCGTTTTACGAGCCAGAACATGGCGATAAACAAAATAACATACATCCCTGCGGCGAAAGCATAGGGAATTGTCGGGTTATATTGATACATCAAGCCGCCGATGAACGGGCCAATAGTAAAGCCAAGGGGGCCGCACGAACCTGCGACCCCGGCAACGGCACCCTGTTCTGCCGGAGAAACTGCCAGGGATGCGCCAGCCATGAATCCGGGGCCTGCCAGTCCCATGCCGAATCCAAGGAATGTCATGGCAAGGGTGAGCAGTAATTGTGTCTCCACGAAAGTCATCAACGTGAATGCAACGATTAACAGGGGCATGGCGAGTCTTAGCAGTGTAAAAGGTTTGATATCGAGTCTTTGGACGATCACTAGCTGTGCAAACAATGATGCTGCGCCAGTGCACATCATGGCCAGGCCAAAGGTCTGGGCAGTTTCGCCGGGACCAAGACCCAGAACATCCTGAAACCTGAAGCCCATCGTCTGCTGCACAAGTGCAAATCCTGTAAACATGCAAACCCCGACAATGACAAATGGCAGTATTCGTGGGTCACCTGGGTTGTGGGGCGATTCAGGCAGGAACTTGAGGATAAATAGACCATTGAGAAACGCGAAGACCGCGATTGTCCACAAGGGCGTGAGCAGCGATATGACCGCCAGACCGGCCAGTGCCGGGCCAAGAATAGATCCGATGTTATTGGCTGCACCGGCGGCTCCCATTCCTTTTGTTCGGTTGCTGACATCTGTGATGTCAGCCATGTAGGCCGTCGCGGCGGGCATTCCGGCGGACATAAGGCTTGCGTGTGTCACGCGCGCAACAATCAGGCAGATAAAGAGCGGCGTGCCCAGCAACCAACCTGACAGGCCAAGGTTAAGCACCGTGTTGAATATAATAGTCCCCAGGGAAAACCCGAACACGCCGATCAACATGACGCGTCTTCGGCCATATCGGTCGCTTAACCTACCCCAGTGTGGAGAAGAGAGAAATACCGTCAGTGACGAGATGGAAATAATGCTGGTGATCTGAAAGTCCTGCAGCCCGAGTTCACGGCCAAGGGGTGCAAGCACAGGAAACAGAACGGTAAAGCCCATCCCCATGATGACCAGGGAAGCGAGTAGTGTGCGACGGGACCTTTCGTGCTGCGCGCTAGATGGGGATGGTTCGATTGTGGGTTCCAGGTGTTGTGAATCCAGGTTGACTCACTTTATTAAGCGCGCATCTTAAACGGTTGTACCTTGATGGCCACCGCTCAGATGGTCTCGGCTCAAAAAAAGTTAGGCGTTGGGTGCGCAGAAGATTTCGTACAGGGACTCAATCAATAGAGATGCCTCACCTTCTTTCAACGAGTAATAGACGGTCTGCCCGTCGCGGCGGGTTTCCACCACGTCTTCATAGCGCATTCGCGCCAGGTGCTGGCTGAGCGGGGATTGGTTCACGCCAACCTTATTGGCGAGTTCGCTCACAGATTTTTCGCCCATCTTGAGTTCACAGAGCACCATCAATCGATGCGGATGGCCTAAAAGCTTGAGCATATCGCTAGCTCTTGTGGCCGAAGTTTGCATGGTTTCGAGATCCATGGATTAGTTCCTTTACTACAGTGATAAGATTTGAAAAGCGGGAAAAGTTACCAGTTTTTCGTAGCACGTGCTGGTTTAAAAATTCAGCTGAACTTGTAGTTGCGCTGTTTATATTAATATGTAAGAATTTTATAATATACGTACAAAAACATCTATCGATAGAACAGATAGTTCTAAACAAGGGCCGGATTGATGGAAAAGACCGATAAGCAGGCAGGGGAGCTGCTGCCGAAGCCGGAGCTTGCAAGGCGGAGATTCCTGATGGGCTCGATGGGCCTCGTTGGTGGTGCTGCCGCAGGACTCGTGCCGGGAGTCAGTGCTACAGGCAATAACCTTCCGCCCAACGTCCCCGCATGGACAAGATCACTAGGGCCCGGCGTGTTAACGAATCCGTATGGCCAACCGTCCCCGTTTGAAAGTAATGTCCAGCGAAGAACAGTGGATTGGCTTACACCCGACAGGATTGCCTCGATCAGTTTTACGCCACTGGCAGACCTGAAGGGGATTATTACTCCAAGTGGGGTGGTATTCGAGCGATATCATGCAGGGTTGCCAGCAATAGAACCTGCTGAACACCGGCTAATGATTCACGGGATGGTCGACCGGCCTCTTATTTTCACGATGGAAGACTTGATGAAGTTTCCCTCTTCTTCTGTCATCAGGTTCCTGGAATGCCCAGCGAACGGTGGCATGGAGTGGCGGGGTGCGCAGATGGATGGTGTCCAGTTTACCCACGGAATGCTTGCCTGCTGCGAGTGGACAGGTGTGATGTTGTCCACGCTGTTATCAGAAGCCGGTGTTAAGAAGGGTGCTAACTGGGTCCTGGCTGAAGGCGCGGACGGCTCGCACATGAGTCGCTCTATTCCGATGAATAAAGCCATGGATGACGCGATGATTGTTTACGCGCAAAACGGAGAGATGCTTCGCCCTGAACAGGGATACCCGGTTCGCCTGATCAATCCTGGGTGGGAAGGCAATACCTGCGTTAAGTGGTTAAGGCGGCTGGAGGTTGGCGACAAGCCCTGGCATCACCGTGAAGAGACTTCAAAGTACTCCGATCTGATGCCTGATGGCACATCAAGAGAGTTCAGCTTCGTTCAGGAATGTAATTCTGTCATTACTAGCCCATCGCCAGAGAAGCCCTGGAAACAGAAAGGCAGGTATTGGGTGGAGGGCCTTGCCTGGTCAGGACATGGAAAAATAAAACATGTCGATGTGTCTACAGATGGTGGTATCAGTTGGAGGGAAGCCAGGTTCACCAGCATCGTTTTGCCCAAGGCGCTCACCCGCTTCGGGATTGAACTGGACTGGGACGGTTCGCCACTGCTTCTCCAGAGCCGTGCCGTTGATGAAACAGGCTTTGTGCAACCAACTTATGCACAATTGAAAAAGGTCCGCGGGACAAGCTCGATTTATCATAAGAATGCGATTCACACGTGGCAGGTTCGACCGGACGGGAGCATCGCGAATGTCCAGCTTTCGTAGAACCCAGATTGTTTTGTTTGTCGCTTTGTTTGGAGGTGGCATGTTTGCAAGTGTCAGCTCTGCAGATGAAGGTGCCCTTTATGGGTACGGGAAAACCGCAACCATCGAAGAAATTTCAGGATGGGATATTGATGTAAGGCCTGACGGTAAAGGCCTGCCGCCCGGCGCTGGTTCCGTTGAAGATGGCGAGTACCTTTACGAAGACAAGTGCGCCGAATGTCACGGCAGTTTTGGCGAAGGTAATAATCAGTTTCCGGCGTTAGCGGGCGGTGAGGGAACATTGACCGATAAGCGGCCGCATCGCACTGTGGGAAGTTACTGGCCCCATACCAGTACGCTCTGGGACTATATCAACCGCGCTATGCCTTACACTCAGCCGGAATCTTTATCGGACACCGAGGTGTATGCGATCACAGCCTACGTGCTGTTCCTGAATGATCTTGTTGCTGACGACTTTGTGCTGTCCCGTGAAAATTTTTCCACGGTTGATCTGCCTAACAAACCCAACTTTGTTCCGGATTCGCGGCCGGACACTTATAATGTCCGCTGTATGAAAGATTGCAAAGAACCCGGTTCTATTCATGTGGTCACCAGTGTTGAGCGTCAGCCCGCCCAGGCTGTCATCGCACGGTCCGCGCCTCTGCCAGTCCCTGTAGGTGAAGACATTTATCGCCAGGCCTGTGGTTTGTGCCATGACAATGGCGTTACGGGTGCACCAAAGCCTCGTGACGACAGAGACTGGAGCGGACGCGTTGACCAGGGGATGCAAGTGTTGGTCAGGCATGCCATTGAGGGTTTTCAGGGGGAAACCGGCATCATGTTGCCAAAGGGCGGCTTTAGCCACCTGTCGGACGAAGAGGTCGAAAGTGCGGTTGTTTATATGGTGGGAGAAAGCTTGTGATTCGTTACTTGATGCTCTCAATATTATTACTACCTTGTTTACACGCCGGTGCATCGTCCACCATCGAACGGGGAAAAGCGATTGCCGAGAACCGTAACAAGGGTAACTGTCTCTCCTGTCATTTTGTCCAGGGCGCCGAGATGACAGGCACCATTGCACCGCCGTTAATCAGCATGAAACTTCGCTATCCCAACGCTGCGAAACTTCGGTCCCAGATATGGGACGCTACTGCACAAAACCCGGAAACAGTAATGCCTCCTTATGGCCGGCATTTAATCCTGACCGAGGAAGAAATCGATCAAGTGTTAGAATATATCTATTCATTATGAGGAACCCATGAATACTAACCTTTCAAGAAGATGGTTCGTAAAAAGCCTTGCCGCTGTCGCAGCGATGGTGAGTTTTCCAGGCGCAGTTTTTGCCCGCGCAACAGGCGCTTTTAATGCGGGCAAGACTAACAATGTTGTTGATATGCTGTTTGGTGATTTGCCTATAGAGGAAAGTGCCGAGATCACATTCAGGTTGCCTGACATTGCAGAAAACGGTGCGGTCGTGCCGGCGACCGTCGCAACTGAGATAGAAGGCGTCACCCAGATTGTAATTGTCATTGATGAAAACCCAAATCCTCTGTCAGCTGTTTTTGATATCGGGGAAATGAGTCTTGCTGATGTCAGCACTCGAATAAAGATAGGTAAAAGTTCTGTTGCAAGAGCCTATGTGAAAACCAGCGACAAGGTTTTTATGACCAGCAGAGAAGTAAAAGTCACCATTGGCGGATGTGGAGGATGAGTATATGAATGTAAAACCCGTAAAAATCCGGGGGCGCCTGAAGGGCGTAATTGCGAACATCAAATGTCTGATGCCGCATCCTATGGAAACTGGCACACGCAGGGATGACGCAGGTGAGTTTATTCCTGCTCATTACATAGAGACCGTGACTTGTCTTCACAACGATAAGGAAGTGATGGTTGCTCATTGGGGGGCTTCCGTCTCTAAAGACCCTTACTTCTCATTCAAGATTAAGGAAGCGAATGCTGGTGACAGTGTTAAAGTGAGTTGGGTCGATAACCTGGGTGAGACATCATCCGGCGATATTGTGCTGAAATGATCAGAGGAACTGCATGTCTGGTCGCACTCCTGGCGGGTGTGGGCAGTGCGAGTGCGGATCCTGAATCCGACCGGCAGGCACTGGCGGGATATTTCGAACAGCGATTCCCGGATGTTGAAGTTGCCTCCCATATTGATGGTGCCTATGCGCTCAATGAGCAAACGCGTGAGCAGTGGCTGGCGATGGAGGATTTTCCTCCTTATGAATTTTCTGTAGATGACGGCGAAGTATTATTTGGCGCAAGCTTCAAAGATGGAAGCGGGTATCAGGACTGCTTCGATGATGGAAACGTCAAAGCACATTTTCCCTATTTTGACCGTGAAAAGCAGACCGTCGTCACGCTTGAACTGGCGATTAACGATTGCAGGGTAGCCAGTGGTGAGGAGCCGCTTGCCTACAATGGAGAGGACATCGCCTTGCTAAGTGCTTATATGGCATTCGCTTCGCGCGATAGCGTAATTGACATAGAAGTGACTCCTGAAGGTCTCGCGGCCTATGAGGCGGGGAAGCAGTACTACTACTCCCGACGAGGCCAGCTTAATTTTTCTTGTAGCCAATGCCACATGCTGATGTCAGGTATGAAACTCCGGGCCGAAACGCTGAGTGCAACGATAGGCCAGGTGACACACTGGCCCGTCTACCGTTTCAAATGGCAGGAGATCGGGCCACTTCATCGGCGATTTGTGGAATGTAATGAACAGGTGGGTGCGGAAGGACTGGCTTACCAGAGTGAAACTTATCGAAACCTGCAATATTTTCTGACTTACATGAGCCAGGGATTACCCCTCAATGGACCCGCGAGCAGAAAATGAATCGACTCGTTTCTTTATTGTTTCTGTTGTTGATGTGCGTGTTAGCGCAGGCGGATCAACTGACGATCGATTCGGTCAGCGAGCAGATTCAGCAGGCTGAATCCCTGCATGAAGAAGCCCGAATCGTTGACCATGGTTGGGTTATTACCCGCAAGCTTATCGAACAAGCGAAAGCTGCGCTCGCCGACGATCAATTGATCAGCGCGGATGAGCTCTCAAAGAGGGCGCTGCGCACCGCGCTCGCTTCAGTGACTCAATCGATAAGAGAGAAAGAAGTCTGGCGCGCTCGAATACCCTCTTCGTGAGTTCACATTCAATAAGTCTTTTTCTTAACAACCACTACATGATGGTCCGCATGATGGTCGGGGGGTAAAAAATGAATCGCCGCGAATTTCTGGAGCTGATTGCGAAAGCGGGAGTCACGGCTTCACTGTCTGGATGTCACGCACTGGGCGACAAAAATGCCAGCGGGCTGTATGAGTTGTCAAAGTTTGGTCAGGCGCGGGTGTTACATATCACGGACACACACGCGCAGCTGATGCCTGTTTATTTCAGGGAGCCCAGTGTGAATCTGGGATTAGGTTCTGCGAAAGGTAAATTGCCTCATCGTGTGGGTAAGAATCTGCTGTCTGAACTGACGGAAGTGAATCCCATGCTAAGCCATGCATTTACTTACCTCGACTTTACTGAAGCCGCGCAGCGATACGGCAAGGTTGGCGGGTTCAGTCACCTGGCCACGCTAATTGAGAGGTTAAGGAGCGAAACAGGCGGTGCGTTATTGCTGGATGGGGGAGATACCTGGCAGGGCTCTGGAACTGCGCTCTGGACGCGAGGCAAGGACATGGTAGGTGCGTGCAACCTGCTTGGCGTTGACGTCATGACGGGGCACTGGGAATTCACCTACGATGCCGCTGAAGTTATTGATAATGCGGCAGACTTCAAAGGAGAGTTTGTTGCCCAAAATATTCGCGCGACTGAAGATGCAATGTTTGAGGGCGTGGATGTTTTTGATGACGATACGGGTCACGTCTTCAAGCCTTATGTGATGAAGGAACAGAATGGCTATCGAATAGCAGTCATCGGTCAGGCCTTTCCTTATACCCCCATCGCGAATCCTTCACGCTTTATCCCAGACTGGACTTTTGGTATCCAGGAAGAGGACCTTGCTCAATTGGTCGAGGATATCCGGGTTCGGGAGAAACCACATGCAGTGATCCTGCTCTCGCATAACGGTATGGACGTGGATCTGAAACTGGCGTCAAGGGTGTCGGGCATCGATGCCATCCTTGGTGGTCATACGCACGATGGAGTGCCAGTACCGGTGGTAGTCAACAATGCCGGTGGTAAAACCATCGTTACCAATGCAGGCTCAAACGGAAAGTTTGTAGGTGTTCTGGATCTGGAATTTGGGCGCACCGGCGTGATTGGGTACCGCTATCGTCTATTACCTGTGTTTTCCAATCTGCTGGATGAGCACGCGGGGATGGCGAAATACATCAGTGAAGTCAGGGCGCCTTACCTGCCTACCTTGAATGAAGAGCTGGCGATATCCGAGTCGCTTTTATACAGACGTGGAAACTTTAATGGCACCTTTGACCAGGTTATCTGCGATGCGTTGCTGGAGCAGTTGGATTCGCAGATCTCACTTTCACCGGGATTCAGGTGGGGAACCACCGTTCTGCCAGGCGACACTATTACCATGGAGCGGGTTCTGGACCAGACGTGCATGACGTATCCGGAAACCTATGTGCGGGAAATGGAAGGGCACGAATTGAAAACGATTCTGGAAAGTGTCGCGGACAACATTTTTACCCGGGACCCGTATTACCAGCAGGGTGGTGACATGGTCCGCACCGGTGGGATGAGTTATTCGTGTGCACCTCGGAACGGTTTTGGTGAGCGGATCAGTGATTTACGTCTTCGAGACGGTTCCCTGATTAATTCGAACAAGCGTTACAAGGTTGCCGGCTGGGCGACAGTTGGCAGTAAATCCGCGGGGCCGGCGGTCTGGGATGTTGTTGCCGATCATTTGCGGGACAAAAAAGAGATCAGCGTTGACCGGGTTGAAACGCCTGTTTTAAAAGGGATAACTAGCAATCCGGGGCTCGCATAGCCCATATAAATAGCCCATATAAATAGCCCATATAAATAGCCCATATATAAAGCCCATATATATAGCCCATATAAATAGCCCATATACATATCCCATACAGTTAGCCCATACATGACGGAGAAGATCATGACCAAAAGTTTTCAAAGCATCGTTTTAATGGTAGGAATTTTTTTGGTGTTTACCGCAACTGCTGAGGAACTGAACCCAGACAAACCCTTTGCAGAACGCCATGTGCTGTTGCAGGTCAGTGACAAGGACCCTGCTAAATTCTCGCTGACCCTGGATATTGCGAACAATCTTATTCGTTACTATGGTGGGACTGATCATATTGATGTGCAAATTATCACCTTTGCCAAAGGCGTCAATATGTTGACCAATCCGGACTCTAACCCGAATTCGGAACGGATTAAGAGCCTGATGGATTCAAATGTGACCTTTGTTGTTTGCCTGAATAGCCTGGATACGATTAAACGTAAAACCGGCACAAGGCCGGTTGTACTCGCGGGAACGAAAGGTGTGCAGACTGGCGTCGCTTATATGCTGGAAAAGATTCACGAAGGCTATATTCAGATCCATCCATAGATCGAAAATCTCTAACAAAAGTTATTCGTATCGGTCCTTTAGGACAAAGAAAGCAAGAAACAGCAACATCATGCTGAAGGGTATGGCTAGATAGATCCCGCTGACACCGATGACTTCTTCCAGGGTGATTTTTCCGAAGTTCGCGTTTTGCAGCAGCCAGGCATCAAGAACCGGAAAAGCCATCGCAAAGACAAATGCGCCAAACAGTGCGCCGAGTAACGTAAAGAGTGCATCCAGTTTTCCTTCCGAAGCCCCGACTAAGCAAGTTCCAGGGCAATAACCCGAGATCGCCCAGCCAATACCGAAGATGCCACCGCCAGCGACTACGCCCCAGAGATAAGTTGGTTTGATGCTCATGTTAGCCAGGCCGCCAAAATCCAGAAGATAGATTCCAAGGCTTCCTACGCCGATTGCCGTTAGCATCAGTTTGATGATGGTCATATCTTTCAGTAAGAGTGTTCCCAGGATCTTTCGGTAGCTTGTCGCGCCACCCAAGAAAAGGATTGCGCCAAATGCGCAGCCGATAAGAAATCCGGTTAGTAGAAGTTCCATAAAGCCTCCGTTAAGTCTTTCTGTAAAGGATTTTCGCGGTGGTGATTGCAACTGCAAAAGTCACTACACCAAAAATGAACGAACTGACGGCCAACTGCGAAATCCCGCTGATCATATGGCCGCTGGTGCATCCCCCCGCCAGGCGGGCACCGAACAGCAATAGTGTGCCGCCGGCGAATGCAGCGGCGAGTCGTTTGAGTCTTGAAGAACCGAATTGCACTACCCACATGGCTGGCATGGAACCCTGATCCTGGAGTGGCTGCTTTTTACGAAGTAGGGCAGCGGTGATACCTCCGCCAATCATCATTCCAAGAATCAGCATCCAGCCGTATCCGACCCCCCAGCCTGACTGTTCTCCGTATTTGGACAGATAAGTATTGTTTTCCGCGAATGCGGGCGCTAGCTGGTGGGTCACCATTGCATCAGTCACCACGAATTGAGTGGACACGCCCAGTGGTTTGACCAGGAAAGTGGCCAGGGTCAGCAATAAACCCAGGGCGATACCAGCGACCTTCCATGAGATGATTGGTTCATTGTTCATCAGGCTGTCCAATTAATAATGTAGTTATATTGAACATTAGCATATCATGATATTATTAAAAACAGAAACCTGGCAAAAGAGGCAAAAGAGGCAAAGGAAGCATTTGGGAAAGCGGCGAATAGTGATGGCAATCAACCTTTTGGCTGGAATGCTGGTAGGGCTGCTTGTATTGGAGGTGTTCGCGTCAGAGCTTCCGAAGACAACCGACCTGCGGCAGTCAGCGATGAACGCAGACAAGAGCAGCAAGGTCCTGGTGCTCTATGTGACGATGGATGGTTGTCCGTATTGCGCAAAACTTGAAGCTGAACTGCTCAACACGGGAGCTGGAATGGGTAGATCGGCAAATTACGGATTTTGATGGGTCAAGGGTCTCTACCGGGTCATTTATGGAACAGTATGGTGTGGTGGTGACACCCACAATTCTGTTTCTCGGCTCCAGTGGTGAAGAATTGAGTGAACGCCTGGTTGGTTATCAATCCGAGGAATTTTATTGGCATTACCTGATGAAAGGGATTGCCCAGGCCAGTCTCTGGGGTGTTGATTAACCAGCGATCTAATTATTGTCAGTAACCTCCGCAAGTATGTTGACAGTGTTTGAAATAGCGAACAGAGTTTGAAAAAGCGACCGAATCTTATCTGCAGATGACAAGCTACCGAGTGTTTTTTAGAGATGACGCCGACAACTCGGTGGTAAGGTAATTGAGTGACATTTAGAGACTTTGAAAATCCGACCAGGCCAACCGTAGGCGACTTTTATCGATTGAATCACCGATACCAGACGCTGGATTTCGCTCGTGCGAAGAAGGCAGAATTCGCTAGCTTGTCCCGGGGACGATCAGGTATCTGGGAAGTCTGCGAGCGACTTAATATGCTGATTGACGACAGTGACCCGGATACCGAATTGTCACAACTGGAACATTTGCTTCAGACAGCAGAAGCCGCTCGACGTGATAGCCAACCTGACTGGCTGGTGATGACAGGGCTGGTGCATGACCTGGGCAAAATTCTGGCGCTTTGGGGTGAAGCGCAATGGGCCGTTGTCGGAGATACCTTCCCGCTAGGTTGCCCATTTGATAAGCGCATTGTTGGTAGTGAGTTCTTCGAAGATAACCCTGATACCAGTGTCGAGCGATTTCAGCAGGGGACGGGCATCTATGAAGCAGCCACGGGTCTGCGCAATGTCACCATGTCCTGGGGACACGATGAATATATGTACATGGTGGCGAAGCCTTACCTGCCCAGGGAAGCGTTATTTGTTATCCGTTATCACAGCTTTTATGCTGCCCATGATAAAGGTGGCTACGATTATCTGATGGATGATGGGGATCGTGAATTGATGAACTGGGTCAGGTTGTTCAGGCAGTATGATCTGTATTCAAAATCGAAATCGCCACCCGATATTGTAGCCTTGAAGTCTTACTATACAGATCTGATTAAACGTTTCTTTCCAGAAACGATTTGCTGGTGAGTGTGCCTGGTGCTTGAAATGATCGTGGTTGTAACACCTTCAGTAATCGTTCGTCCTTGTTCTATACATAGTGAAAGGTGGGCCGAGTGAAAGGTGGGCCGAGTGAAAGGTGGGCCGAGTGAAAGGTGGGCCTAGTGAAAGGTGGGCCTAGTGAAAGGTGGATCTAGTGAAAGGTGGATCTAGTGAAAGGTGGATCAATAAATTGAACAGGTTAAAGGCCCAGGTAATCTTATGGTTTGTGCTTCTGCTATCTGGCGGCGTACAGGCTGATACGGCCGTTTTCGCAGGTGGTTGTTTCTGGTGTGTCGAAGCTGCCTATCAGGATATCGAAGGTGTGACCGGCGCAGTATCCGGTTTCACCGGTGGAAAGCTCAGAAACCCAACCTATAACGGCAATCATCGTGGTCACTATGAAGCAGTGAAGGTCACCTATGACCCTGCAGTCGTTAGCTACGAGCAGTTGCTGAAAGTATTCTGGCACAACATTGATCCGTTCGATGATCGTGGGCAGTTTTGTGACAAGGGACCCAGCTATCGTAGTGCTATTTTTTTCACTGACGAGCAGAGACCTCTGGCAGACGCATCAAAAGACGATGTGGTACGTCAGTTCGAACCTGAACTTGTGGTGACAGAACTGCTACCAACTGCCAAATTCTGGCCGGTCGAAGCAGCGCACCAGGATTATTACAAGAAGAATCCGATCCGTTATCATTTTTATCGAACGGGGTGCGGTAGGGATCGTCGGTTGAACCAGGTCTGGGGCGATGCTGCCGGGAGCCACTAGCTTCCTGGACGCGCAAAATCGATGCTGCCCATAAATACGAACTGCGACGATTGTGTTCCCTCGGACGATAGACTCTCTACTAACATAATCTTTAAGGCGTATTTAGGTGGCGTCTCATTTAGGTAACTCCTTGTTCAGATAGCTCTTCGTTTAGATAGCTCTTCGTTTAGATAGCACCTCGTTTAGATAGCACCTCGTTTAGATAGCACCTCGTTTAGATAGCTTCTGGTAGAGATTTTCGCGCCTAAACTGGTTATGTTGTCAAAATCAATATAACTTCTGCTCTTCAGATATTTCCTGAATAGAGGCTATCAACATGTCACCAATTCCAAGAAGCGCGACCGTTGCGGTTACCGGGGCTGCCGGATTTATAGGCGGTTGGGTGACCCGCAGATTGCTTGGGCGTGGCTACCGGGTAAAAGCGTGTGTCCGTGATGTCAATAAAGAAGAGAAAGTCGATTTTCTCAAGGCGATGCCCGGGTTCGCGTCTGGTCGGCTTACCCTGCATGCAGCAGACCTTGACGACGATGGCTGCTTCGATGACATCTTTAAGGGATGTCATGGGGTAGCGCACATCTCTCATGTGAGCGACTACACAGACCACGAATATATCGCAAGGGTCTGCCAGCATGTTGTTAATTCAATTAACCTTTCCGAAACGGTTACAAGGGTGGTCGTGACTTCAAGTCTCGCTGCTGTGATGTCGGAAATGGATCTGGACGAGTTGGTTCGTCGCCCCGTTATCTATGAAGACAGGTACCCCGACGATTCCAATCCGCGTAGGACCGCAAAGAGCCAGGGCTATTCTATGGGTAAGATCATTGCCGAGGATGCGTTTGCGGAAGCTGCTGAAATTAGTGGCCGGTGGGATGCAATCACCTGTTGTCCCTCGGATAACGTTGGCCCAATCCTTTCCAGGCATCAGAAGGATTTTGGCCCCTGGCAACATCAAATCGAGAAAATGCTACTTGGCAAGTACGATCAAAACTGGGTCTATCGACCCTGGTACCCGGTCGATGTCAGGGATGACGCTGATTGCCATATTGGATTGCTGGAGAGTACTGAGGTTGATAACGGTGATCGATTTATTGCCTGGTCTACAGATGCAATTGATGTGGCGGACGTCTGTGCGGAAATTGACGAGGTACTCCCTGAGCTAGCCTTTGACGTGACCGAACCCGTTGAAATACACCCGGAAAAGATCCAGAAGCGGGAAGAAAAGTATCGCTCAATCTGGATGGGTTGCGACTGCAGAAATGAGCGTATACAGGCTGTTACGGGCGTGGAGTTCAGGCCCTTTGAGGAATCCCTGCGTGACTGTGTTGAATCGCTTGTTTCAATTGGTGGCGTGAAGCCGCTTTCGATCAAAGAGTAGCTGCAGGGGTGTTTGGATACCGGTATTATCATCTGTTATGACGGACCAAAAACTCACAATCCTGATTGTTGCCGTGGTGATGCTGGTTGTTGGAACCTTACTGTATCGTGACTGGCCGCAATTGGGTGTAGAAGATTCAGCGTTGCCGGTCCCGGAAAAATCCAGTTCAGAACCCAAGCGAAGTACCCAGGTCAAAGCAATATTGACCGAATGTAATAAGCTCCTGGGGGCCAGGACAACAGCGAAGGGTCATATTACTAATGTTGGCAATGTGGACCTGCATTATGTCACCGTTAAATTGCTCTGGCTGAACTCCGCAGGTTTGTTAGTTGAAGCAAAGGAAACCTACGCACTGAATAACGAAATATTACCGCCGGGTGAATCTCGGCCATTTGTTGACTTCACCCAGAAAGTTTCAGCTGTCAGATGTAATGTAGAAACGATCGACTGGTGGTAATCCATCACCACCTCTTAAGGAAAACAAGATGAAAGAAACCCACGATTTTGTCCTTAACCAGACAATGCTCCGGATAAAAGATCCGGGAAAGTCCCTGCCTTTTTACCAGGATGTGCTTGGTATGGTATTAATAGACAAGTTTGATTTCCCCGAGATGTCTTTTTCGTTGTACTTCATGGGATATCCAACTGAGGCGATACCTGAGGACCGGGCCGAACGAGCCAAATGGTTGTTCGAACAGCCGGCGCTACTGGAGCTCACCCATAATTATGGGACGGAAAACGATGACGAGTTTAGTTACCACAACGGAAACGATGATCCACGAGGCTTTGGCCACATTGGTGTTTCAGTACCGGACGTATACAAGGCCTGCGAGCGGTTTGAGGAAATGGGTGTTGAATTCGTGAAAAGACCCGACGATGGGAATATGAAAGGGCTCGCGTTTGTCAGGGACCCGGATGGCTACTGGATTGAAATACTATCCTCCAGTGGGTTGCGTGACCTGATTCTGGGCAGTGCCGGGTAAGGATCAGTTTGCAAGACTATTGAATTCCGAACATCATGGGTTGCATGACTAAATTGGAGAGTAATCATGAGTGAACAACGATCTTCCTTCCGTCGTTTTGATGAATGTACGAAAGAAGACATAAATGTCATTGGGGCGAATGCCAGAGCTTTTGCCGATGGACTGCCAGACAGGGTGCTCAAGCACCTAAAACTGCTGGGTGGTGATTTTGGTGGATTCAATGTCGATAGGTTTGAGCACAGTTTGCAGACTGCAACCAGGGCTCATCGTGATGGCCGTGACGAGGAATATGTCGTCTGTGCATTGCTCCATGATATTGGTGACACGCTTGGCACCTATGATCACGGTGCGATCGCTGCTGCTATTCTCAAGCCTTTTGTCTCAGATGCGAACCTGTGGATGATGGCAAACCATACTGTTTTCCAAGGGTACTACTACTTCGATCACATTGGTGGGGACAAAAATGCGCGGGATGTTCATGCGGACAATCCTCACTTTGAGTACACCAAGGAATTCATTGAGAAGTACGACATGCCAGCGTTTGACGAGAACTATGATTCTATGCCTCTCGCAGAATTTGAACCTATGGTTCGGCGCGTTCTTGTTAAGGACTTCGGATAGGGCCCAGGCAAGGCATTGAATTGCGAGGGCTAACAACAAAGATAGTGGAAGGGATTGCGGTTTTGGTAGTGCTCGGAGTGAACTGGATGTCCGGGCTTGACCAATAAGCTGAAGCATACCTCGCCGATGTCGTAGCCGATAACCTGCTGATTTACGCCACTGTCCGATCATTGAAGGGCATTATTTCCGTTGTCCAGTCGATCGAACTCAGGGTCAGTCTCGAGGCTGCAACAGATACCGGGTATGGGGATGAGATGAACTTTGAAGACTTTACAGAAATCACGAGGCGGCGCTACGAGTATGCCCAGGGGATTGATACCCGGGATTTTAAATTATTGAGATCGATTTTCACGCAAGACATCACGATGGATTTCGAAGACTACAGCGGTCAGCCTTCCTCAAGCCTCAAAGCCGATGACTGGGTCGCCGGTTGCAGGGTTTTATTTACCGGACTGGATTCGACCCAACATGTCATGAGTAACCCTATCGTGGATATAGATGGCGAACGCGCCCAGTGCAGGATGCACATGAAGGCGGAACATTTTCTCCAGAACAACCAGGGCAGCCCCGACTTTGCCCTTGGCGGTTACTACATAGACCAGTTGGAGAAAGTGAATGGCAAATGGTTGATCAACACGGTTACCCTGAAAATTCTATGGAACCGGGGCAACCGTCACATCATGTCGATGGCTTCAGCGCTGGGTGCTCGAAAATTGAAAGGTGAGGCTTAGACAGGCTGCGGATTTAAAGCGTGGTCAAGCGCGCGAAGAAATGCCTGGTTCAGACGACGGCTTACTCTGGCCGTGGGGGTGAACGAATCAGCACCATGATAGAGCCCGGGGAAAATCGAAAACTCACAGGGAACACCGGCAGCAATTAATCGCTGTGCGTAGTCAATATTTTCATCCCGGAAAAGGTCTTCGGAACCCACACATATATACGCAGGAGGTAACCCGGTAAGGTCAGTTGCCCTTGTAGCAGCTGCGTAGGGTGAGGCCTGCTCACCCGGAACGCCATCGAGGTACATTTCCCAGGCGTTGAAGGACGTGGACTGCTTCCAGACCGGGTGATTTTCAAGTTTTCCTGAACTGGTTGCGTGGAGGTTGTCGATCATCGGGTAAAGCAGCAGTTGCAGCTGCAGAGGGAAGTTGTCCCTGTCTCTATTCATGAGCGCAACGCCGGCGGCCATTCCGCTGCCGGCACTGGCGCCTCCCATGGCGACCCGGTTCTTATCTATTCCGAGTGCTTTGGCGTCATTCATTATCCACGCGAGTGTTGCGTAACAATCATTCGGGCCTGCGGGGAAGGGATGTTCGGGTGCCAGGCGGTAGTCCACAGAGAAGACTGTGCAGTTGCAGTGATCAGCAATGATTCTTGCTCTTTCATCTACCGCGCTACCCAATATATAACCGCCGCCATGGATCCAAAGTACAGCAGGTTGGTCAGGCTGGTCATTCTTTCGATAAATATAGACATCAACTGTGCCGTCTTCCGTATCTATGGTTTTCCTGTCCGAGAGTACGTCGACGGAAGAAGAAGGCTGGGGCCGTGCAGCGAGGAGGTCGCGCATTTTGGAGATATTTTCCCGGTTCAAGTCTAGCGCGGGGAATGTCTCCAGTCCGGGTAACAATTCAGGGTCGATGCGATTGTAGTCAAGTAGCATGTTGTTTCACTTAAGCTAGTGGTACGGTTTATGATTCGAACGACCTTGGTATGGTCGAGGGAGTACCGGCAGTATTACAAATCACTGAACGGATTAGAAATGATTGAATGGAATAGAAATGACTGAACTAAAATTACCCGTGACGTTGCAGGGTGTTCATGGCAGCCCCTACACAAGAAAGTCCCTCGCGGCGCTGCGTTACCGCAGGCTTCCCTATCGATTCATTATCGGTCAGCCCGGTAATCCGATACCTGTAGGCTACCCTGACTGGGAGGTATTGCCTGTGCCAAAGGTTGGCTTACTACCCACATTCTACGTGGCGGGCGATGGCGGCGAATTAAAGGCGATCACTGACTCCACGCCGATTCTTGCGCAACTGGAATCGTTGTCGGAGGAAAGAAGCCTGTATCCAACAGACCCCGTTATCCGTTTTCTCAACTATGTACTTGAAGATTATGCGGACGAGTGGCTAACCCGTTGCATGTTCCATTACCGGTGGATGTATGAAGCAGATATCGATAAAGCAGGTGCCATCCTGCCATTGCTGAGGGACACGGGAATTCCGGGAGCGCAACACGAGAAACTGAAACAGTTCGTGTCGACCCGTCAAATCGAACGGTTGTACGTGGTAGGTTCAAACGAAGTGACAACACCAGTCATAGAAGACAGCTATCACCGATTCCTGACGTTGATGGATGCACACTTGCAACAGTACCCGTTTTTGATGGGTAGCAGACCTGGATCATCGGATTTTGGCGTGTATGGCCAACTTACCTGCCTGACCCATTTTGATCCCACACCTACAAAAATCGTGTTGGAGGAATCCCCAAGGACCTATGCATGGGTTGAACGTTTGGAGGACCTTTGCGGGTTTGAGGTGGAAGAGTCTGGATGGTTGACCCGGGATTCTATTCCGGATTCGATACTTGCGCTGCTTGGTGAGGTGGCGCGGGTTCATATGCCACAGATGCTTGCTAACGCTCGGGCCATTGCAGCGGGGGAGAAACAGTTTGAAACAGAAATCGATGGCAAGGTCTGGCAACAGCCATCATTTCCCTACCAGGCAAAGTGCCTGCGTTGGACCCGGGAGGAATTTGGTGCTCTCGTTGATTCTGATCGTGAAAGCGTCAGGCACCTGTTGTCCAATGTCGGATTGATGCCTTTGATCGACGAAGCTATTGGTTAAATCATCGCTTAACACTGTAAAAAAAGCCCGGCGGTGCCGGGCTTTTTTTGTTTCTGCTGATGCGCTATTTACTTTTGGGCGCTTCCTCGCTTTCAAGCCATCGATTCAGCGTGTCATGGAAATGCCTGATCTTGGTCTCCTGGTAGCTTGCAAAAATAGTCTCTCCTTTGGGATGAGAATGAAGGCCTTTTTGCACCATTCGATGATTCACATAATCCTGGTTAAAAATCTTTGCCAGATTGCTGCCAAATTCAGCGGCAACAGTGTAATCGTCATCAATATCGAGGAATGTGCACTTTGCAGGTTCAGGCATAGGCACTCCCTCGGGTAGGGGAATCATATACATCACTTCGTGCAGTGATTGCTCTGGGTTATCACCATCCGGACGGAACCGGTAGAAGATAGGGTTGAAGTCAGCCCAGGGGCTGAGGTTTGGAAACAGGGAATAGTAAATAGCATCATTCAGGTCGGCGTCACTGACCTGGTCTACATATTCTCCAAACTGTGGCCGCATCGCCTCGCGCCTTGCTGCAGCCGACGATTCACGATACTCGCTCGGATCTGTCGGATAGACCATTGGATCATCTTCCTGTCCTGGAATAATTTTCCCACCAACCCAGCTACACATCTGTATGTCTGCAGACTTTACTTCGCCGCTGATGTATTCGGCGTATTCGGTAAACCTGCCCGTGCGGCCATTCTGTAATTCTACTTCAACTTCATTTTCAGCGATTCGCCTGTAGATGTGGCCGCTGATCATGTGCTTCATACTCTGGTAGGCCTTACCATCGGGATAACAGGAAGGGTCGTTCTGCTCGAGCCCGGTGTGAGGGCTTGGATATCCTGACGGCGACATAGCCCGTGAGAAATTTCCCCACGTATCATACTTGGAGTTTGTGTCGCCAAATGAGCCCAGAAGTTCCGGATGGGTCGCAATCACATGGTAAGACTCCATGAAGGCTTCCTGGGCAACTTTCCAGTTGCATGGTAGCCGTTTAACCAGATGCGCTGCTTTAAATCGACGTTCGAACGGGATACCAAAGTGCCGATCAAAGTCACCAATGAAATCTGCCAGAGGTTCGCAGCTTGTATCGGGGTTAATGAAATAGAACCCGCCCCATTTGCCAATATTGATTTCTGGCAGAGAGTATTCTTCTTCTGTGACGCTGGGGAAATCCCAGTGTGCCGGTATCTCTTTGAGTTTGCCGTCCAGGTGCCAGGACCAGCCGTGGAACGGACAGCGAAATACCTTGAGCTCTTTGCGGTGGTTATCGCAAAGTGCGCGGCCTCTATGCAGGCAGGCATTAGGAAACGCCTTAACTTCATCTTCTGATACGCGAACGATAATGAACGACAGGGAAGCGATGTCATAGACGTGGGTGTCGCCCACGTTCTGGATATCCGATTCATGGCAGGCCATCTGCCAGACGCGTTTCCACAACCGTTCTACCTCAAGGTCGTGTGCTTCCTGGGAAAAGTACCGATGGGTCGGGACTTTGGTCACACCTGCTGGATAGGGAGAGTCTTCGAGATAGCCGGCAGGTGGTGGTACCTTGTCTGCTCTCAGTATGTCGTTGTATGAAATTCCATTTGATCTATCGTGACCAGTTTTTGTTTCAACCATGAATCTGCCTCGTCGTACGGTTTGTTGTTATTTGGGAGAATTCCCCAATCATACCCATGGTTGGGGAAAACCATCAAGGTTGTCCGTTTTAGTGAGATGTAACGCTATCATGAAGTTTGATTGGGGTCCGTTACCGGCCACGGTTCATGGCTACGTGTTGGCGTTCGTCTCATGGTTCTTGAGCCGAGACGAATCCTGCATGAGTATGACCCTGGGCAGCAAGTACCTCAAACATTGGGCCGTTCTACGAGATCGATCTCCCATCTGGTTGGTTGAAATATAAAGCCTGGGCTTCAATACCGCTGGCTGGGTGAATGTTGCCTGGTGTCCCTCCGGATAATTTTTGTAGTAGAGTATAAAATTCTAATCCGCCGAACCACTTTTTCCTGATGAGTGCCGATGAGTGCTGATAGCTATAAAGTAGTGGAACCTAATGCGTCGCCTTTCGCCATCAAGTTGCGAGCGATATCTTGCTATCGACGCCTCCGGCACACCTGGTACCTGAATCGGAGAGCCATGGCTGAGGCTACTGCGCAGGTGCGTCCTTTCAGTATTATGAAGGTACATTTTCCCGATGAGGCTGAAGACCCGTGGCCTGTGGATTCCTCTCCCATCGCCTGGAGATTTTGGTTTTAGGGGGCAACAGTTGCCGGGATTGATGCCCGGCGCCACACAAGTAATCAATAGAAAAATTTGAGGAAAGCAACGATGGTCAAACTGAAAGGTAGAAATGCGATTGTAACCGGTGCAGCTGTTGGTCTTGGCAGCAGTTATGCAAAAGCACTGGCGCAGGAAGGTGTCAATGTTGCGGTGTGTGATCTGCGCGAGGAAATTCACGAGGTCGCGGAAAGTTTGCGGGCCCTGGGCGTTAATGCCGTTTCGACTCAAGGTGATGTGTCGGACCCGGACCATGTTCGTGCAGTAGTCGACGGTGCCCGGGAAGAATTTGGTAGTATCGATATTCTGGTCAACAACGCCGGCGTTTGGGGCGCCAGTGTTGCAGATGATGGACTGGATAAATCGATCGAGGATTACGAACAGATTATTGGCACTAACCTTAAGGGTGAATACCTGTTTGGTCGTGCGGTTATTCCGATCATGATTGAGCAGGGTAAAGGTGGTGAGATAGTCAATATTGCAACCGATCACATGGTCACCTGCGGAACACCTTATTTCTGTTGCCCGAAACTGGAAACCTGCCCCTGGGGTGATTCGCCGAGGCCAACCGGAGGCGGTGATGCGATGGACCTTTACGATGCAGGCAAGTGGGGCTTGAATGGATTCTTATATGGATGGGCAAAAGCACTTGCTCCGCACAATGTCAGGGTCAACGCTTTTTGCATGGGCGCGACTGATTCACATATGTTGCGCGGTTTTCATAACTTTGAACCATCAGACGAAGAAGTAGCGAGTTGGATGAGGGCGGAAGACAATGCCCAGGCAATGATCGATATGTTGCAGGAAGGACCCTTCGGAAGAAACGCCCAGAACGTTAACTTCTGCATGGGTCGTCCTGTTCAGTTGGAGCCCGCGCATGATCATGTCTATGTCGTGCCCGAGCAGGTTCTCCTCGGAGAATCATCATGAGCCTCTCAGGAAAAGTTGCGATAGTGAGCGGCGCGGCGCAGGGCCTTGGACGGGCGTTTGCTATTCGACTTGCGGAAGAGGGTTGCGAGGTTCTTGGTTTTGATGTCAAAACCGAAGTTTTGGATGTGCCCGGTGTTACGGGGATGGTAGCCGACGTTTCAAAACGTGATGATGTGGAACGCGTCGTATCGAAAGCATCCGGGATGGGCGGAATAGCGGTACTGGTTAACAACGCTGGCACCTGGAGAAAGACGCCTGTCGATAGTCCATGGCAGCAGGCAATCGATGATTGGGACTTCATTATGGATACTAATCTAAAGGGTGTCATGATGCTGTCCAGGGCGGTTGTACCGTTCCTTCAAAAAGACGGTGGCCATATCATCAATTTGTCGACCTACTATGTGTTGCCGGCAAAAAGTGATGGTACTAATCAGCCAGACACCGACTTGTACAATGCGTCCAAGTGGGCGCTAAATGGTTTTACAGATGCCTGGGCAGAGTATCTGGAGAAAGACAACGTGAAAGTTAATGGCATGTGCATGGGTGCCACCGACACACCAATGCTGAGAGGTTTGTTTCCGACTAAGCAACTTCCAGCGGAAATGGCATCGGTTGTGATGAAGGCAGAAGACATTGCCGGCCAGATGATAGAAATCATTGCCAGCGGACGAACCGGCGAGAATTTTGGTGCCTGGGTAGGAGAAGAAATTACCATCGGCGACCAACCGCCGTTACACAAACGAATTACGGGATAAATAAAGGAAAAAGTATGAGTGTTTTGGATCAATTCAAGCTTGATGGACAGGTTGTCGTGGTTACCGGCGGCGGTCGTGGTATTGGGGAGGCGATAGCCATTGGTATGGCAGAGGCTGGGGCAGATATCGTTGTCGCTGCCAGGCGAACCCACGAAATTGAAGCCGTGGCTGACAAGGTTCGTGCGCTGGGCAGGCGTGCGCTGGCCATCACGACGGATATGATGGAAATCGAACAGGTCCAGGCACTTGCCGACCAGACCTTTAAAGAAATGGGTGGATTAACCTCGTGGGTCAGCAATGCAGGTGGCGCAGACGACCGTGTACCAAGAACCCTGCTTGAGATGCCAGAGAAGCAGTGGGATTTCCAGATGAACCTGAACTTGAGAGCCGTATGGACCGGTGCCCAGGCGGCTGGCAATTACATGAAGGACAATGGCGGCGGTACCATCATCAATATTTCATCCCAGGCTGGTAACAAAGCATCGCCCTTCAACGGCCCTTATGCGGTCGCGAAGAGCGGCGTTAACAATCTGACTCAGACCCTCGCGGTAGAGATGGCGCCATTGGGTATCCGGGTAAATTCTGTATCGCCCGGTCCGATTCCTACTGAAGTCTTCCTGGAGTTTACCAAGATGACTGAAGAGGACATTCCCAATATGGGTAAACAGTTCGGTATTCCGCTTGGCCGAATTGGCATGCCGGAAGATATTGCGCCTGCGTGTGTTTATTTGGCATCTGAAGCATCCAGCTGGATGACCGGCCAGGACATCAAAATTAACGGCGGCCTTTAGTCTTTCGGGCGTTTATCTTTCTTCGGGCCTCAATGGCTATGAATGGCGTTCAACACCTGAAGGAAACTGGCGGACGTTACGATGTGCCTGCGCCCCAAAGTGTTGCCTGTACCAGATGAAAGACAAAAGGGTGTTCTGGTGGCAAAGATAAATTCACGGTCAGGTTTTCGTAAATTTGAGGTTAAGTTCGAGCGTGCCGAGCATAATACCGGGTTGATGCTGAAATGTGTTGTTCTCAGCATATTCGAACCTATCTATGCGGTCAAAAATTGCCTTCCAGGTGCTCATTTGTTCGAGTCTGGACAGGCTCGCGCCAGGACAGACCCGTGCCCCTTGCGAAAATGTCAGGTGTCGGGTCCCTGCTTTACGATCCAACTTCAGGTCCAGCGGGTGATCCCATTCCTGTGGGTCTATATTAGCGGCTGCCCACCTGAGGTGAAGGTAGGAGCCCTTGGGTACCTTGACGCCCTGAAACACCTCATCCTGGCTGGTAATTCGTGTCGAGAGTCCTTGTGTTGGTGATCTCAGCCGCATCCCTTCTTCCGTAAACGCGCGCAGTTTACTGCGATCTGCTTTGATTTCATCCCAGGCCCTCGGGCGTTCGATAAGCAGTTGGACCTGCTCTGAAATTGCATACTGTGTAGTCTCCAGTCCACCGATGATCATGGCGTAAACGATGCCATTGATTTCCAGATCGTGAAGTTTTCGCTTTAGGGGCGAATACTCGACTTCTGTCAGGAAACTTATCATGTCTTCCGCCGGATTCTTTCGCTTTTCCTTGATGAGGTCAGCGGTGTACTGTCTGAATTCATCAAGGACTTCGAATTGAGTTTTAATCTCTTCTGCCGGGAGTATGTTGTTGTGCTTGGAACCATAAACGAACGGTTTTACCGTTCCGTCCCCATAATATTTCAATAGTTTCAGGTCTGCAGTCGGCCACCCCAGAATATTGGCCATAACGGTTTGCGGTACAGGTTGCGCGAACTGGGAAATCCACTCGACTTCGCCTTCATCAATCCACTGATCGATCCATTCGTTGACGACGCGATCTACCATGACCTGGTTCCTGCCAGCGCCCGGACCTACCCAGGGGTCTGTGAGTTCCTGGCGATGAGTCCTCCAGAGTTCAGGGTTGGGTCTAAGTGAGGCCATCGAAGCGAACAGGGATCCGATGTTCGGCATTTCGAACAGATCTTCTCCAGACGCGATAAGTTGCTGTAAGGCCAGGCTTCCGACGACCAGATACCTGTCCTGATCCCTGACGACATTTGCAATGTCTTCATGCTTCGACAGGATGAAAGCATCCGTGCCGGGTTCGAATCCTTCACCGGGAATGCAGTGCACCGGCGCCTGTTCATGAAGAATGTCGTAGGCTTCATACCAGTGTTCCTGTGCCCCTGGCGAGAACAGGTCAACTTCTTCCAGTGAATGGGGGCAATTCATGGCGCTGAGTTCGTGATTTGGTTTCTTTTGTTCGCTCACAGGGTGGCTCCTTCGATGCATTTTCCAATACGAATATTACTGTAGTAGAGTTCAGAAAATACTAAAAAATACATTACAATACAAAAGCCCCGGTTCTAGGGGCCTGAACCCCTATCAACGAATGGAGAGTTTGATGAATTGGAGCCCTTTCGACCCTGAGGTCATGACAGACCCCGCCAGGGGTCACCAGTATCTGTTGAATGAATGCCCGGTGCATCACTGCGATATGTTCGAACCTCCTTTTTACACCTTGTCCCGCTACGCAGATGTTGAATATGCGCTGCGGGACATTGAAACTTTCAGCAGCCACTTCGGGCAAGGACCGCGTTTCACAGAACCCGCGGGTATGCTCTGTGATCCGCCACAACATACCCAATATAGGAAGTTGATACAGCAGGCATTTACACCCAAAGCAGTAGCCAAACTTCGCCCCCTGGTTGTGCCGTTAGCAAATCGACTGGTCGATGATATTTTGGCAGGCGAACGAGAATTTGATCTTCATGACGATCTGGCATTTCCATTGCCGGTCATTATTATCGCAGGGATGCTCGGAGTACCTTCCGAAGACCTTGAGGATTTCAAACGATGGTCGGACATGCAGGTGGAGCTGATGGGATCTGAAGATCCATCACAATACGTAGATGAGCAAACCAGATTCCAGGCGTACATGCACGCGCACATGATGAGCCACCGGTCCCTTATTGAATCCGGCGCAGAGGTGCCGGAAGACCTGCTCACGCTGGTGGCAGGTGCAAAAACCGATACCGGCGAGTACATTCCTGATGGCGATGCGTTATCAATGTTGAATCAACTGTTAGTGGGTGGCAATGAAACGACGACATCATTAATAACCAACATGATATGGCGATTGTTAGAGGTGCCATCCCGTTGGCAGGAAATCCTCGACGATGAATCGCTGATAGGGGCGGCTGTCGAGGAAAGCCTAAGGTTTGACCCGCCGGTGCTTGGCTTGTATAGAAATACAACCAGGAATGTAGAACTGCATGGCCAGGTAATCCCGGAGGGCAGCAAGGTCTATATTAACTATGCTGCCGCCAATCGGGACGCCGGGATATTTGAGAAACCTGATGAATTTAGTCTGCACCGTGAGTCCAAACGCCATATGGCGTTTGGACTTGGGGTACATTTTTGCATAGGTGCGCCAACCGCTCGCCTGGAAGCCGAGGTGGCGTTGTCGTTACTTCGGCAGCGAGTTCCGGACCTTCGTCTTCTCGGTGACGGCGAGCGAATAGGTCCCTTCTTTTTGTGGGGGCGACGTAAATTACCAGTAACCTGGCGCTAGTAAAGAGGTTTCATAGGACCCATTTCAGTGGGCAACCAACTTAAATCAGGAGTATAGATATGGAATTGGGACTAGAGGGAGCAAGAGCAGTAATCTCCGGCGGTAGCCAGGGTATCGGACTTGCCGTGGCTGAACACCTTGTGAAAGAAGGCGCGAGCGTCTGTATCGCTGCCCGACGTAAAGATATCCTGGATGCCTCAGTTGAGGCATTGTCGAAGCATGGTACTGCTTATGGTTACGTGTGTGATGTCTCTGACTATGATGCGACGGTTCAATGGATGAAGGATGCGGCGCAGCAGATGGGTGGTATCGATATTGTGGTTCATAACGCCACCGGAAGCGGCCAGCCTGATGGTGGTCCAGATTCCTGGCGCAAGAATTTCGAGATTGATGTGCTTGGCATGGTTGGAATGAGCGAAGGAGCGCTTCCGTTTCTTGAGCAATCTGATAGGGCGGTCATGGTGCAAATTGCATCGATTACGGGTGTGGAACATCACGATGTCCCGATCAGCCCGAGTTACGGTGCCATGAAAGCAGCATCGATTCGCCATATGGCACAGCGAGCACAGCAATGGGGCCCGAAAGGGATTCGCTGTAACACCGTCGCACCTGGGCCTATCTATATTGAAGGTGGGGCCTGGAACAACATCAAGGACAACGCGACTGCGCTCTATGAGCGCGATCGGGACTGGCATCCGACAAAACGGATGGGTACCGCTGAAGAAGTGGCGCGGGTCGTGACATTTCTTGCGAGTCCCGCCGCAAGCTGGGTAAACGGTACTACAGTTCGGGTCGACGGCGCATTTACTCGTGGTGTTGATTTCTAGAACCCGTATAGGCGGTTGCCGAGCAGATCTATCGGTGTGACACTTGGTAACTTAAGCTGTTCAAAATAGAATCAAGGAGCTCATTATGGTTGACAAGCTTGGTACGGGAGATGCTTTTCCATCTCTATCGCTAAAGATTGCAGGCGGAGGTGCGATCAATCTGCCTGAAGGTCTGGATACACCGCTCACTGTCGTTCTATTTTATCGAGGCCATTGGTGACCCTATTGCCGTCGCCTGCTTGCGGGCTATGAGGAACGCCGTGCTGCGTTCGCTGAAGAAGGTGTCAATATCATTGCCGGTACCGTCGACACTGAAGTACAAACTGAAGAAGTCGCTGAACCACTTGGATTCCCGGTTGCCTATGGGATGACAAGGGAAGATGGTGATGCGATGGGCGCCTGGTGGGATGAGCGCCGCGATCACATTCAGCCCAGTGAGTTCTTGTTGAGTAAAAGCGGCAAGGTGCTGATGTCGACGTACAGCAATTCACCCGTGGGTCGAATGGATCCAGCGGAAACGTTAACGCTCATTAAGTTCCTGAACGCTCAACGCGCCAAATCCGGCTAGCTATTCGCTAGACCTCACTTTGGACCTCACCTTGGGCCCCCTTAGGCCTTTCCGCCCCTGATCTGCCCAGGTAGGAGAGCAGATCAGGGGCGTTCAGTTTGATACACTTCGACACTCATTTGCTGGAGAAGCGACACGTCATGCTGGCTCGTTCATTTACAGAAGAGCAGGTAATCTTTCGAGATGCCTATAGAAAATTCCTTGCCCAGGAGATAGTCCCGAATATGGAAGCCTGGCGTGAACAGGGCAGGGTGGATCGTGAGGCTTTTACCGCTGCGGGCAAACATGGGTTCCTGATGGTGTGGCCATCTGAACAGCATGGTGGGATGGGTGATACTGACTTCCGGTTTGAACAGGTCATCATTGAAGAGACAGCGTACGCTCGATGTTCAGATTGGTTCAACACGCTGCACAGCCGGCTGGTTGGTCCCTATCTCACGCGTTTTGGTTCTAGCGCCCAGCAGGATGAGTTCTTGCCGAAATGTACCAGTGGACAGTACATTCTTGCTATTGCCATGACCGAGCCAGATGCTGGAAGTGATCTGGCGGGTATGCGCAGCAGGGCGAAAAAGGATGGTGATGACTGGCTACTAAATGGCCAGAAGACCTATATATCAAATGGTATCAACGCGGACCTTGTTGTTGTTGCGGCGAAGACCGGGGGAGACGATAAACCTCACGAGATGACCCTGTTCCTGGTTGAGCAGGGAATGCAAGGTTTTGAGCGGGGTCGCAACCTGAAGAAGATGGGGTTGAAGGCGCAGGATACCTCTGAGCTGTTTTTCAATGATGTGCGCGTTCCGGCATCTCACGTGCTGGGTGAACCCGGCAAGGGCTTTTACTACCTGATGGAAGGGCTTGCTGAAGAACGCCTGATTGGTGCCTGCCAATACCTTTCGCAGGCTCAGCTGTCGTTTGACCTGACGTTGCAGTTTGTTAAAGAACGAAATATCTTTGGAAAGAAGATTGCGGATTTCCAGAATACACAATTTAAACTGGCAGAACTCCGAACAGATCTCGACATCGCGCAGACATTTGTTGATCAATGTGTGGCCGCACAAAACGCCGGTCTTCTAACACCGGTAGATGCAGCGAAGGCGAAATATCACACCAGCGAACTGCAGGTTCGAGCGGCAGCCCTCGGTGTCCAGCTTCACGGTGGAGCCGGTTATATGGATGAGTATGCTATCTCTCGGCAGTACACAGATGCAGCAATTTCTCCGATCTATGCAGGGACGTCGGAAGTGATGAAGCTGTTAATCAGTCGTGACATCATGAAGGACGACTATGACCCGTTCAATGCAAGAAACTTCTAGCGGCGACTACTTTTGTTGTTGATCTCGATAGGCATCGATGTTGTCCATGGTCTCCCTGGCAGGATTGTGTGACGCTTCCTTGCCGTGTCTGCGCCTGAGAGACTTGTCCTCTATCTCTGGTGCAACGTAGCCGTCATCGTCATGGCTGATGTTAGTGCCAGGCGGGATGATTTCATCGATGGCATCAAGGGTAGCGTCATCCAGAGTTACCTCTGCGCCTTCAAGCAGGCCTTCCAGCTGTTCCAGTGTTCTGGGACCAATGATGGCTGAAGTCACGGCGGGGTGTGTGCAGACGAAAGCCAGTGCCATATGCATGATGGAGATACCGGCGTCGTTTGCGATGACATCAAGTTGATCGATCAGGTCAAGCTTTCGAACATTGTCCGGGCGATCCATCTGGTAAAGGTGAGGCTGCAGGTTCTGGCGATGGGTATCGTTCGGCTTCTGGCCGTGCCGCCATTTTCCGGTTAACCATCCCTGGGAAAGGGGACTCCAAACCACGACACCCATATCATAGCGTTGGCAGGTCGGCAGGATATCCGCTTCAATTCTGCGGGCGAAAATAGAATAAGGCGGTTGTTCGCAGCGAAACCGTTCCCTGTTTCGTTTTTCGGAACACCAGTGAGCTTCAACTAGCTGCTCAGCAGGAAAGGTTGAAGTGCCGATCATCCTGACCTTTCCCTGTTGAACCAGGTCAGAGAGAGCGCCCAGGGTTTCGTCAATGTCGACTGTGCCATCCGGCCGGTGTGCCTGGTAAAGGTCAATATAGTCTGTATCCAGTCTCCGCAGGCTGTTTTCCACTTCTTCCATGATCCAGCGCCTGGAAGAGCCTCTGTGATTGGGGTTGTCATCCATGGGAAGTGCAAATTTGGTGGCAAGGATAATGTCTTCGCGTTTTCCCTTCAGTGCCTTGCCAAGGATGGTCTCAGACTCGCCGTGGGAGTACACATCCGACGTATCAAAATAATTGATACCAGCATCGATGGCGCGATCGACCATGCGGGTACATTCTTTCTCGTCACTGTTACCAAAATAACCAAACATCCCGGCACCAAAACAGAATTTGCTAACGGTGACACCAGTGCTACCCAGAATTCGATATTCCACTTTAATCCTCCAGACTGATGGCAACAGCTGGGCAGACTTCCGCAGCTTCTTTGGCGTGTAGACGAAGCGCTGCGTCAGCGACATCGTCTACGAGTACGATGGGATGCCCGTCGTCATCCATTTTGAACAGCTCAGGATGGTTGTAGTAACACTCGCCGGACAAAAAACACCTTTCCTTATCGATCTTCACTTTCATTGGCTTTTCCCATTGGACGCCTACTAGCCTTCTTTACCTCTCTGACCTTGATCAGGTCCCGTTAAGAGTTACACGGGTAGCGCTGAGGGCTCTTTATCCGCATCTACTAGTCTACTTTATCCCTCTGACCTTGATCAGGTTCGATTTAAGGGTTACACGGGTAGCGCTGAGGGCTCTTTAATCAAATTCCATCCATAGTTCAGCAGGCGTTCTGAATCCGCCGGAATCAATTGAAGGAGATGAAATCCCCGCATGTTCAGCGTACTTCGGTCGCGGGTTCTTGATGCGGGCAGCCAGTTTAGAGCAGGCAATGGCTGACTCCTGCCTTGCCATGGCATAGCCCATGCAAAAATGTTGACCGATACCGAAGCCAAGGTGCCCGTTCTTGCCGTCTTTGTATCGGCCGGATCGATTTTCCTTGCCCATATGCAGGTCATCGCGATGAATGTCGAATGTGTCGGGGTCTTTGAACGCTCGTTCATCTCTGTTGCCTGCACCGAGATAAAGAATGACACCGGCGCGCTCAGGAATGACATCATTGTGCATCTGGATCTCGCGGGTGGTGTATCGAAACTGTGCATGCACGACGGGGTCGTATCTCATCATCTCCGTAAAGGCATTCTCCCACAGGCCTTCATTGTCGATCACATCCTGCAGCTGATCAGGTCGTGTGTACATCAGGTGATACCACATGTTGGCGATGGCCTTTTCGGTGGTATCTCCACCTGCGGCGAGCAGTAGGGCAACGAATCCCTTTATTTCTTCGGGTGTCATTCTGCTGCCGTTCATCTCTGCAACGCAGATCCGTGACAAAAGGTCTTCGCCGGGATTCTTTGACCTTTCTGCGATCAATGGGTCGATATAGTCCCACATGTCATTGCGGGCCTTGAGGCCTGCCGTCAGGTGTTCACCGCCAAAACCAAGTCCAGCGATCAGCGCCTGATACCATTCGACAAAGGTGTCTTCGTCTTCTCGCGGTAAGCCAAGCATGTTCGAAATAACCCGGATAGGCACCTGACTGGCGAACTGCTTGACGATCTCTACTTCACCGTCATCGATGAACTTATCGATCACCTCGTCTGATATCTGGTGGATCATCGGAATGAAATCCTGCAGCTTCTGGCCGACAAATTGTCCCGCCACAATATTGCGAAGGCGGCGATGTTCACCGCTGTTGCCGTATTCAAGAATATTCGGGCCAAAGACATGCCGGGACCCAAAATCATAGGGTCCATCTGGTTTGTATACGGCCCGGTCATAGCTCTCGTTGTCCTGGAAGGCACCGTCCACGTCCCAGTATCGCGAAATAATCCATCTGTTGTGGAAGCGGTCGTGATAAATCGGGTGGTGATCGCGAAGCTGCTGGTAAATAGGGAATGGGTCTTTCTGGAACTCTGGTGTATCGAACACCCTGGGATCGATTTCCGCGCCAGGCATTTTTATTGTTTCAGACATACAACCTTCCATTTTATTTTTTCGAGAATGTAACCGGTAGTTTCCAGCATGTGTGCATCTCACCGACTGTCAGGGCTGACAAATTCGGCGATGAGCCTTTAGCCAGTCGAATGTTGTCCAGGTGCGAAACCAGCACCTGTGAGGCGGTGACTGCCGTGTCCCGGGTGAGTGCATAGCGGGACCTGGGCCTGTCCTCTGGAATAGCGGGATGTATAGAGGGCTTGCCCAAACCAAAGGCAATGCCGGCCGCCAATCCATCGGCCCGGTACTGGCCGCGGGATTCGCGCTGGCACATATCTTTTCGATCGACGATGAAGCTGTCGGGGTCATTGAATATTTTAGGATCTCTATTGGCTGCGGCAGCGGAACAGACAAGTTGGCCTCCTTCAGGGATCAGGCGGCCGAAGCGCTCAACCTCATGTCGCGCGTACCGATGTGCAGAGAGTACGGGCGTCGAGTGCCGCAGTGTTTCAAGGTAAGCCAGTTTCATCAGGCGTCGATCGGATATCGCCTGTTGATGTTCTTCAGGATGGGTTAACAGCAGGAACCAGAGGTTAGCCAGTGCGCCGTGCAGTGTTTCGTGATCTCGTTCCAGTAAGGTGACAACGATGTCCCGGACAGTGACAGGCTCGTCACCTGGTGCCAATTGAATCATCACTGAGATCAGGTCTTCGCCGGGTTGTTTTTTTCTCTCCGCTACGATGGGTTCAAGATAATGGGTGAGCTCATCCAGCGCTTTCTTGCCATCGTCCCGCAGGCTGGGGTTCCATGATGTCCCACGTTGCATTCGCCAGAAAAGAGCGGTGAACTGTCCAGCATCGGCGCCCGGTATGTCCAAAGACGTCAGCAGCAGGTTCATCGCAAAGCGTGCAGCAAACTCAGTGGCAAGATTGCCATGACCTTTTTGCGCCAGACCAGAGGCAATTGTTGTTGCGATTTCTTCAGCCTGCGTATCGGTGAATGTCTCTTCAGCTTCCAGTAAAGGCAATTCCTCGTTCAGGTTGCGTCCTGGGTTTTCAAGGCCATAAGTCCAGGTCTTGGGCCGCGTTTCGAAATTCGCCTCATCGGTGAAGATTGAGGTGACATCATTGTATTCAGAGATCCAGTAGCTGTTGGATAGCCAGTCGCGGTAGCAGGGATAGTGTTCGCGTAGCACCGCGACGGTGGGATAGGGGTCCTGCCGATAGCTTTCTGAAATCAGTTGTCCCGGTTTGATTTTCTCGGTGCTTTCGCCGACACGTTCCCGCTGGTATATTTCGTAGGTACGATATCTGGGCGAACCGTCGGACCTCCGAGGGTGCTTTCTGATGATAACGCCATTTTTACCGATGACCTGATCGTCTTTTATTACTGAAGCCATTGCTCGTTCCTTACCTCTTTTCCTGCCTCTTATCTGGGCACTCGTACCCTTCAAGACAGGTCGTATTCGAGCCATAACTCACGTACTGAAATGATTCCCATGGGCGCGGGGCTCTTGCCATCAATATCTTTGGGCATTTTATTTTCATTGATGCGAGGGTTCTTCATTCTGCTTAGAAGAATCTTCGATCCAACCACAGCTTCCTGGTGCGAGATCCATGCGCCGGGACAAAGGTGCGGTCCAACACCGAACGCCATGTGACTGCAACGCCCTTCTTTTCGGTAACCGGACCGAAGCAGCTTGCCGTAGTAAAGGTCATCTCTGAATATGTTGAATGACTCGGGTTCCTTGAAGATTCGTTCATCATGATTGGCGGCGAAATCAACCATCTGCATCAGTGATCCTGCAGGTACTTTGACCCCGCGCATCTCAACATCAAATGTGTTGTGTCGGGGCTGTCCGCCAATCGAAGACGAATGCCTAAGCGTTTCGTGAAATGCTTTGTCCCAGTTTCCCCCGTCGTCGATGACCGCATCAAACTGATCCGGGTGCCGGAGCAACAGGGCCCACATGTTCATGATGGCACCCCGTGTGGTCTCACCACCAGCGCCAACAATCAAGGCGATATTAGAGGTGATCTCTTCAGTTGAAAGGAAGTCACCATCGACCCTGGTCTCGCACAATTTGGTGATGATGTCCTTAGACGTAGGGTTACCGTCCTGGTCAAGCAGATAGGTTGGATCTTTTCTTCTTTCTTCAACGATTCCTGCGACATAGTCCTCCAGGTCCTGCCTGGCTTCGACTCCTTGCTTGTGGGTAGCCGAGCCGCCGAGGCCACTCATCATTGAGTTGTACCAGTAGTAGAACTGGGGCTGGGCTTCTTTTGGAAACCCGAGGACTTCGCAAACCACTCGAATCGGAAATTCATTGGCGAACATGCTTGAGAGTTCAAGCTGCCTGGTATTGCCATTGTCCGAACAGAGCGCAGAGTCGTCATTGGCTGCAGCGTCCCATGCGTCGATCATTTCGTTCGCCAACCTCTCGATGGCAGGAATACGCGCCTGCAGTGATTGACCCACAAGGTGTTGGCCATAGAGGTTGCGCCGCCGCCGGTGTTCGACCCCGGATAGTTCGAGTTGGGTATTGCCCAATACACCGCTGGACGATCCTTTGGGAATGGTATTGAACCCCTCGTCATCGAAGTAGCATTCTGTGATGTCGTCGTATCGTGTCACCCAATAGCAGTTGTGCAGCTTGTCGTGGAACACCGGATAGTGATCACGAAGAATGCGGTAATACGGATAAGGGTTCCTGAAGAATTCAGGCGAATCAAGTATACGTGGGTCCAGCAATGGCGTGCCGTCTTGTGCATGCCCCATATCCACGGCTTCTCCTTCCGGCATTAGGGGGAATTCTTTTACGGACGCGAAGTCAGCATCGGTTGACGAAGCAAGGTCTTCAATAAAACTTTCTACACTAGTCATCGTGCGTTCTCCTTTTCGAAGTTCCTGAAGCCGGTGTACTGCCTTTTAGGCCAGAGGAAATCGATCTTTGTTCTTTGGATAAGCCACTTGCCGAAAACTTTCTTATAGACGTCATCGTAGATGCCATAGAGTATTAGGGGGTTGTCGACGCCCTCCTGGGTGTTTAGATCATGAAGATACCACCGACCACTCGCCGTTGTTGAGTCGATCAGCGTGATCAGTGGGTTGGTCACGGCGTGCAAAACACCGAAGGGTGGTCCTTCCCTTTCAGCATAGCGGGCGAAGTTGGCTCTGATGGTCTCCTTTCCTGCCCAATCGCCTCCATAGTCGGGTCCGAATTCGCAGACGGCGTCCTCACAGAAAAGATCAGCCAGGTCGTCAACCATCTTCCCATCGAAGTAATGGCTATACTTGATCCTGATTTCCTTGATAGTTTCTTTTTCTAAAAGCTCTTCAAGTGTCATTTCAATACCTGTAAAGGGTTGTCCAGGCCGCTGAAAGTCGTCTTTGACCCGTTGGTTTTCGAACTTGTAGTCAAGTACAATAATCTAAATTAGACTACTCTCTCGGCACGGTGGGTGCAAACCCGTATGCTCGGGTTAGCGTGGCTGTTGCCTGCATTCAATTTTGACGAGGATGATCGCCTTCATGACCTTCGTAATAGCGAACGCCTGTATCGATGTAATGGACCAATCCTGCATTGAAGTCTGCCCGGTTGATTGTATTTTGGTCGATCAGGGCGACCGGATGTGTTATATCGAGCCCAATGACTGTATAGATTGTGGGGTCTGCGAGGGTGCGTGCCCTGTTGGGGCAATATTCGAAGAAGCGGCGGTGCCAAAAGAGTCCGTCGAATTCACAGAGATCAACGCGCTCTGGTTTGAGAACAAATCAGCTGCCAGGGCAAGAGTAGATGTGTTTATAGAAGGTAACACCTCAATTACCTAGGGTAGTCCCAGCGACTAACGCCGAATAACAATCTCATAGGACAGTGAAATGAGCAAGACAAAGTCATTGACGCCGCGACAGGAAGACCGGCGGCATCGAATTCTGATGGTAGCCAGGCAGATGGTTGCTGACTACGGTTATGGAGGGATGGTGATGAGCGAGGTCGCTGAACGCGCCGAAGTTTCACCAACCACGCTATACAACCTGTACAACACGAAAGATGAACTGCTGCTTGAAGCGCTGCGTGAATTGATGGTGATAAGTTACCAACGGGTTGGTGAAATGTCGGAACTCGGCCCCGGCTGGAAGTACCTGCTTAACGTCATGGAATATGGTGCAGCACTTAGAGCTTCTGAACCCGCTTACGCGGAAGCTATTACAGATGCCTTGCTAAGGGCGGTTCAGGGCGATGCGTTGACCGAGTTGCTCCTGCACTCTGTTCTGCAGGATTTTTTGCACTCGTTGACTAAAATGGCGGAACAGGGTGAATTAAAGGAAGGGGTCGACGTAGAGCATTTGGCAACGATACTCCTGGGTAATTATTGGTCTACATTTATGTTAATTAACAAAGGTTTGGAGGCGATATCTAGAATGCGGATTAGCCTTTTGGTTAACGTGTTATCGGTTTTGATTGCGTCCAGCCAGGGAGCGGCCAGGGAAGAAATGGAAAGGACCCTGGAAGAAATCAGGCGAGAGGTAGCGTCGAATGCCTGAGTCATATGAACCGATCGTGCCTGGCAGTCTTGAAGAGATTAACTTCCTCGATTTCAAGCTGCAGAACTGCCCTTATCACGCTTACGAGATGCTTCGCGATGAAGCGCCGGTGTGGATAGATCCCATTACAGGGTTCTATGTCATCACCCGGTTTGAAGATATACGTAAGCTTCTCCTTGACACAAAAAACTTCTCTAATGACATGCGTGGTGGCCAGGGTGGCAGTCGCGAGCAACTGGATTCAGAACGTGCCCTTCGAATGAATGCACTTTATGAAAAAAAAGGCTGGGTGCCCGGTGCAACACTTGCGGGCAGGGATGACCCGAATCATAAACAGATGCGGGCAATGTTTAATGAGGCATTCAAACCCAAAAAGATAGCAGGGATGGATTCCTTCGTCAGGGATACGGCTTACAAGTTAATGGATGTTTTTGTGGACGATGGCCAATGTGATTGGATCAAGCAGTATGCCGTGCCGTTGCCACTGATTGTCATTGGCCAGCAGATGGGGGTACCGGAAGCAGACATCTGGAAGATCAAGGCATGGACGGATGCCTGGGTACAGCGTCTTGGCATGATGCAGACAGAGGAAGAAGAACAATGGTCTGTAGAGATGGAGATCGAAGCTCAGCACTACTTCCAGCCGATATTTGAGCGCCTTCGAAAGGAACCGGACGACACGTTGTTGTCAGACATGGTCAATCGTGTGATTCCCGAGTGGGAACGAACCCTGACCGACAATGAGCTGCATGCCGAGATGATGGCGGATACCTTTGTCGGTGGTTCGGAAACCACAACGAATGCGATCGGCTATGGCATGAAGCTGCTGATTGAGAATCCTGACGTCTGGCAGAAGCTCCGTTCAAACCCCGATAAGTACCTGCGGACCTTTTGTGAAGAGGTAGTTCGCCTGGAAGGCCCAGTGCAGGGATTGTTTCGAATGGCGGCGAATGATATCGAAATGCACGGCGTTTTGATTCCCAAAGGAGCCATGATCAATGTTCGTTACGCAGCCGCCAATCGAGATGAACGAGAGTTCGAATGCCCGGCTGATTTGAACCTGGAACGGGAAAAACCCGGTCGTCACATTGGGTTCGGTTCTGGTATTCATCACTGCCTGGGGGCACCGCTTGCAAGAAGAGAGCTGTTCTGGGCATTCCAGGCCCTGATTGACCGGGTTGATGGTATGCGATTTACCGCGGGTGAGAACAGTTTTGAGGTAGCGCCGAACTTCTCTCTGCGGGCTATGCAGGAACTTCGTATTGAATTTGACGCAAAACCACCTGGAGATAGAGTAGATCCGGCAAGCGTGGACATTGATTCCAATGCCACGGCGATAGACAATCCGGCGAACGCTTAACGATTAGCACCGAACGAATAGTAATTAACGAATAGTAAAGTCAGGAGTTACAACAATGGCAGAAATGTTTAAAGACCTGGACCCGGATACGATGCCCAGATCACCTGGAATAACGTATCAGGGCCTGTTGGACCAGGATACGCACGAGGTGCCGGAGGTGCTTCGCCTTCAGTCTCCTAAAGATGTAGGGCTCAACGAATTTGCAATTGAAAGGTACACCAGTCATGACTATCACGATAAGGAAGTTAAAAACCTTTGGATGAAAGTTTGGCAATTTGCCGCGCGGGAAGAAGAGATTCCTGAACCTGGTGACCACATCCGCTATGACATCGCAGGGGTATCATTCCTGATCGTCCGACAGGAGAATCGCGAGATTAAGGCCTATCCCAACGCATGTCTGCACCGTGGTCGAATGCTGAAAGAATTTGATGGGCACGCTTCAGAACTTCGCTGTGCCTTTCATGGGTTTTCCTGGACGCTGGATGGTTGCCTCAAGGATATTCCTGCTCGCTGGGACTTTCCGCAAATCAAGGATGAGGAGTTTTCCCTACCGGAGATTCCGGTCGCAACCTGGGCCGGCTTTATCTTTATTAATCCTGACCAGAGCTGTGAACCCTTCGAACCTTTCATCAAGGAGCTTGCGGACCAGTTCGAACGATGGGATCTGGGCGCACTTTATATCCAGGCGCATGTCGCCAGGATCATGCCCTGTAATTGGAAGATCGCGCAGGAAGCGTTCTGCGAGGCGTATCATGTCAGTGGTACCCACCCTCAGATTATGCGAAGCCTGGGCGATGTGAACAGTCAGGTGGATGTCTGGGACAACTGTGCAAGGGTGATCACGCCAGGTGGCACACCTAGCCCGTTGCTGGATTACGAGTTGTCAGATGAAGATGTGCTGCGCGCGATGATGGATATCCCCCTTGAAGCTGAAGCACCAACCATCCCTGAAGGAATGAGTGCGCG
>LWDU01031832.1_pt1 | contig 37887 bp, 51 predicted proteins | sample 727161 | NCBI WGS metagenome assembly LWDU01 (sample SAMN04566230, study PRJNA314399) | hydrothermal vent metagenome | isolation source: deep sea hydrothermal plume seawater | place: Mexico: Gulf of California, Guaymas Basin | collected 2004-07-11
ACCCGGTTTGGGGTTTCTAGTGAGCGATATTGACACAGTGACGGCACCATCTCCCGGAACCCCATCCGGCCATGCTGACTGTGACTACTGTGCGGGTTCCCCTGTCCCGATGCTGCAGGTTCATAAGTAGATCGGATAGAATAAGGTAGATCGTGGTTGACAGGGTAGGCGATACCGTGGTCTATTTGAGTAGTGGCAATGGTGCCACCGGAAGGCAGGTACAGAATGACACCGGAACCCGGCACAGTTGTGACGGTTCATATGAACCTAAACAATGTGAAGAGTGGCAAACCCCGATGGTCGATCAAGCACAAGGGCAAGGTTGTCTGTAATGTCGATCATGTGACCTTGCGGGATTGCACCCCACTAGTCGCACCCGGTGGCCATCGTCGGATACTTAGCAAGGGACATCGTGAGGTCTATGCAAGGGTCAAGGGAACCCTTGTTAGCACCGGAAGGCAGGAGACCGGACAGCAGGAGATTCACTTGAATCCGCATCGCTGCCGTGATTTTACGATGGCCGATGGCACGGTCTACACCGGATCACCGATGGCATACTTCAATCAAGATAGTTTTTTCACCGTCTAGCAGGAAGGCAGCGACATGACAATTACATACATCAACAACGGGGAACCCGTCACACTGGAGGATCACCCGCTACAGTGGCACCTGCAGGGACTACAGCAGACTGCTACAGGCTACGGGCAACGGCTCACAACACGGCACAAGGTACGCCACAACGGGAGATTGTACCGTGTGTACGCCACTTGTTTTTCTAATGCGGCATCTCACTGGATCATCGCAGGGGGTGTGAAACTTCACATCGCAGATTACCAGGTTTCATAACAGCCCACCGGGCAGGAAGGCAGCAAGATGTGTGACGCTTACATCGAACCCGAAGGATGCGAATTCTTCTGTGAGGATTGTGCCCCCGAAGGGGCTGAGGGATACCCGGATGGCGGGGGTGAGGCAGATACACCGCAGCACTGCAGCGGATGTCACTGTCCCCTCGACAATCCACTAACTGAGGAAGGAATTGCCTATGTTGTCGAGGCCGTAGAAGAGTCACTGGCGGCGGGTAACTACACGATGATGTGTGGCACCCCTTACAAGGGAACATGGTTCGAGGACTCCCGGCATTGTGAGATTGTCCGGGGTTGGGCCGAACAGGTGCAGAACTACAACCTGAGCGATGCCGATGCGGATACGGTCGAGAAGTTTCTAGAAGTTTCAGAGAAGTAGCCCTAACCAGGGCAGGAAGGCAGCAAGATGGACAAGTGCGTATACACTGGGTGCGACAATTCACGGCGGACCCGTGGATTGTGTCATGGCCACTATCAGGTTCTGAGAACCTATATTCGGCAGGGTAAAACAACCGAAGCAGAGCAGGAGCAGAAGGGTCTGCTGATGTCTAAGGGTACCGGTCAGGGCCGAGTGCCAGCAGGACACGGCGACTTTCTGGATCCCGATGCGACCGGGGATGCGAAGTAAAGTAGATAGTGAAAAAAGCTGGCCCGGAAGGGCAGGAAGGCGACAAGATGAAACAAGTGGAATTGCTGGCTCTATATTTGAGCCTGAAGCACGGCGACAAGGTGGCGATGGATTTTTCGGGGTGCTGGTCTGGCGGCAAGACAACCCTGATTGTGACTAGTGCCCATCGAGTGGTGGGGAAGCGGAAGGTAGGCCGCATCATTTTCAAGCATCCCGACAATCTCAGGGGGTGCAAGTTTGTCTGGTACAACGATGATGGCAGGGTCTCGATGGCTCACGGCGACATGGCGGCGACTCTCAAGTCAGCGGAATTGGTACAAAACTAGCCCGGAAGGGCGGAAGGCGGACAGCATGGTAAATTTACGAGACCCCTACGCAGTGCATATTCTCCCGGCGGCAGTGGAGTACAAGGCGGCACCCTATGGGAAGATTGCCACGATCCCAGCGGGTACGAAGTGCCGACTGGCTACGAATCTCCCGGCAGCGGACGGGCTGAGGTACTGGGCCTTGCCTTGGGAAGGTATGACTGAGAAGGCACGAGGATGGCATCGTGGTTACGGGTTCCTGCTCACAGTGGAGGATGTACGAGGGAGCGATGCATCGCCCCTGTTCGCAACCTTGGAAGGGGGCGAGTGATGAAGGTAGCGATCCAAGAATTACGCTGTGCATTCAGGAGTTTTGACAAGTGGAAAACCTACGGATTCGCACGGGATCTGAAGAAGGCAGGGAAGGTGCGACAACTGGACATTTACGATGCTGCTGCCCTGGTGGGGATTCTCCCAAGCGTTGCGAGGATGCGGCTTGCTGATCTAGAAAAACAGAAAGGGGGCAGTGATGCCTAATCTCGAACTAAATTTCATCATGTCTGTGATATGCCAGAATCTCCCAGCGGTCAGCAATAAGACCCTGCTCTCCATTGCAGACCAGTTGGAACCACTCGATGACAAGACTGCTGAGATGGCTGACGATGAACTACTCGAAGCACTGGAAGGGGGCGAGCGATGAGTGACCCAGCAGCAGAGGCAGCCCGGGATCTGCTGGCCCGTGCGAGGGCAGCAGCAGAGGAGATGACTACTCAAGACGATGTAAGTGAGGAGGACATAGCGGTCGAGGTTTCCGTAGAAATTGAGAACTTAGAGCATGATGCGAGCGGCAATATCAGCAGGGGTATCGACCCTGCAATCGAGTACGCCTTTGTCGAGGCGGTCAAAGGTCACTTGAAAAGTTGGGGCTACTAGCCCCTCAGAAAAGGAAGGCAGACAGATGCTAAATGACAGTGATCCGCAATGGGAAACAATCGGCTGCATCTATGTGGATGCAGGACTCTGCTGGCTTGGCGATCCCTGCTACATCATGGGGGATGAGGCGAGCAGCAGGGTCAAGGACTGGGGCAAATTTGTCGAGGCCCTGCACAAGGGTAGCGGCACCTCTGCTCCTCTAGGTGAGGGGGTAGGGGTTGCGGTGAGTACGGGCTGGGGGGATGGAAAGTACCCGGTGGAGGTGAAGAGGAGAGCGGGTCGAGTGGCAGAAGTTCGCATCGTATTCATAGCAGAGGGGGAGGAGTGACCCGCACCGAAGAGATGCGTCTGTCCTGTCAGCGATTCCATGCTGCTCACCCTGAAGTATGGGAGCTCTTCGTGAAGTTCTCACGGCAGAAGATCCGGGAAGGCTTCGAGCATTACGGAGCGAAGGCCGTGATGGAGCGGGTCAGGTGGGAGACGGAGGCAGGTGGAGGTGAGTACCGCATCAACAATAACCATTGCAGATTCTATGCGGAAAGATTCAACAAGATCTGGAGGGAGGGGTTCTTCCGTTCGAGAAGGGGTCCAGCGTCCACGGAGACGGACGCTGATCCCTCCCCCCTCTCTCCACTATGGGGAAAGGCTGGAGGCGGCAGGGAAGGGCAAGGCTAGGTGGAATAGATCCTATTGACATGGTAGTATGAGTAGGCTAGAACATAGAAACAGAGGAGGGGTTGCCCCCATTGGCGGGCTACTGGCGGGCTTCCCCTCCTCACTACAAGGAAGGCAGTGACATGAGTAGTGACCTGGAAGGCTTGCGAGACCAGCAACAGGGGGAGGTTCATTACCTCTGGCAAGCAATCGAGAAGTTAGAGAAGCGTGTCGAGGTGCTGGAGTTGGAAGGCTCCGACAACCCCGACAACTACCCGAAGCAGAGCGTGGTCTCTCGTCTCCGTTGGAGGTGGGAACAGTTCAAAGGAAAAAGGAAGGCGGTGCGGCGTGGGTGATAAAGTTTTCAAGTTCATCTTTCTGTTGATGGACATCGACACTGACCCCTCAGAGGAGGGGATCAACAAGCCGGATGAGTTGGAGGAGTTCTGGAAGAGGTATCAGGATGACTTCGATCTGTGGCTAGAAGGCAAGGGCAGGTCACGCTTCGATTGGGAAGGGATCACCGTCATCCCGATTGAACACTACGACTTCGACAGTGCTGCCATATATGGGAGGTCGGAAGCCTTCCACCTGGGCTTGTCGAACCTCAACACCATCAGCGTGATTCTCTCCGACGAGGCGGAAGGGGTCTATGTCCCTCGCCACCCCCTCGCAAGGGTGAGGAGGGAGGAGTAATGGTAATGGAATCATGGCAACAAGACCTCTACGCAAGAGAGGCAGCAGAGGATGCAGCGGAGAAGGCCAGTGACGCTGCCTTTGCAGGGATCAGGGAGGAACTCCCGGCCTTGAGGAAGGCCATTGAGGTGTTCCCTGAGACATCATGCACTCAGGCTCAGTTCGACGAAGTAATGAATCAGTTTGACGCCATCTGGAGATCTCAAGACTTGGAAGATCCAGGGCTTGAGGAAGAAGTGAACGCTCTCCTCCTCGCCTTCGAGAAGAAGGTAGGAGAGGGGGAGAAATGATCCGCTTCATACTCATGCTGCTGCACCCAGGTTTCTGGCTGGACCTGTGGAATCTCCGCAAGGAGGACGACAGCCTCGACCTCACCGATACACCTGAATCTGCTGCGTATGCTGCAGCACAGGCAGAAGAATACAAGGCGTGGGCGACACGCCAAAGAAAGAAAGGAAGGGTATGAAACTACCGACAAAGCGGAAGGACATCCCACCCCCATCAATCGACGGGGATATGTTTTTGGTGATCGGTGAGCCGAAGTCAGGCAAGTCCACCTTCGTCAATCAGATCCCCAACTGTCTCGTGATCGACACGCAGCGGGGTCATGCCAAACTGGGTGGCATGGTCCTCGATCTGAGGGAGGCAGGTGCCGACCCCCTTGCCACCTTCGGAGAGGTGCTGGCAACGCTGCAGAAGGACTGCCCCTATGATGTGGTGGCAATCGACACCCTCGACGATCTCTCTGTCATGGCTGAAGAGTTAGCCACCCAGAGATGTAATGTAAAACTGAACATGAAAGAGACAGGGATTGCCAACTTCCCTCATGGTACAGGGTGGCTCCAACATAGGGAGATCATGATGAAGATGGTGACACAGATCAGGGCACTCCCATGTACCACCATCCTGGTGGCTCACAACAAACGCATGATCGACGAGGAGACCAGCGAGGTGAGCAAGGTGCTGGATCTCCCCGGCAAGTTGGCCCATCACATACCCGGCGAGGTAGATCACATCGCCATCGCCTCTCGCTCGAAGAAGGGGTACACGCTTTCCTTCGAGGGCTACGAGCATGAGAGGTCAGGCAAAAAGACTGTCATGCAAGCGGGGTCGAGGCTCAAGTGTCTCAACGGCAAGGTGATCGAGACCTCTTGGGCATCTCTCCAGAAGTCAGTGAAGGGGGGCAGCGATGGCTCTGCCTGATAACTTTATACCCGACGAGAAGTTCCGGGCGTTGAAGGAGGATCTTTTGCCCCTCGACCAAGCGAGGGCGATGGCGAGTGATATATTGGTGAGCCACTCCTTGATCATCCAAGAGAATGATTTGCCCAAGGAGTGGTGGAGGATTGCGTTGTCGAGGAAGGTCATCAAGAAGGGAGAAGATGGGGAGGATGTGACGCTAGGTGCGTACTTCATGATCTCACCGATCAACGCTGGCCGTCACGGCATGGGCTACATGATCGTGAAAACCGCCGACTTCGAGAGGAGGGTGCTGATAATGTGGGAGGCAGAGAAGGGCAACCTGCCAGCCATGTTCCATTGGAAGGGTAGCGTGATTGGCTCTGCTATCGACGAGGAGTTAAGAGAGGGTGATCCAGGTGGGTCATTCGACGGGTTCGGAGGGTTCGATGAGTAAGGAAGGCAAGCGATGACAACCCCAGCAGACCAGATCGACAGCGACTCGATCAAGGAGTTGCTGTACACAGTGCTTAACAATGTCAACGAGAACCATAGAGACTTGCAACGCCGCATAGCGGACTTGGAGTTTCAACTAGGAAGGAAGGCAAACAATGCCAGCATGGAACGGTAAACCACCAGCGGATACCAAGGGGGGGGGAGGCAGTATGCTCCGACCCGGCACCTATGAAGCGACGATCTCTTCCATCGAGGAAACCACCGGGTTCGACGACAAGACGCAAGTCTGCGTCACCTACGGGGCAGGGGGGCAGTCGATCAGGCAGTGGGTCACCGCTGAACTTGGCGATCCCGACAACAAGGGAGTGTGGATCTTCTGGAAACTGGTGGGGGCACTCGACTACCCCACTCAGGAATACTGGGAGACTCCCGCAGGGGAGCGAGAGGCAAGGGAGTGGAATCCCCTTGAAGACTTGAGGCAGTGCATGGAAATAGGTCGCACCGTATTGTTAACGGTGGAGTCATACTCCAAGAAGTCTGGAGGCATGGCGACGAGGGTATCCTCCAGCAAACTGGCATCCCCTCGCCGGAACCCCGGTGCAGCGACACACACAGGCCCAGCAGAGGCGGCAGTGGAACCTAAAGGTTTCATCGCCAACGACGATGTGCCATTCTAAGTAACACCTCCTCGGGGTGGGGGAGAAGGAAATCGCTCCCTCCCTCACCCCCTTCTTGGAGTGCTATGACTTCCGAACTTTTTCTAAGTTATGACCCTGAGTGGGGCTGCTTCTCCAGCAGTGAGATCTTCAATGAACTATGCAAGGAGCATCTTCCTCTTAACTTAGAGGACTTGGATATCTGCGAGCAGATCAACCACCTACTCGACCGTTCGTTTGAGTTAGAACTCTCAGCAGATCCAGAGATCCGTCAGTCTGGTCGTCGCCTACGCACTGCCGCCCGTCATGCGTGGCGTAAGGCACTCAAGATAGAAGCTGCTGAGTTAGGTTGCAGTGGTCGCTACCCTGTGCGTTGGCGAGACCTGCGGGTGGACACTGGCCCTGGTGGCTATGCTATCAAGTCTTCAATACAAGACATTCAGAATCATGTTATGCTCCGCTACGACATAGCGGGGCCGAGGAGGATTACAGGCAATTGGTAAGGGGGGCACTGTGAAGATAGGGATCTGGTACGAGTTCACGAAGGAAGAGAAGAAGGTGGTGAGGAAGGAACTGCGAGGGCTGAAGGCCAACACAGGTCAGGCAACCCCTGAAGAACTCATGGAGTGGGCGAAGAAGGTGATTCGAGAAGCCCTCGACACTGCTGCTGAGTATCAAAAGGAATACATACGGTGAGCGACTACGACTACACCTACTTGAGTTACGGTTGCGGTGTGCAGTCCACCGCTCTGCTGGTTCTCTCTGCCCTTGAGCAGCGAGGTGTGCCGAAGGTGGACGCAGCGATCTTCGCTGACACTGGCGACGAGCCACAATACATCTATGACTACCTGGAGATCGTGAAGCCTTGGGCAGAGGACCACGGGATCCCTCTGCATATCTGCTCTGCTGGCAAACTAAGTGCCGACTTGCTTGAGACTGACCGGACCTTTGTAGCAATCCCGGCCTGGAGACCAATGGATGATGGCCGTGAGATGCCCATGCGTAGGCAATGTACGAGGGAGTACAAGGTCACGCCAATCGAGAAGAAGGTGCGGGAACTTTTAGGCTACCAACCTCGCCAGCGAATCAAGGAGAAGGTTCGGTGCTTCTTAGGCATTAGCATGGACGAAGTTACCAGGGTCAAACCTTCACGCACTTCATGGGTGACAAACGAGTGGCCTCTCATTGACGCAAGGTTGAGAAGGCCGCAATGCGTAGACATTGTGGAAGAAGCAGGGCTACCAAAACCATCCAAAAGCAGTTGCCACTATTGCCCTTATCATTCAAATAAATACTGGGAGTGGCTAAAGAAAAATCATACTGCCGATTTCCAAAAGGCAGTGGACTTCGACATAGCAATCAGGGAGTTGCATAAGGACGACCCGATGTATGTTCACCGATCTCTAAAGCCTCTTGGTGAGGTTGACCTCACCGACTACCAACTCTCTCTTTGGGATGAGGAATGCGAGGGCTACTGTGGGATCTAGGGGGGGAAGTGAATGAGCTGGCACTATTCTCAGGCACTGGTGGATGCATTCTCGGAGCGAGGCTTGCTGGTCACAAGGTCATCGCAGCGGTTGAAAACGAACCGTACTGCATCGAGGTCTTGCTTCGGAGGCAAGAGGATGGGTCGCTCGACCCCTTCCCAGTCTGGGATGACATACGATCATTTAACGGTAAACCTTGGAATGGCATCGTCGATGTTGTGTCTGCTGGATTCCCCTGCCAACCCTATGCCCAGTGCGGCCATCAAGGAGGGGTCGAAGATGAACGGAACCTCTGGCCCGATACCTGTCGAGTCATTGGCGAAGTACGACCACGATACATCCTCTTGGAGAATGTCCCTCCCGTTGTTCAACACCTGGGAGGAGTATTGTCCGGAGACTTGGCCCGTCTCGGCTATGACTGTCGGTGGACAACTATATCCGCTCGTTCCGCAGGTGCCCCACACCTTCGGAAGCGATGGTGGTGCGTGGCCTACTCCAACAGCCAACACGAGACCGAACGAGGGGAATGTAAGATTGCTGCGAAAGCAAGTTCTCGAAGGTGATCTGACTGAAGCAGAAGCCACAAGTATGCTCAACGGTAAGTCTCCCTTCTCTGCTCAGGGTGTGATCCCCGCCATGCCAACACAAAACGATTTGAATGATGCCGTAGATCTCAAGGAGGGGCCAGACAATGGTGGTCGATTGAACCCCGATTGGGTGGAATGGCTCATGGGCTGGCCTGTGGGCTGGACCTCCCTCGACCCCCTCCCTGAAGGAACGATGGAAGCGTGGGAGACAAGCGTAAAGGCTGGCACTTACTGGGACACTGATCCAGCGGACACAGGGGATGTCCCCCGGCTAACAGAGAAGAAAGAGAATCGAGCTTCACGCTTGAAGGCAATCGGCAACGGGCAAGTCCCTGCTCAAATCCTCTTGGCTTGGGAAGTGCTGGGATGAACAGAATACTGTGCTTGGATCTCGGCACCACTACCGGGTTCGCCTTCCACAGTGAAGGAGATGTAAGCCACGGGATAAAGAAGTTCCCCAAAGACCTGGGCGAAAGGCTCCATGAGTTCTATGACTGGCTGCACACCCTCAGACCTGACCAAGTGATCTATGAAAAACTGTTCAATGCACCGGGCAGGTCGGCCCTTACCCTCAATGCCATGACCGGGGTGGTGATCCTTGTAGCCACGCAACGGGGCTGGGAGATCTCCAGTGTCTCACCCATGACCATCAAGAAGGCAGTCACAGGGACAGGCAGGGCCAGCAAGAAGGACATGGTGGAGTACATCCAGAAGAGATACCCAGAGGTCACAGACCACAATGAGGCAGACGCACTAGGTATATGGCTATGGTGTTCGGAAGCCGAATGACTCTCAGGAAAGTAACAGGGTTCCCTGACTACAAGTACGACGACAAATGGATGGACGAAGAGGAAGCCCTGTACCTTATCAAGCACATACTGAAGAGTCAGAACCAAGCGGCCAGACCCTACGACCCGAACATGATTCACCATGTTTTGTTAAAGACAGCGGAGATCAGGGAGGGGATGCTAGAAAATGGGAGGCCAGGGGAAACACTATCCTCTGACCCCCATTACGGAAGAAGTATCGACTAGGACTTGCTCAAGCCATTGTCGTGGATTGCTCTGCCAAGGATGTAAGCCATCAAACCTTCAGCAGTCAGCGTGACCTGATCGGAGTCAAGGCCCACTTGCCCACCGAGCAGTACAACCAACACGAGTAGCAACAAACCCTGAGCTTTGCGTGATACCAGAATGTCTTGAATCAACTTCATTGTGTTTCCTCAACTTTCTTAGTGGCGACTGACCAACCAGTGGCCGCAGAAATGATAACGATCAATAACTCTTTCCAAGGTGACGGGAAGAATGGGACAGAATCCACTACAGCCTCACCAGCGGCTTGACCAGCAGCCTCAATGGCAGTGCCCGTACCGACTGGCCCTTGTCCAGACAGCCCCCTCGTAAGCCCATCCCAGAAGGCACAGCCTGAGACAGTTACAAGCAGGAACAGAATTAGAACCAACAGATTCCACTTCATCGTCGAGTCTCCTCTCTTAGTTTGCGAACCTCTACCAAAGTCTCACGATTTTCAGCCCGTGACTCCTTCAGCAAGTGTGTCTGCATGGTCAACAACTGATTCAGGTTGTTGATAGCATGGGACATCTTGCGGATCTCAGTCTCTAACATACCGATAGTTTTGCTTGTCTCGTAGGTGGTGCTAGTGCCATTCAATTTCTGTGACTTGAGAAACGAAAAGGTTTCCCTCAAGAGTAAGAGGGCTACCACTGCAGCAAGACCAATCTGGGATGCGTCTTCAAAGGGCATGGACTAATCCTGCTCCACTTCGACAGTGCTGCCGGGTACAGGCTTGACGAATCCTCGTTCTTTAGCCCACTCCAGAAGGTACATGATCGGGCCAGTGGTTGCGGCACCGGGCCTGAGTGGAATGGGGAAGGGTGCCCCGTAGTCTTTCAGGTATCTTCGCCATTCTCTTTCGTTTTTTGGCGTGTCAAAGAGCAATGTCCCCAACCCAACAATTGAGTTAAGTGCCCCTGCTGCACCGGGAGCGACTTGACGACCAACTTCCCATGCCCAATCTGCGGTCTTCATAGGTCTGCCTCCAGTAGACCTGCGGTATGTCCACCAGAAACTTTCGGCCCTTCCACCCCACTTACCACCAATGCCAGTGCCCATGAGTGTGTCAAGGAAGCGGTCGCCAACAGTACGCTTTGGTCTCCGCTCCAGATCGGGGATACCTGCTTCTCTTCCCCACTCCTTGATTGAATCAAGCGCCCACCACACCAAGAAGGCTTGACCACCTCTTTTGGCAACCATAGCAGCATTGGCGATGCCACCAGCATTGACCAAAGATTGCACTGCTCGATCCCCGTACAACTTGCTAACTGTTGATGGGAATCCCTGAAGGGTGTTCGTTACCATTTCAATAGCACGATCAATATCGGTTCTTACAGCCCCTTCATTGCCGGGAGTCCTACTCTGTTGTGCCAAGTCTTCTTTCCTTGGTCGCACAGAAGTTTCTTCAACATGAACAATGACACCATTCTCGAACTTTTCACCGAGTGTTTGGTTCCTCCACATACCAGGAGAGGCTTCCCTCAATCCTGTAGCAGAGGTTTTGTTGTGATCGAAATGGCTCCACTGCAGATAGGACGAACCTAGTTCCTGTTCTGTCATGCCCATTCTCAAAACATAATGGGATTCGTTGGGGGTAAGGACTTCACCAAGAGCAATCTTCTCACCAATATCGAGTGCCCTAGTCGTGTGAAGTCTTGCGGCAGTACCCCTTACCACTGGTTGAGCAAAGGCAAAGAGACTTCCGTATTTCCAAACTTCTCCAGACACACCCTCAAACTTACCCAAAGCTCCTTGCCCCTTGTGGGTCTCGGGTACAGCAATGGTCCCTTCAAGAGATGCACCGCCGGGATCTCTGGTAAACTGTGCTGCGTTACTCATTATCTCTTTTTCTGCAGCCTCAACCATCTGAGTTATAGTTCTCATCTCGTCAGGGGTAGGAGCGTCACCCCATGTCCTCTTTGCTCTGGCAATGATTGCCCTAGTAGTTGCGTCTAGTCCACGGATCAAACCTGAATCACTGTTCGCTATGGCAACAGCAATATCCATTGACGAGTTTATTGCAATGTTGGGTGCGGTCATAACACCCGAACCAAATCGGTTCATTGCCCTCAACATTGCTATTGTAGTGCTGGTTGAACTGAACTCCTGACCTATCAGGGAATCCCTGAGTGCTGCCATTCTTGAAGCAGTCAGGTTCATTTCCCTTGTGAGGTCGTCCTTACTCTTGACCCCCCTCATGCGGTCCTTGACGCTAACCTTTTCGGGTGCCTCTTCTATCCTCTTCTCAAATGATCTTTTGATCTTCCCACCAAAGCCGACATCCAAGAAAACATACTGACCATTCCGCTCTGCTACACCAAGGGACATGGCACCAATAGCACTGTCATGTCTGACGGTAGATATTTCCGTGTTGAGTTGACTTCGGGTGACTTCTTTGCCGGGTCTTCGACCAAAGGTTTCTCGATAATCCCCGTCAGCCTTACGCTTGTCTGCTCTGGCATCTCTTCTGGCGATCCCTGCCTCTTGTATCTCCACCCTGGTTGCAGCGATCTCATCTGTAAGACTCTTCACCCTTGGGTCAATAGTGTTCGCCTCTCGACGCAAGTAGCGTTGAAGTCTCTGGCCGTCTGTGTCTCTATCAAGTTTGCTTGTGAGTCTTTCGATGCGAGATTCTAGTTCAACAATCTCATTGTGGTTGGCACTGTTCTCAGACAGCAGATCCTCTCTCTTCTTGACAGCCCCGTCAAAGTCCAGAGCGTTCTTGCCCCTGCCTAACTTGTAGCCACCCCTTCTCCCTCCAATGTGTGCTAGTGCTTCGGGTGAAGGACTGAGCGGATCTCCCCATCCATCTATCAGTTTCCGTAATGCTTTGATTTGTCTGGATGTTTCAAGGTGTACCTTGTTACTCCACTGAGCAGGTGGTCTGCCTTGATATTCAATGTCAAGTTCTCTGAGGAAGTCCAATTCTCCGGTGAGTTCTTCAAGTTTCTTCAGGTCGGAAGGGCTGAGATCAGGTGCCTTGAAATCCTCCAAGTCCTTCTGGACCTTTTCAAGTTGTTCAGCAGCACGAGTAGCAGCCTTCTCCTCAGAGGGGAGCATCTTCTCATGGTCACGAGAGGCGAACTTGCGAAGAGATTTCTCCGGCAGGTTTTCTTCTAGGTACTTAATGTCCTTGTTCGCATCTGCCCTCTTGTAGTCAGGTGTATCCTTCCGACCACCAACTCGCCAGCGGAGAACCCTAACCCTTGCCTCTGAAACATTGACGCTTCTTTCGGAGTATAGAATTCTCCCTTCAGCCTTGTTCTTTGCAGACTCAATCCTCTTGAGTTTCCTGTTCATTAGAGTTTCGATCTTCTTCCCGACCTTCTCGATTTCAACTCGCAGTTCTACTTCAGGTACTTGCACACCCTCGTCTATCCTGGCGGCTTGCAAGTCAAGTTTGTTTACCAGTTCAACCTGTGCGTCTTCCTTGAGACCCTTAGCCCACACTTCAATGTCTGCTATTTGCCCAGCGTTTTCGTCATAGGCATCTTCGAGATCAATGAGTCTGTTCTCTTCACCAACAACGGTGTTGTAAGAGTCAAGGATTTCCTGATCTCTTGTGTCGAACTGATTGCGAACTTCCTCGGTAAGTTCCTGCCTGACAGTCATTCTCTCTTGGACAAGTTCCTGCCTTCTCTCTCGTAGACGCTGATGGATTGATCCTGCATCTTTTGCTGTTTGAGTGGCAGCTTTATGGGCATCAATGTTTTCATTGAAGTCAGCAAGGTGATCCTGTGGGTTGCCACCCTCCATCCTACTCTTCCTGAGTGCGGCAGATTGGGGTATGACTTCGTAGTTGAGATCGTCGGTGTGGGTGGGGGTGCGGGGGGTGGGTGGATCTGTTCTGTTATATCCAATGAGTTTTTCAAACGACATCGGGCCGGGTTGGCTTTCTCCACCAGCGTAGTATTTTATATTCACTGGGATATGAGTAAGCCCTGCTTCCTTTGCCGCTCTGACACGGTGGTTGCCTTCATTTATTCTTACGGAACCATCGAATTCAACATTGAGAAACACTGGTCTTTCGGGGTCAAAACCACTTTCCTCTATGCTCTTGGTTAGTTTCTGTATATTCGCTTGGCTCCTAGAACCTCCCATTCGAAGATGCTCACCAGTCATACCCTCCAGTTTCAGTAAATCTTCTACCGGAACTAAAACCTCATCTACCCACGCCGTAGTAGACCCACCTCTTTTATACGGTGTTACTCCTCCACCCGTGACTAATGGGCTTCGCTCGACCCCTTGTATATCCCCTGCCAACCACTCACCACCGGGGTTGTCTACCCGAACACTTCTTGCCCCGGTTGCTGCGGTTAGTTGTTCTCCTGACATCTCCAACGGGTCAACATTCACCTCAGGCACCACGCCCGGAGCCTCGCCCTCCACTGGAGCAGGGCGCAGTTTCGGTAGGGTGACTGCCGTACCCTCTTCGCTAAGGGCTGCCAGTATTACTGCATTGGTGTCGGCGTTACTTCGACGAAGATTGCCACGGAAGAGGGCACTTGGATCGTCATAGAACATATCCATGACCCTGTAAGGTAAGTCTATTGTCCGTTCCTTCGCAGTGCCCGGTTCCTCGATACCCCTGTTGCTAATCTCTGCCGTGACATGACCGTCTTCGCCAAGATGGAAACCCAACTTTGCCGCTGGTGGTTCCGCACCACGAATGATAGCACTCAGCGATTTGAATGCGGCTTCATCCGCTTTCTCTGGGCTAAAACCATTCTCTTCGTAATACTTCTTTGCTTTCTCAAGGAACGCATCTTGTCGGTCTGGCATATCAATCAGTTCTTTGCGACGACCAACATGGGGGAAATAGTTTTCTTTGGGAGCGGCAAGACCTACTGCTTCACCCAACTCTCTATATTCACCAAAGACCTTTCGATCTATTCGGGCAGCAAATTCTCTGAGTTGCTTTTTAACATCGTCTGGAATATGACTGAACTCGTCTGCATCAAGACGAGATGCCCCCTCGTCAAGAACCTGGATCAATGCTGAGTAGTATTGCTTCGAATGAAGAGGACTGTTCTTGGCAAGGATACTTGCCTCGTCAAACAGGCTGTTGATCCGCAGTAACCTTGCGGCAGAAAGTTCAGAAACATTCTGAACAACCGCTGGGTTCTCTGCTGCACGGAAAACATACTGTGATTCGTTGGGGATACGGATTTCTTCCGTAATATCCTCTAGCCGGGGGACTTCATCGGCCCAATCGTATCGCCTCCCCGTTGGGGGAGTATCCCTTACCTCCGTCCATATGTCCACCATGTCGGCATGACGACCAAGTTGGAAGTATGTCGCACGGACCACTGGGTCGGTGGAGTGCTGCATATCTGAAATGGGTCCACGCAACCAGTAAGTGGAAGCGTTATCTAATGCTCGTATTTTCCTTATGAGACCACCAGCAATGACACTGTAATCCTCACCATTGTCTAGTCTTCTCTGCATTTCAGTAACTGTTTTTTGAACATTCTCTATTGACCTGGCCCTTGATATTTCTTGAGGAACTTCAGGGGAAATACTGGGGTGGTGGAGAATGTCACGCCAATATCTATCACCAAGTTTTAGAACTTCATTCGTACTATATTTAGCAAGGGCACCACCACCTACCATTAACCCGACAAGGGCAGCAGAAGTTGCACCAGCAAAGATAATGTCATTCCGTGTCACCTTGTCGTCAAAGTAGGACTCGAACCCCATACTTGCAACGCCAGCCAAAGCACCCTGAGCCAGTATCCCAGAAACAGGTGGCACACCATTGAGGCTTTTCCTGAAGGCAACCGCTTCTTCTGCAGTGAGAGTCCCACCTCTACTCTTGAGTACCTTCTTCACTCTCCTCGCTTGTTTGAACGCTGCCGATAACTGCAAAAGTTTAGGGCCAATGAGTATGTTTGTTGGATCGGCAAGCATATTGGCAAGAAACCAACCACTCCAACCAGCGGCCCCTTGCTCACTGATGTTTTCAAAGTCTTCCATTTCTCCGAGAACAGAACTTATTCGTCTGTTCAGATCGACCGGACCCGTGGACTCCATGATGTAGTTTCTGTTGTCTGAATTTGCTTCAAAGATCTGAACCATAGACTCCGGTGAAATAACTCCGTCACCGAACCTAGTCCCCCCGGTCCTCTTTTTTAGTTGCTCTATTGGGTTCCAGTCTTTACCTGTGTCCTGTCGGTATTGTTTAGACCAGTCCCCGCTCCACTCGTCGTAAGGAATACCCTCGTCGTTCCACCAATCCACTACTTTCCCTATGGGACTCTGACGGAAGATTGCACCAATGTTGGAACCAAACTCTTCCCAAGCAGTGCCAATAACGCTGAAATCTTCTTGTGGAATAAGAGGGGGAGCTTCGCTATTGTCAATATCTGGAATGCTATCGTTTTGATCATCCAGCATTACTGCCCACCAGTGCTAAAGGGATCGAAGAGTCCATCTATTTGTTCGCCCATAGCGTCTGGGAAGTGTTCAACCCAAAACTTGTTCCTGCCGGGGACTGGATGGAAGTTCATTTTGTCGTATTCCAGGCCAAGCACGGATCGGTTTCCATCCAGTGCCCACTGCTGGAAGTTGCTACGAACTCTTGAACTTGCTGTATCAATCCTTTCTGCAGTGGTGCCCGATAAAGTAGTAGCCAGCATGAGCATTGGGGATTTTTCTTTTGGGATAAGAGTTTCGCTACCGGGCCTCTTCTCAAATGCTAATGCCATCTGGTGGGCGAAGATTTCTGCTTGGTTTGAGATGTTTCTAAGTCCATACCACAACTCTGCTGCTTTTTCTTGGACATCCTCATCGTCAAAGACAGACAGGTTTTTAGAAATCAGAACATCGTCTTCAGTTATGGTTTGCGAGGGAATTACTTTCCACCCATAATGCTCTGCCATTGCACTGTTCCAGTGGTTCCGAATATCCACAGTTGTGTATCGCCTTATTTGAGCAGCGGTCATTGCTTCACCAGGATTCTCGTCAAGATAAGCATCTTGGAATAAGGTGTCTCCAAGCAAAAGAGACAGAGCAACGGGGTTATCCATCACTGAGTCCTTTATATCTTTCGGTGATATAACTCGATTGCCTTTGTCATCTCTATGGTCGAGCAAGATGTCCAAGCGGCTCTCGATCTCCGTCTTGTTGTCGTAACCCATCTCGCCAATCACACCTCTCCATGCCGCCAGTTCCTCCTCTGGTGTCTTGGCTAGATTCAACAGAGACTTAGCAACTTGCTCCATCTCAGAAGTTTTTTCATACGCACCTTCGTCACCACCCAAGTTCCCCTCTGCCAAAGCAAGGCTTTCACCTTGCCCACTGATCGATGAAGAAAGATTGGTTGCCTCATCGCTAATAGCCGAAACAGCCAAACCAGTAGCATTGGCCCCTGCTTCTGTTCTGGCTGGGAGAGGTGCCACTTCAGGCCAATGAAGTCCAGGTTGCTTGATAAAACTTGAAACCTCTTGGACTGATTGGCCCAACTCTCCATAAAGCGTCTGAAAGAATACGCCAACCCTCTCACTCCAAGATGTAGGTCTTGTACCACCTTTACCGTCATCGACTTCTGGGATATTGGAAGTTGCTTTGTTGGCTCGCCGTATAGCAGATCCCCAAGTCTCCTTGAATTGCGGGAGATCTGTCTTTTCATATTCCTTTGCTTCATCTACTTCAAACTTCTGCAAATGTGTTTCAACCAATGCACGAACCTGTGGGCTAAGTTCTTTTCTGTTGTCGTAAAGGTAGTTGATAGCATCTCTGGGGATAGACGGTAAAACAGTATCCCTGATATTGGTCACATGGTCTCTTGCATCTCCATACTTCTTGAATGAGTCAAGATAGAGCGGATGGGATTCTTCAAGTTTCTCCTTTGTCGGAGCTGAACCGTCCGGGTTTGTACGGACTGACTCTGCAGCGTCCCGTAGGTCTAGAACTTCTTGGAGTCGTACCCTCCCCCTGCCAGTTTTACCATTAAAAGCAATCCGTTCCCTACTCTTTTGCATTTCCCAGTCGTTGTCGGCTCGATAGTAATCTCGGTCTATCTCATCCAGTGCCCTGTTGTGCCTTCGCTCGCCTTCTATTTTATCTTCTTCGAGACTTTCGATCTCGTGATCCAACTCGCCTTGACGAACTTCGATTGCCATCACTTCTACCTGGAGTTTGTTTACCTCATGTTCTAGTTGCTCTGCTTTTAGTTTGTTTCCTTCTTCTCTTGCAGTTTTAGCCTCTGCTTGTTTCTCTTGTATAAGTCTGTTTGTCTCATTCCGGGTCTTGCTAGTTTCAGTTAGTTTCTGTTTCTTGTACTCTAAGTCTTTATCGAACTGCTCGTCCTGTTGTCCCCATCGTGTTACTTGAGCAGTTAATCTGTTTTGTCTGTCCTTAGATGCTATTCCTGCTCGCTTGGTACGCTCTTCTTCCTGATGTTCATTGAGAGAGATCTTGGCATACCCAAGTTGTCTCTCGGCTACTGCATTGGTGATTCTTCCCTCTTCGTGAGCCGTAGTAATTCTCAGTTTCTCTTCATCAAATGCCCTTCGGAGCCTTGTTTCTTCCCTGTCTAGTTCATTATCAGCGAATTGCTTCCCTCGCATTTTCTCATCGTGTGCCCGACGAACTGCTAGATCATTAAATTCTAATCTGCGAATAGCATTGGTGTCCTGATCCACAGTAATCTGGGCCATTTTGCCTTGGTGAGAGAGAAGGGCACGGGACTGCTGAAGGGCTAAGGCTTGCTGGTCTTGCAGGTACTTGAACCCTGCAGAGAAGTCTATGACCGGAAGAGGCTCTGCCCCAATCCCACCACGAGTAAAATCAAAACCTGGATCTGGCATCAGTATTGCCCCTCCCAAGGTGTGTTAGACGCAACTCCGGGCAGCGGTCCCCAGCCTTGGTGTCCACCTCCACCGCCCCAACCGCCACCACCACTGGGGCTACCGGATGCAGCCGCTTGCTGCTGTCCCATCCCGCTCAGTATATCCAAGTACCGATTCCCCTGTGCCAACCCTTGACCCTGCATATAGGTGTTACCCATGCCAGAGATAGCGTTCATCATGTTGGCACGGTTGGATTGTGAAACCTGACGACGAGCAGCCATCTCTTGGAAGCCCAGATCCCCACGGATATTGCCCGTCATCATGGCGAAGATGTTACGAGCGGGTGACGCTTGCTCAACTGCCATGAGGTTGCCGAAGTCTTGCTGTCTCATCTGCTCTTGGAACTGCAAGCCAGCGAAGGACTCCTTCAAGGCTGCAGCAGGTGATCGAATGGTTCCCCTCTGAGCTTGATTCCCTCTGGTGAACTTAGCCATGTCCTGAGCCAACTGGAACCTTCGGTTGTCGTCTCCGAACATCTGGCTTGCACTCTGAGCCAGTTGACCAAACATGGGAGACATCTGTGAGTAGGCATCCATGTACTGCCCACCATACTGGTTGAGGTTCTGCACCCCATACCCCAGTTGTTGCTGGAACAGCCCTTGGTTTCTTCTGAGGATGTTGGCAAAGTTTGGCTTCTTCTGTCTGCCAAACAGGCCACCAAGAAGTTGTGCCCCCATCATTACCATTTGTGGAGTGATTGGCATTGTGTCTCCCTATCTCGTCACTATTTTGAAAGTAGGCTTTTGCATACCGAGGCTTGCGAAGGTCGTGGTCCCTGTTCGGTAATCTGACGGGGCTAGTATTCGGAAGTTGCCAGCGGCGTGTGTGCCATGCCACCAAGCACGAACTTTGTAGGTTCCTGCAAATATCGGAGCGCAAGTATGTTCCAAATGCCTAAACCAAACTCCGTTGTTCCCCGAGCCAGTTGTCAAGTAGTTTGTTTGACCAAACCTTGTACTACCATTTGGATCTACATACTCACTCAGGCCAGACCACGACCCTTCCGAAACCACGAAATCAGCAGATAGCCCAACAACAGACGATGCCTCAATGGTTACACGCAAACCAATGCCACGATCCGCAGTGCTGGAATGACTGGAGACACACTTGATCGCTATATCGCTCAAGAAAACATGAACCATTTGATTCGCTTGAAGAACAAACTCCCCTGACTCAACAACAACATCCTCAGACCCAGCATCGAGTGTCTCGTCCCACCATGTCAGTGGAAGCCAAGCGGATGTTGAAGGACTAGCCCCATCGTTACTTGTAGATGAGCCACCTGCCCCGTCCGTTCCTGGTATGCCATTAGGCGTTGTCATTGTTGGACTGTTAGATCCAAGATGGGCATTACCCACTCGATGGTTCTGCACCAATGCTACGGTCGTGGTCTTCTGAACATAGTCAACCGTGTGACCTGACAGAGCGACAAGCCACTGGTCTGTGGTCCCCGTGTCCTTGACTGCTATTCCAAAGGCTCCCGCCACTTGACTGGAGCCAAGACTCTTCGCCAACTTCACGGTATCTGAAGTGCCCAGGTAGTCCCCAAGAGTCACCGTGCCCGTAGTCTTCACCATTACCAAACCTGAACGAACCACTCGACCTTCATTACCGTTACCCACCACAGCAAGGCCGTCTGCAGCACTGGCAATCACACCAGCAACCTTGGTACTACCAGCCGAAGTCGTTGTTGTCACAGAGCGAGCCGCACTTGTGTCGAAGATAACCAGATCCCCGTAAGTCAAGTCACCACCACTACTATTCAAGTAGTATTGCTCAACATTCTTGGCGACCGACTGCCAACGGGTGCCGTCATGGATCTTCAAGATGCCGTAACCATCTGCCTCTGGACCTGAAGTGTCCCACCAAGCATGACCAGCAGTAGCAGCAGCCGGAGCTGTTGTACCACTCGTTATGATATGAGAACCGTCAGCAAGTGCAGCCTCGGCAATGTTAGCAATAGAAGCAGAGTCTACCAAGTTGTGCAACTTGTCGGCTGTAACCAAATCCCCGCTACTGAATGTGTGACCTCTAGTTATATTAGCCATTAGTCAAAGTTCTCCATTTCAGGCAATGCAGAGACAGAGAAGTACAGAATCTTTACCTTATTCTGCCCACTACTCCTGAACTTGAACTGCATCTCTCGACAAGCCTCAAACCTGTCGAGGTAAAATCTTTTCCTAAACAACCCGCCGTCCGACAGGATTGCCGTATCGTCCAGAACAAAACCACTGTTAGCATCACCAGTTACTCCAAGTGCTAATCCACCGGAAGTGATCGTATAGGTATCAACAAGACTGAACGCTGCTTCATCCTTGCCCACATACAACTCGACAGCCCCGCCAGTGCCACCATAGACATAGAGGTCCAGGTATTGGAAATGCTTACGGAAGGTTGTCCCACCGAAACTGAACCGGGCAGTCTCTATGATGGACTCAATGTTGGTTCCTGAATCAGTATCGGCACTGGACTCTAAAGCCTCATACAACTTACCAGTTGAGAGATCCCCGTAGTACAGTGCGTCCTCTTCCGTGAACCTAACAGGAAGGAAGGCAGATGGAGTCCAACCGTCAAAGATACTCCAAGCATCTTCAACCATATCGTAAACCAGGATATGAGAGTTGGTTGTAGCACTGTCCAGAGGAACAGCCAGCATATACAGATTGTCCCAGACCATGCCCACGCAATCATAGGCATAGGTCCAGTTGACCCGATCCATCGTTCCCTTGATCTTATCTGAGATCGGGATCGTCACTCCAAGAGGACGGTCCCTTTCCGTCTTCGCCAACCTGTGGACTCCATGTCGGCTAAGAAAGAAGAAGTCATGCCCTGCTTGCACCACGGAGTCAGGGGCAACGGTGCCGATGTCTGTGTTGATAGGCATGATGCTAGTAGCGTCAAAGGTCAGGTCTCCGAAGTTGGCCTGATCTATGTCCAGAATCCAGATTGAATCCCTTTGGAAAACCAAGAGACCATTCTGCATGAATGGGACAATACGCATGGTCTCGTCAGACGGGTTGATTAAGTAACCAGCGGATTTGTTGATACGATTAGGCTCACCTATTTGAGAGAAATAGATGTAACCGTTCTCTTCTTCTCCTCCACCTGCTATCCACAGACGAGATAGCCAGAACAAAGCGTCCCTGCCAGCAGCAGGGTCAAGACCACCAGAGCCAGATACCAGACTTAAAATACCACCAGACCATTTGAGAATCTTGGTGCTACCTTCTTCCAGTATGTATAACTGATCTTTGGTGGCTTCATTGAAATCAAACACCTGAACCATACGCATCTTTCCCCGTGTTGCAGGAAATGCAAAACCACCCGGTTTGGCTAACTGAGTCCAGTTACTTACTCCAGTCCCCTTGCCATCCCAAGCAAGGAACTCCTCACCCACATTCATCAATAGCCTGTTACCTAAAGATCCAGATGTGGGGTAGTAATGACCCATAGCATAGGTCTTGCCAGTTGGCCTTGTCCCACCACCAGATACCGTGGTGCCAGACTTGTCTACGGAACCGGACCTCTTCTCCGCAAAGGCTCCCTGCTTGATAAGGAAGTTCTGGATCAGAGCTGCCTCATTGGGGCCGATCCTCGTCGGGTGAGCCTTCGTATTCATACCACCAGATAGGCTGTCGATCTCGAATGCCCCGATTGGAGAATCGAGCAGTTGAGATCTACGCTGGAAAACTCTGGGATCTACTGGCATTAAACTCTCTCAGTCCGCTTGTTCATGTCGGGCATGAAGGCCCAAGTGCTATCAGATCCTAGCCTATCTCTAAGGAACCCCTCAAGGAGAGTCTGATACCGCAACTCCTCTGCTTCTGCTTGAGCAAACTGACGAAGATTCCTGAGCAGGTCACTGAAAGCACCAATCACCAAGATATGTTCGCAATCAAGGAGCAGATCATCCTCGTCGTCGTCCAGATCGCTAACCCTCGTAGAGTGCGTAATGTGCAGGGAGACAGAGGTGGGGATCGGGTGAAGTCTGATGACTGCGTATCGGGCTACCTTCTCTTCACGGGCTAATCGTGCATAGGTGCTGGCTTCTGTATTGTCCTTCAAAGAAATCACACCAGAGGTAGGGACACTCTTGCTGAAATGGAGAACCGAAGTGAAGATGCGATCCGTCACAGTCCCAATAGTTTTCTCGTCTTCAACCAACAGTCCATTAGCGTCATACCCACGGACCCTGTAAGTGCCCGAATCTGACCCGGCATCAGTTACAGCCACGAGAGCAGTGGCTGCAGAGGGTTGTGTCAGAACCCCTCGATTGCCCAGACGAGAGTAATACTGAGGGTTACCAGCACTCCCAATATCCTTGATATACCTCTCGGTAAGATCCTGGTCAGGCAGTGGCATGACTACTCGATTGTTGGTCCTGTCATAGACCTTGATGATCTTAGCAACGCTCTGAGGAAGGCCCACTGTCTCAGTGGTAGCAGTTACGGTAGTCTCCTGAAGTAACTCAGGCCAGTTGTAGAACTGCAGGATCTCCTTGTATCTCCTGTTTATGGCTTCCTTGACGACAGTTTCCTTATCCAAGTCTGTCCGGTTGGCGAAACGCAGAACCTCTCCGGCTATGTCTCCAAATGTCTTCATGCTATTTTGTCCTCTGTCGTAAGGTTGAAAGCTGCCTGAACGCTTTGTATCCCAAATGCTCCGGGTTTATCACGGCGTACTGGCAAAACACTTCAGCCGGAGTAGCCGCAAAAGTAACCCCTGTTATCCCATAGGAACCTGTTGCACTTACAGGAGTCCCCACCACTAATACCGCATACGAACCTGTTGCGGTAGTCACTCCAGATACGGTTACAGAGTAAGAACCAGTGGCCGTAACAGTCCCGGAAGTGGTCGAAGATACATCATAGGAACCAGTTGCGGTAACTGGAGACCCAGTAGATATGACCGCATAAGAACCCGTTGCCGAAGCAGTGCCCGTCGATGTCACCGCATAGGAACCCGTAGAGGTTACAGGGGTGCCTGTTGACGAAATGCTGTAAGCACCAGTGGCCGTGACTGCCGTTCCTGTGCTTGTAACAGCGTATGATCCCGTTGCCGAAGCAGTGCCAGAAGCACTCGAAGACACTTCATAACTGCCTGTTGCCGTGACACCCGCAACGGCGGGAATCTCCCATTGGCTCATCCTTATTGTTCTATTAGCCTTGGGCAGGGTACCAGACGGGATGTTAAAGTTCGTGGTAATCTTTGACGAGTTGGTGGGACGGTTCCTTGGTAAGTCATAAGAGACATAAGCCGAAGCAAGAACTTGGTCATCAGCATCCGTGGTAGAACTGCCCTGTAGTGCCTCATCGTAAAGGTCGATATAATAACCATCACTAAAGTGCGAGGTTTGGTATGTTTGCTTGCCGGGAGTTGGGTAACCACTATAAATCCGATTGTACCCAGCAATGAATAACGCTAGGTTGTTTTGACTTGACCATTGGTTTGTGCTATCGCCCATATTATAGGAGGTAATCGAAGTGCCTAATGAAACCGATCTATCTGAAAAGGCATCCACTAGAGACCAGTTTTTAGTTGACCCTGTGAGAGCGGGGACAACATTCCTGATCCTTAGTAGAACTCCACCTATTATATTTCCAGTAGCGGAGGTACTGGTGGTGTCTTCACCCGCATCCCTTTGAAACTCCGCCTTGAACTCGTAGTCCGTTGGCTCGCCGGAAGCCGCAACGGTCCTAACACCCATCCAGGAGACAGTCCCTTGCCATATCCCGGCTCCAGGGGACAAAACATCATGGGAAACATACTGACCGCCCGCCGTCACATCGACATATGCATCGAAGCCAGAGTGGGTGTATACGGCATCGTAAGTTGGGGATGGCGTTGTGGCTTCCATCGTGCCACCAACACCACCAATAATCATAACAAGTTGATCGCCCGGAGACAGACTTACAGTTGGAGTAAATGTAATAGATGAATCATTGGTCTGATCGACACTTCCGACAGCAGTCATGGAGACCGAGGCAACTACTTCAACTGTTGGTGCTGGTACTCCCGTTGAGGTAACTGCATAACTTCCTGTAGCCGAAACAGAACCACCAGCTGTCGAATCAACTGCGTAGGAACCCGTTGCCGTGGCGGTCGCTGAACTGGTGACTGAATAACTACCCGTGGCTGTTACCGGAGAGCCAGCCACCTGGACCGCATAAGAGCCTGTCGAAGTTACCGCCGTACCCGTGGAGGTAACGGCATAACTACCCGTTGAAGTAGTCGGAGACCCGGCAGTAAGGACGGCATAACTGCCTGTCGAGGTGATCGCCGTCCCCGTCGATGTCACTGCATAAGAACCAGTTGAAGTTACCGGAGAACCCGTGAGCAGGATCGCATAAGCACCAGTGGCGGTTACTGCTGTCCCCGCTGCGATAACTGCATAACTGCCTGTGGCTGAAGCGGAACCACCAGTTGTCGAATCAACATCGTAGGAACCTGTGGCTGTAACTGCTGTCCCTGTAGAGGTGACGGCATAGGAACCTGTGGCTGTGGACACCGTGCCAGCCGCAGTAACGGCGTAAGACCCGGTTGCTGTTGTCACCGTTCCTGTCGAGGTAACGGCGTAAGATCCTGTGGAGGTCGCTACTGTTCCTGTTGAAGTAACTGCATAAGCACCCGTAGCGGTTGTGGCTGTTCCCGCAGAAGTGACTGCGTAAGATCCTGTGGCAGTAGCAATCGTTCCCGCAGACACAACAGCGTATGAACCTGTAGCCGAAACAGAACTGCTAGTCGTTGAGTCAACATCGTAACTACCTGTGGCTGTAACTGCTGTTCCAGTAGATGTCACCGCATACGAGCCAGTAGCAGTAACAGGAGTTCCCGTAAAGGTAACTGCGTATGAGCCTGTTGCGGTTGCCACTGTCCCTGTGGAGAGAACAGCGTATGAACCTGTGGCTGTAACAGCCAACCCGGTAGTGGATACCGCATACGCACCTGTGGCTGTTGCTACCGTTCCCGTTGAGGTGACTGCGTAACTACCCGTTGCGGTGACAGCCCCCGTGGAAGTAACGGCATAGTCACCCGTGGCAGTCGTCGGGGTTCCAGTGGAGGTTACTGCATAGGAGCCAGTGGCCGTGACCGGAGTTCCGGCAGTCTTGACGGCATACGATCCCGTGGCTGTTGAAGCAGTGCCCGTGGAAGTGACGGCATACGAGCCTGTGGCAGTGACGGGGGTTCCTGCGGTGGTGCCACCCGCATCCTCCCGAAGACCAACCTGTATCGAACTCCACCGACGATTACCCGTTGCGGAACACGCAACACCCGTGACAAGGGAAGTTCCAGCCACCTGCACATAGTGCATAAGCCCCAAGGCACCATCCCCCCCGGTGCCAGAGAGTTGCCCGCCGAAAGCGAACCCAGTGGGGGCTGGACTGGAAAATGTCGAGTTCCTTGCATACGCCACCCACCCGAACTGAGCCACATTGCTCGTTCCGGCAACGCTAGTTGGGTTTGTCCAGGTTATATTCCCGCTAGAGTTGGTACCTGCCCAGCCCGTTCCCTCGGCCCCGATAGTTACCGTGCCTCCCGATACACGGGAGATATGCATCTTGTTCCCCTGGCCCGACCAGCCAGAGCCTGTACTCACGGTCGTTCGGCTATTGCTCACATCGAGAGCGGTGACTGTGTGGTAGTAGACAGACAACCGTGCGTCAGTCCCAGCACTGGGTTCGTAACCAATGAGGGTGAAGGCGACGCTCGATATCGGTGTCGCTGTGTTTTGTAGTTCAGGTTGGTCGGTACTATTGCTGGATGGGATACCGTTGGACTTCCTGCCCCCTGCACAGGCAACAAAAATAATGTCCCCAGCAGAGAGAGTTATAAGGTTGGAAGTCGATGAGTTGCTGGCTGAAACAACCAGAGTGGTTTCCAGTACAACTGCCATCAGGTGTAGTCAATCTTGATATAGACTATGCCGGGTTCGTTCATATCCTCGACAACGAACTGCACCACTTGATCTGCCGCAACAGAAAGCCCGGGAGAGGCCCACGCTTCTTTGGTAAAGACTGAAGCACCAACCTCCGTCAGTGCTGGCACGGAAGCCTCACTGAAGCCACTCACAATCGTAGACATCGGTGAGGAGAACTTCCTTACAGTGTGAGTCCCCTTGGAGTCTCTTGGATCAGTGGTCACATAAGGATGGCCCGTGGACCCGTTGGCGTTTCGTAGTGCGGAATTCGTTTCCCACTTGTGAGCCAAGTACCCTTCGATCTCCTGCCTCTTGGTTGTTCCCATCGTGGAAGCATCTTCGTCGTATACCAGGATCTCGTTGATTTCAAAAGTCCCGCTGCCCTGATCTCCGTCTGTGGTGTTTGCCTTGTTGATGAAGTTGAAATTGAATGCGCTGGTGAAGGTGGATGTGTCTTCTAGTAGTTCGATACCATTCTCGTAGTCCCAAACCGTTCCGCTTGTGTTGTCGCCAGTCATTAGCGATCCAGACCAGAGTGCCTCATTGTTAGCGTTGTCGATGATTGCACACTTGTTGTTGTCGATGCCCCATATAGAAAGGAGGTCTCCCCTTGATGGGTTCGTTCCTCCGAATAGGTATGCTTCTCTGGCAGAGTTCTTTGTGACAGCCTTAAATGAAACAAAGATGGTGAATGGGTCGGTGGATGCAAACTGGAACTGGGCAGATGGTAGACTCGCTATTTCGCCTTCATCGAAGAGCATCGTTGGTCGTGCTGCTTGACCTGTTCCGTTTATCAAGTAAGAAGGCTTCGTAGTTCCTGTACCAGTGACAGAGTTTGCTGGTCTGTACCACGACTTCCAACTGGAAATGTCTGTGCCGCTTGAGGATGGGTTGCCGAATGTCATCGGCTTATCTGCAAGCAACGCAAATGTGAGGGAGTCACCGAAGATGTCCGTCTTCAGTTGGTCCAGCGTCATGTCTAGTGTCAGATCAGAAGCATTCTCTTTAGTGACATAGACATTGTGGATCTTGTGGGCAGCACTGCTTACATACGCAACAGTCGCAGGGAATCCGTCTGTCGGTATCGCTGCCCTCGTATCGAAGGACAGTGTTCTGAACGCCATGTCACCACCCAGCTACTCCTCGTGAAGTACGATCTTGTCCCCGCCGAACTCCCACAAATGTCTCTTCTCACCCTGCTCCCACCCGAAGAAGTAACGGGTTGGACCCTTGGTCTCCGTGTCGCTTGGGTCGGTGCTGATAACAATCGAGTGACGCTCAAAGATCACGGGACTGGCTTCAATTGGGATCTCGACCATGAAGGGGATCTCAACACCCGGCCCCTTGATGACCAACGAGCGAAGCGAAAACTCTCGGGCAAAGGTTTGCCCCAGCCCATCTGAGTCAACCTTCTCGCCAGAGGTTGTGATCCCCTGCCAAGTGAACATTAGACAACTACATCAAAGGTAACTTGAATTCCCAACCCCACTCCAGCAACGGAATTTGCATTGGTGGTCACTTGCAACGCAAACAGTTGAGTCAAACCAGTTCCGGTATTAGTCAAGACAAGATCGGTGGTCAGCAACCCCTCGCTATTTGCCCCGTTGATTGACAGAGCAGTTGGACCCGCAAGAACCGTTGTGTCTCCGGTGGTCGCTCCGACCCCAGTTGTGTATAAAGCGTCTGCCATTTCACCCTGGCTACTCACTGTTGCACCATTACCATCGGTGTCAGTTCCGGTCGCCCCTGCCGGTGTATTCGTTCTCTTGAGCAAGCAAGTGTTGGCAGTAATCGTAGAGCCAGAACCACCAACCCCGTCATCGAGGAACGAAATCTTGAAGAACCTGCGAACACTACGAGAGCCATTAGTAATCGCATCGGCAAGAACTTCAGCAGTGCTGTTGGCAGTGTCGTCAGTTCCACCAAAACCGAAGGTTGCTCCGGTGTTTGCTGCGGTGGGAAGCGTAGCACTTGTCCCCGCTGTATATGATTTCCAAGTTGCTGCTGCACCCATTACTTACCCCTTACTTCGGGTCTTTCAGGTCGAACCTGGAAAACATCCGAATGAATTTCTTTGAACCACCAGTGTTCCAGAACTCGGGAAGCAATGCGTTCACGAGTATCCAAGGACGGGTGGGGATTAAAGCGGCCATCATCAGGTCGCCATTTATGCTCATGCCATTTGGCTGGTGTTTCGTCTGACGAAGCAGATCAACTTCCTTGAGAAATCGCTTTACCTCGTGAGGGTACTTCTTGAACCAAGTATCCATGATAGCCCGAAGAACTCTCTCTTCAGCCTGACCTTTGACATAACTAGTAGGGACTGGACGGGGGGCCGCAACCTTGGCGACCCCCCTACCATTCGTAGACTTGCTAGTCATCAAGGATGTTTACCCAAGCACCAGCAGCACCGACAGCAGCAACCTCAAGAGTCAGTTCATGGAGAACCATGCCACGCTCGGAGTCACCACTCTTCGGCAGACGCTCGGCAACAGTTGGACGCAGGGTCGCCTTGCGAAGATGCTGACGCTCGAAAGCGAAAGCAGTCTTTGAAAGAGCGACCGTAGCGATTCTTCCCAAGTCACCGTCAGGAGTTCCGTGACCCGTTGGGCCAAAACGCTCAAGAATAACATCAACAGTGCCGAAATCGCTTTCGTACCGCATGACATTTGAAACGAGATCGTTCTTGCCAACATTGAAACGAGCAATCGAAGAACCAGCGTATGCCGTGATGTCCTTCTTCGCTGCCGGAGAAGCAAGGATCGTGTCAGGTGCAACACCCGCCGTCCACATTCTCTGCAGCAGAGTGTTGAAGTCCTCTTCAGCAAGTTGAAGTGCCGTACCAAGAGTCGCCGGGGCACCAGTGCCATCTGTGCCGATCAGATCGAAGAGAAAGTTATCCGCTGCCACCGCCACATCAGCGTCCAAGATCTCGTGGTAGAGACCGTTCATGGTGCGAGCATTGCCAGCAATTAGAGTTCCTGCTGGAACAGTTTGATCCACCTGACACAGCAACGCTTGTTCAGTGTTGCGAGCCAACTCACGCAAAGCCTTCATCATCTGGTACGAGAACTGAGAAGCCATACCCGCATGGGTGACAGCCTCGTTCGTGCCCGTGACAGCAAAGTCCTTGCGAAGAATCTGCGTGTGGTTGTTTGAGCGAGTCGGATCAACCAGCGTAGCACCAGAAAACTGATCGCCCTCAACGGCACCAGCAGAAGTAGTCGCAGTGAGACTATCCCTGATCCACTCATGTTTTGTCGAAGTCGCTGCAACAGACTGCAGCATGGAGAAAAACGGTGTGTCATACGGCGAGATCATCGTGATGACATCAGAGAGATCTTCTCTGATAGTCGTTGTCAGATGATCAGCGGTATGTTCAGCACCACCAATAATAGCCATTGTTATGTCCTTTTATGGGCACTGGCTCTAACGAGAGTCTTTCCAGGGTTGATGTTTCTCCAAGTACCGCAACAACGAGTTTGGATCGCCCGGTTGAATGCCCGCCCGATCTGCCGCCTCTTCAGCCTGTGGTGTCGTCTGAGGGGCAGGGCGAACCCCACCTTCCAAACGCTGGCTACTAGAAGGGGCACCACCAGAACGAGACAATCTCGCAAAGGTCGATTCTGCTGCCCTCAACATTCCAGTCGGGAGTTCCTGAAGACCCGGATCACTGAGGTATTCCGCCTCAGATTCCTTGAAAAAATCCGACTTAGGATTGTTGAGTTCTGGGTACTCAGACCTTGCTTGGTCCCATGCTTGCTGCCTCTGCACATCAAACTGTTGAACAGCCGATGCCCTCGCTTGCTCTTGCATGAGTCCCTGTATCGTTTGGCTTGAGATCTGCGTTGCCCGCAACTTCGCAATGTTATCAGCAGCTTCAACAGACTTTCGAGGATCGTCGAAACTATCCTCTGCTATCTTTGTCCACCGACTGATCTCATCGTCGATTGCGTCAGGCACCGCACCCGCTGGTTGCTGTACTGGAATCCCTGGTTGGCTCTGTATCTGAGCCTCGTACCCTTTCATTTTGTCGTAAACTTCTTTGAAACGGTCATAAGGAATCCTTCGATCCCCTGTTCCCGGCGATGCGTCCGAGGCTGGTGCATCTTGACCAAATTGCTTCGCAGGAGTTTGTGCCTCTACTGTGTTCGGGGGAACACTACTGGAATCCTGGGAGCCAGTTACGCCCGAGTTGGTGACGGGGACACCACCTACGCCCGTGTTCGTATCGTCCAAGTAACCCCCTTCAGGGTATCTAGGTTTTTGTTACACCCAAAGACGGGTACCTGTCAATACTAATCCTGATCTGCACACACATTCAAGAGGTAGTTCTCAATATCCTCAAAGGCCATATACGCTCCACGGGCTTCGTAGATGTCCTTGGGGTCGCTGGCTGTCAGAGCAGATGAAAGATATTGCTCCCGAAGAGGCTGAAGGACTGCCATTAAAAAAGCCAAACTCTGGTCCCTGATAAGGGCTTCCAGCCTTCTCTGCTCCTCTGCCCTCTTTTGGCCCATTAAGGTTTGAGGAGTTCCATCCCCATCCAAGGCACTCCAGTACCCCCGAAACTCCTTGCTTTGAAGACCATGCTCCTCAATCACCTGCTCTATTCTCATGCCATTACCTCCCCTTCAGGCTGCGGTTCTTCTTGTGGCGGTGCCTCTTGTGGTGGCCCTTCTTGCGGTGGCCCTTGAGCCATCGGACCCTGCTCGGGGAAGGTCATGTAGATCCTTGTCCCCTGCTGCTGAACCTCTGCCCCCTGCTGCTGCAACTGTTCCACCACTGAGTTGTCTCCAAGCATGGACATATGCAGACCTATGTGGCCCGTCAAGAGTAAGACCAACTCCTGATCTTCCATGTTCGCCTGAATCGCTTGCTGCAAGACTTCCATGTGAATCTGGTGTGCGTCACCCTGGTCCACCGGAGAAACCTGCTTCATCGTCTGCATGAACTGGATCTCTGTCAGTTGCTCACTGGCAGCGTCCTCCTCCATGACCCCCGGTGCCCGTAAGAACCTCCTCGAAGAACGGTAGTCACTGTTCTCGAAGTAGTCACGGACCAGTTCATAGGAGTTGATAAAGGGAGAGAAGTTCGGAGAAGAAGCCACCTGCATATCTGCCAGTGCCTTCTGGGACCGTGCCCTCGAATCCATGTTGTCCAATCGACCCGTTGGAATCAGGTCGAAGTCAGAGTAGAGATCCCAGCGGTTGAACATGACAGGCTCACGACCGTCAATGTTCACCATGACTGACATATCCCCATACTGACCCCAGAGGAACAAGGTCTGACGATGCAGCCTCCTCATAGACTCTTGGAAGATCTGGATGTCCAAGGCTCCCTGCATCTGGCTCATGCGAGAAATCTCCTGAACCTCCGCCGCAGTCCTCCTCTCCACCTTCTGGTTCACATTTGAGATTCCGAAATCCTGAATGCCGACATACTCCTCGGCGTAAGCCTTGAGAGTCCTCTCTTCAGCCTCGAATGAATAATCCATGACCTGATGCGTAATGGGCTGCACATCGTCCATACGCCTGACAGGAATGTATCCACCCGGACGGAAACGCAACTGAGAAGGATTGCGAACCGAACCCTCTCTAACCTTGAAGGTCAGAGCATTTTGAATCGTCATGCGGTCGAGCTTGGCATTGTGCTGGGCATTGATCTCTGCATTGAGGTCATGCAGTAGTTCAGGAATCCCACGAGGGGCATACCAGCGAGGCTCAGTGATCTCGTAAACGAAACGAGTAAAGGGCCACTCACCATGCTCGTAGGGGTATTCGATCAGACGCAAGACTTCATTGCCCTTGGCACTGATAGTCATCACGCACTTCTCTTCCAACCCGTCACCATTGATATCATGGTAGAAATAGATCTCGTAAACCTCAATGTGTGAACCGCTAGAGGAAGTGGAAGAGATGCCCTCTCGTGCCGTTCTAGATGTGTTCACATAGGAAGTGTCACGACTGGCAATCTCTGAAGTCTTGGACTCCTTCGCCACCTTCTGGGCAACCTCGGAGTCATACATTCCTTGGATACCTCTGGTCCTGATCTCTGCTGGAGTCAGGAACATTCGGTGAGCGATCCAAGGCAAGTTGTCGATATCGTCGGAAGAATCGAAGGGAACCACAATGTCCCTCGAATCAACGAAGTGCCAAGCAGGAGCGTTCTGTTTCACCACTTGCAGGGAAACCTTCAGGAACTCCTTGCCGTCCCGGAACTGCTTGAGGACAGACTCAAAGGCAATGCGGTCCTCTTTGTTCTTGAGGTCCAACCCCATCTGTGGAGCCAGTTGAATGAAGTCCTCATCCGTCACTTCGCTCCGGTCCACATCTTCAGGCAAGAAAGAAAGGTCCAGAGTCCTGGTCTTCCTCTCAGTCTGGTGGTCCCAGACAGCCTTGATGTAAGACTGACCGTAGGTAAGGAAGTGGTCTATTGAGTGGATCTGAGTCTCACGGCAATGATCCATCTTGTAGCGGATCAACCAATCATAGAAGTTCTCTATCCTTCTCGCTCTCTCAGGGGCAGCTTCCCCCAGAGTCTCAATCGACAACACAGGATTCACACCGAAAACCGCACTCACATAGAGGGGCTTCTGACGGCGTATCGTCTTGTCAATCAAGGGAATGTTGATGTTAGAAGAACCCGGCCAAGGGAAGTTCTTTTCCCCACGGATACCAAAGCGTCTCTCGTAAAAGACTCTTTGCTTGTTCTCCCACTGAGAACGATCTCCTATGGCTTTCTCGACCTGCTGAACCAGATCAATGACCGTCTCGTTTTTGATTTGAGGAGCAAGGTCTATACCCCTGCTCTCTGGATGTTTTTCCATTTAGCCCCCATACCCCGTAACTCCAAGATCCCTGGTTTCTTCAACACTTACTGATTGCCCCATACTGAACTGAGGCTCGAAGTCCAAGAGGTAGCGAAGCGTGTCAATCATGTCCTTGCCCGCATCCCCTGGTCTCTCCTTCGCCCCATACTCTGACTCCATGTCCTTCTGATTCCAAATGTAGTTCTCAAAAGCCCAGACCATATTCCGGCAACCCTCGAAGACCAGAAACTTTGGCTCACCAATATCTGTCCTCAAAGCCTCGTGAATCCTCTGGTGACCAAGTGACAGGTCGTTGTTGATCTCTGCGTAGAAATCAAGGTTGTGGTCCTCATACTCCTCTATCAGTGTCCTCCCTGTAAACACCGAAGGAGTCTTGCCGAAGTTTGGGTCAATGATCCTCTCATAGATAGACTCTTTCCCCTCCTCTGTACGGATAATCGAAACATAGTCACGGACAGAGTTGCGACAGGTCTTGATCGAGTGGAAAGGATCGTGAGGCCACTCACGGTAGCAAAACAACTGGTTCTTCGGATTGATCGCAAACCATGCCATGTAGCACGGACGACGATCATGCGGGTCCATGACCAGGAAGCGAGGCCATGACTCTGGAATCTCGAACCCCCGAACCACATGAGTCTCACGGCTAAACTCAGGGAAGATCGAACCAGACAAGTGACTGAACTTGCCGTGAACCCTTGATTCAATCTCTTCAGGAGTCAAATCCTCTATGAAGGAAAGTTTCTCCTTCTCGGGGATATATGGATTGTTCATCAAGTCTAGATGGAAATCCGCAATCCTTATGCCGTCTGCCCTCGAAGCAATCTCGTTATAAATCCAAGGACAACTCAGTGGGGTCAGAGTAAACCAGATTCTCCCACCATGATCCAAGCAACCACGGCGAACCGCCACGAACATCTTGCGAGGAGGAGGCTCGTCAAACCAAACACCATGCCAGTCGTGGCCCTCATAGGTGGAAGGGTCTTGCATATAAGAACCGATGTAGAGCCGTGAGCCGTTCGAGAAGCGGAGGATCTCCGGGTATCCGTCCGTCCCATTCTTCGTGTGTTCAATCCAACCCTTGGCAGAAAACTCCTTGATCTTCTTCATCAAGATCTTGTCTACCGCTTTCCTGCGATCATTGACCATAGCCAAGATATCCACAGGAGGGGTTGGAAGGTTCTTCCTCGTCCCGTCATGCCTGAACCCCATGCAATGAGCCAGCACCTCGACAACGCCAACCGTTGACTTGCCTGTACGGTTCCCTCCAGTAATCAAACGGATCTGAGCAGGATGCTCCAAGAACTCTGTCTGTTGTCCGTAAGGTTCAAAGAAGAAGAAGGGGGCTTCCTTGAAGACTTGAGCTTGTTCCTTGAGTTGCTTGTATTCGTCAACCAGATCGCCATGTTCCATCTAGAACCACTCCCAATAGCCACAAGGCTTATCCCTGGTTGACAACTGACGACAGGAGCGAATCGGCCTTAACCCTCTCCATCCACGGATTGTCGTGGTCTCAACATGGACAATAAGGAAACGACCTTTGCCTCGACCGGACCCTTGGCAGCGAGGGCACTCTTTAGTCATCTGGCTCCTCCATTGTCACGGAAGTGTTCACCACTCCCATTTGCTTCTTCATCTTCTTGATATGGGCTAGTAGTTCCTCTTCTGTCATCACGGTCGGGTCTAGTTCCTTATCCCCACCAAGGTCTGCTTCTTTACGCTTCACATAGCGATAAAACAACTCAGTGTCCTTCACCGAACCCTCACTGGCACGGATCGCCACACTCATAGCGATGTGGCCCTCTGACTCTTCTGCTGCCTTGAGCAAGAGCATATTGATAATGGTGTTGATGTCCCTGCGGGAAACACGGGAAAGGAGTACATTGAGATCGACATTGAGTTTCTTGGCAACCAGCCCCCTGGCCTCTTCTTCGTCATGTCCCCTTCGCAGGTACTTGGTGTAGTAGTGGCAATACCTATGGGACCACCATATCTCGTAGGGACCGAGCCAGCCCTGAATATCCCCCACCAGTCTCTTGAACATCTTCACTGCCGACTGGTAATGGCCCACACTTGCGAGTCGAGCGATGAACTCTTTCTCTGTTGATTGGCTCATGCTCATGGGGACCAGTTGCGAAAGTTGTCCGGCAAAGTCCACGAGTTGGTGTTTACGAATGGGGTCCAGCCCCATAAGCCACATGGCTCCTGCGTCAGACTTGTCCTTGAGTCTCTTCAGGACTTTGTTCGCAACTTTCTCTGGAGCCTTCAGTTCCTTGGGGGGGTCTTTCACTCTGATTGTCACTTTCTATTACTGACGAGTCAAATCCTACGCTATTGAAAACGAAACCAAAAGATGTATATTGCCCACGAAGGCGAGGCAAAACCAATGGACAAGGACAAATCCGGGCTGGAAGTCTACCACCAGCACACCTATCAATCTTCCGAGGGCCAATCTTACAAACTGGGATTCTTCATTCCGTTCGAGAATGGGGCACTCAAGCCCTTGGAGTTCTGGGTCAAGTCCGAAAACAAGAAAACAATCTTTCGATCATCTGGGTACAATGACCCCACATGGGTCGTAGACACCTCTAGCAATGACGACTTCCGCTTTATCGACATCGTTAAAGAAGGGCTGAAGCTGCCCATTGAAACCAGTTCGTTCCTTATTTCACTATGGAGGGAGATCCACGAAAAATGGCAAGGTCTAGAAAGAGAAGCAAGAAAAGAAATGCCAAAGTCGCCACGATTAAAAGAGTTCAAAAAGACACTGAACTGAACGACATAAAGAAATCGCTGGACCTTTGCCTTTTTGAAATCCATGAGCAACAGATCTCCAGCCAGAAGCAGAAGCACAGATTGCTTGAGGTCAGGAACATGATCCAGAACCGACTACACAAGCAGCCAGGAATAAGCCTGTGAACCTTGCCATTTCCCGGAGAGGGGGGTTTTCATTGGTGCGGCATTTGGCCTCCCTCTCCGCTTTCAAGGTAAACCCATAGAAACCCTCCAGTGTAGTCAATGCCAACAAGTCCTGCCCCTGGACAAAAAGCACTTCCAGTTCTTCTGGGACCAGAAGGCCAACCAGACCCGACACCTGAAAATCTGCAAAATATGCAACAGGAGAAGGCTCAGGACGAATATCCAGCACAGGTCTTTGCGTCTCCTTCATGGGGCAAAAAGGAGAGCCAAACTCAAGGCTATGGAGTTCGGGCTAGATATCGAATGGGTCAAAAAAAGAATCCAACTTGGAACCTGTGAAGCCTCAGGAGTGCCCTTTGACCTTCAATCCAAGTCGGGCCAACTCTCCCCACGAACCCCCACTATTGATAGAATCATTCCAGAACTAGGGTACACGAAAGAGAACTGCCGAATCATCTGCATGGCACTGAACACGCTGTTTGGGACATGGGGAGAAGGAGCGGCAATCGAGATAATCCTGCCCTATCTCACAAAAAGGGGAATCAAGACATGGAATTAAGCGAACGAAACAGTTGGATGCAGCCAGCCGACAACGAACCCACCGAAGGAGTCGAGTTCTGGTTCAAGTATGATCCAGATACCGACAACTTCGCACTCCTGTTCACCTCACCCTCCAACCGCAAGCAAGTGAAAATACACCTCTCAAGCAAACTCATGGAACGATTCATGGACGAAAGCCTAGCTTTCTTCATAGACATTATGAACCGGGAAGAAAGGGAAGACGATGAGAATAGCCCTTGACTATGACGGCACCATCACCAAGGCACCGCCATTCTGGGAAGATTTCGTAAAACTCTGCAAAACACACAGCATCGAGGTCTGTGTCGTCACCGCAAGACCCCCTCGCAAAGCATACAAAGACGAAATACCCTACATCCTCGGGCACTCGGTCCCTGTCATCTTCACCAGCGGAAGAGCCAAGAAGCCCTATTGCCGGGAACAAGGGGAAGAGTTCGACATCTGGATCGACGATAACCCCTGGATGGTACACATCAGCTCAGAGGATCTGAAGAAACATGGAATCGAACCCTAAACCCGAACTCGTTGTCGTCATCTGGGAGGATACCGCCGCATTAGAGGAAACATGGAGCGATGAGGAAGAAGCACGGGAACTCAAGCCAGGGATAATGCACTCAGTCGGCTGGATCCTCGCCAAAACACCCAAATACCTCACCATCACCTCCTCCGTTGAGTTCGACGGCGAACTCGTAGGCGATGTCAATTGCATACCACTCGGTTGCATAAGAGAAATCAAACAAGTACGACCCCATGAGAAATCCACTTGACCCACAGCAAGGCAACGGATAGAACCTCTCCTGACGACAGGAATCTGTCGGTGCCAAGTTTAGGGTCTTCGGCACCCAGCATACGAAGGACTCACCAACAACTCAGGGTGAACAACCGCAAGAGCAGTGCTGGCAACAATCCACCGCTATTCCCCCATAAAAAAAAGGGGGGGTAGGGGGGGTTTTGACCAGCACCAAAGGATCTACCACAATCTAGGGAGTAAGTTGCCGAAAGCAGACCTGCTGAACAACCTACTCAAATTGAAAAAAGTGATGTGGTGCAGCTGCACCTGCAGCAGCCACTAACCACAGGAGAAGTTATATGCCAAAAGGACCAGGCACCTACGGAAGCCAAGTCGGCAGACCTAAGAAGAAGAAATAGCCATACCAACATCTCGGCCTTCCTTGAACCGGATACCCACCGCCTTCCACATCAGCGGGTGTCCGGTTCTCTTTTTAGCCAGATAGCCACAGAACCACCGCAGGACGCTATTCGAGGAAAATGT
>LWDU01034859.1_pt1 | contig 37871 bp, 39 predicted proteins | sample 727161 | NCBI WGS metagenome assembly LWDU01 (sample SAMN04566230, study PRJNA314399) | hydrothermal vent metagenome | isolation source: deep sea hydrothermal plume seawater | place: Mexico: Gulf of California, Guaymas Basin | collected 2004-07-11
TTAGCAACGGATCTTATTGGCACCTTAATAATCAAAATCCAGCTGCTTTAACCTCTAATCGTTTTACCATTTTTGAAATGGGTATTTCATCCGATGTTAGACAGATAATAAATGAAACATCAAAAGATATTAATGGGAATGGAAATATCAATTATATTGGATTTGGAGTCCCGTTGATTAAAGGAGGAAAATGGATTACATCAATAGGTTTTAATCCCTATAGTACTGTTAGTTATAATTTAATTGATCAAAAACGTATAGATCAAAGTTCGGCTCTTGCATTTTATGAGTATTCTGGCACTGGTGGTTTAACGGAAGCTTATTGGGCTAATGGATTTAGATTGGGGAATGAATTGTCTTTAGGTGTAAAAGGTTCATATATATTTGGCAAAATAACAAATACAACATCGGCATTTGTTTCAAATGAAACTCAATTCAATTCAACTTATTTTGAAGAATCTGTATACAATGATTATTCACTTAATATTGGAATATTTTATAAAAAGGAATTAGTAGAAAGTAAATTTCTTAAAATAGGTATGATATATGATTTAAAATCTTCTTTGAATGCTAACCGATTTACACAATTGGAAAGAAGAATACCTGGTTCAACATCCCCTGTTGTTTTAGATACATTAATAGATAATGAAATATCTACTTTTAATATCCCTAGAAGTTATGGTATAGGTATTTCTTATGAAATTAACCATGGAATGATAAAAGTGGTTTTAATGATAATTCATCCATTCATTATAAAAATTCTTTTCAGTTGTCATCAGGTATAGAAATTATACCTGAAGCAGAAAATGTTAATAGCTATTTTAAAAGAGTTACATATAGGTCTGGAATAGTTTATAAAAGTTTTCCATACTTAGTTAATGGTGGAAGTATTAATAGTATTGGATTAACTTTCGGTTTTTCATTACCAGTGGGCTCTATATCAAGAATTAATTTAGCATTTGAATTAGGAAGAAGGGGAAATCTTAGCAAAACATTAATTAAAGAAAGGTATTTGAAATTTATAGTTGGTAGTTCTATAAATAATATCTGGTTTATTAAAAGAAAATTTGATTAATTTTAATGTTTATGAAAAGATTAATATTAATATTTTTATTTATTGTATCTAATAAATTATTATTTTCTCAGCCAGGGTGGAATTGGCCAGAAAATAAATCTTTAGCTGAAGAAAAAAATGTTCTTTATACTGACTATCTTAAGCAAGGAGATTGTTTATCTTCCCTAGAGCATCACTCTTGGTTATTAAATAATGTTCCAAATCTTCATGTTTCAATTTATCAAAATGGAATTAAAATTTATAAGTGTTTAATAAAAAGTGAAACTGATTCAGTTAAAAAAGAAGAATATATTTTAAAAGCTTTAGAAATTTTTGATTCTAGAATTGAATTTTTCGGGAGGGAGGCTTACGTTTTAAATAGAAAGACAGCATTTGCATACTCTAATTATAGGACAGAAAAATCTATGTATGAGTCATTGTATAATTTTTTTTTAAAAGCATATGAGTTAAATGGGAATGATATAGGAAATGGTAATCTTGTTGCTTTTATGGATATAATTAGAAAACATAAATTAACTTCTAAAACTATTTCTGATGATGAAGTTTTAAAAAACTATGATATGATTTCTAAAATAATTAGTTATAAAATATCAAATGAGTCTAAAAATACAGATAGATTTAAGAGATATCAGGATAATATTGATAAATTATTAACAGCAACAATTACAGTTGATTGTAATTTTGTTGAAAATACTTTAGGCCCAAAACTTATTGCGATTCCGATGTTAAATGATGAAATTGTAGAAACGAATTATGACGATACTGCTCCAGTACCATTAAGCGTATATTCTCCAGAGGCCGTTAATTTAGCAAAAAAAATATTTCAACTAAGTATTACTGGTAAATGTACATCTTCTGATATTGCTCTTGAAGCTGCTAAAATTATGCTATCTTCAGAGCCTGATTTTGCTATAGCAAAATTTATTGCAGGCAGAGAGCAAGCAAATAAAAATTATGATGTTTCTTTAAATTTTTATGATAAAGCAATAGAAATAACTCAAGATAATCATCAGAAAGCAGAGATTTATTTTAATAAAGCAAAACTATATACGTTTATTGGTAATAAAGAAAAATCAAGAAAAAGTGCTAAATTATCTATTATTTTAAAACCTAATAATCCTAATGCTTATAAATTAATAGGAAATTTATATATGACATCTTATGAAGACTGTAAAGAATCTAAAAGTAGAGTTGAAGATAGACTTGTATTTATTGCAGCTTATAATATGTTTAAAAAAGGAGGCCTTATTTCTCAGGCAAATCAAGCTAGAGAACAATTTCCATCTATGGAAGAATTATTTAATGAAAATTTAGAAATAGGTCAAATCATGAACGTTGGATGTTGGATTAAAGAAAATGTAGTTTTAAATAAAAGAAATAACTAATGAAGATAGGAGGCATAGATATAGTTGATTTTATTGAACAAGTTCCAGTTCTGAGATTATTTGCAAAAAACTTAGCTCTTAGTGGTGGACTTGCCTTTATAATTCAAGATTTTTTAATACCCCTTTATGCAAGTTATATTTTCCCTATTATAATTGGGTTACTTTTTTTTGCAACAATCTCTTTGATTTATTGGAATTTTAATAAGAAAATACAATATAAAAGTTTTTCTCATTTTTCATTCCAATTAACTGTTCTTTTTGTTATTCTTTCTGTTGTAATTGTTTCACTAAGCTCTGTCTCTAAAGCTTTCTCATCAAATACAGATAGAGGCATTTTGGGTTCTAATGTTAAATTTATTGCTGATTTACAGGATGATACAAATGTTTATAAGGAAGACATGGCTTCTATTGGAAGGGATATTTCTAAACTTCAAAGTGATTTAAGCAATTTATCTGCTCAAATTTCTTCACAATTGTTAAGTGAAGGTAGTTTAAGTAGTGAGGATTTTTTAAATAAAATTTCTTCTTTAATTGATGAAAAAGAAATAACCAATACCCTTCTTGTTGATAATTTAAATCAAGACGATGAATTGGTTGATGAAAAAACTAATGAAATAAATAAATTAAAAAAAGATTTAGAAATTGCAACAGAATTATTAAAACAAGTCACGTTTACAAATATAAAAATTCAGGAACAAGAAAATAAACCTACTTTTGCAAATCAAGATAGTATTGTCTTTTATATTGATGATTTGAAAGAGGATGTAGTTGATTTAAAAAATTTTTCAATGCAATTATTAGCTAATACAACAATAGAAGATAATACAGATAAGTTTAATCAATTCAAAGATGGAGTAACAAAAAATCTTGATGAATTGAAAGATTTTACTAGGCAGGAAATAAGTGAAATTAAAGAACTTACAAGGCAATTAATTGAAAAAGAAAGAGAGATTATACAATCTTCTCCTAATTCTCCTAATTTTGATAATTCTTTATTGAAAGAGTTCAGAGATTTGTCAAATGTTGTTAAAAATAATTCAACGAATAATGTTGATAAAGAATATCTTGATGAAATAACCAAAACGTATGAAACTTTAATTACAAAACTTGATAATAATTCATCTAAAAGCGAATTAGAGAGATTAAGTGAAAACGTAATGAGTGATAATTTGTCTGGTATTGCTGAACTTAAATACTATATTGTTGAATTAATGAAAGATCAAAAAGAAATGAAAGTAATAATGAAAGATTTAAGAGAAATATTAGAGAAAAATGATTCTCAAAATAATTAATTTTCTTATTTATTAATGATAAGATATTTGATATTTTTTTTTTATTTTTTTGTTGCTTGTAATACCCAGTCTCTTCAAAATATTCAGGAAGATTACGAGGGTCCTATATTAGAAATTGAAAATCTCAATACTTTTTTAAGTGATTCGGCAAAAATTAGATTGAAGCTTATTTCAGATCTTTATCAAGTATTAGATAATGGAGACGAGATTTATCCCAATGGTTTATTCATGGAAATATATTCAAAATCATCTGATATTTTGATTGCAAATTTTAAAGCTAATCATGTTATAAAGTATAGTGATGATAATTATTATATAGCATCAGGAAATGTTATATTATTTAATCTAGAGTCGAATGATGAATTAAGAACTGAAGAATTATTTTGGTATCCAAATGATGAAAAATTTGAAACACAGAAATTTGTTACCATAAAAACTAATAATGAAATCCATAGTGGAGAAGGAATGGAATCAAATCAAGATTTTTCTAATTATAAAATTTTGATACCTACTGGAACAATTGAAATTGATGAAAATTAAATATTTTTTATTCATAGTTGGTACAATCTTTTTTTTAGTTGGAGTTTATGTTTTTATTAAATTTGATTTTTTAAATTCTTATGAATTTTTCATGATTTCTTTTCTGTTTTTGTTTCTCTCTAAATTAATTAATAGATGATAAATACCATAGAAATACAGGTTGTTCTCATTGTTGTATGTTTGTTATTTTCTGCATTTTTTTCTGGTTTAGAGATAGCTTATATATCTAGAAATAAATTAAATTTTGAAATTAAATCTAAATCGAAAAATGTTTTTGGTAAAATATTTTCTCTTTTCAAGAGAAATAATTCTGAATTGATTGCAACTATGTTAATAGGAAATAATTTATCTCTTGTTATGTATGGTTTGGTAATGGCTCAACTTCTAGAGCCAATGTTGAGTTTTATTCATAATGATATTTTAATATTAATTATTCAGACATTAGTTTCTACAGTAATTGTTTTAATTACTGCAGAATATATTCCAAAAAGTATCTTTTTAATAAATCCTGATAAATTATTAATAACATTTTCGATCCCTTTGTTGATTATTTATTTAATTCTATATCCAGTGGTTAAAGTTGTAATGATCTTTTCTAAATGGTTTATAATTAAAATTTTAAATCAAGATTATTCAGATAAAAAAGTAGTATTTAAGTTAACGGATTTAAATGATTATATAAAAAGAGTAGTAGTTAATGATAAAGAAATTCAATCTAAAAATGTTACAGAATTTTTTAATAATGCCTTGGCTCTTAAAACTGTAAAAGTTAGAGATTGTATGATTCCAAGAACTGATAGTATTTCTGTAGATGAGAAAGCTTCAATTTTAGAATTGAAAAATATAATTGATGAATCGGGATTTTCAAAAATTATAATTTATAAATCTTCAATAGATCACATTATAGGGTATTGTCATTGTTTATCACTATTTGATAATCCAAAAACAATTAAAGAAATTATAAGACCAATAACATTTATTAATGAAACTAATTTGGCGAGTGAAATTCTTTTTAAATTTATGTCTGAACAAATTAACATAGCAGTAGTAATAGATGAATATGGTGGAACTTCTGGCATTTTAACTTTAGAAGATATAATAGAAGAGATTTTCGGAGAAATTATAGATGAATTTGATGATGATGTATTATTAGAAAATAAAGTAAATAACAATGATTATAATTTTAGTGCTAGATTAGAAATCAAATATTTAAATTCAAAATATAATTTTAAAATACCTGTTGGAGAATATGACACATTAGGTGGATTTATTCTTGATTTTAATAAAAATCTTCCTAAGAAAGGTGAAATAATAAAATTTGATAATTATTTAATCAAAATACTATCTATGAATGATAATAGAATAGATAGTGTTTTTTTTAAAGAGAATGCGTAATAATTAGATATAAAAATTTAATTTTGGCTTCCTAAATTTATTTTATGGCAATAATAAGTACACTTAGAAATAAAATGGGCAAATTTCTTGTCTTTGTAGTTGGTTTTTCAATTGCTGCCTTTGTTTTGGGCGATATACTTGGTCCAAATAATCAAGCATTTAATGGTCAAAATAATATAATTGCTGAAATTAATGGAGAAGATGTTAATTATCTGTTGTATCAATCATTGTTTGAGGAGCTATCTTATAATTTTTCTCTAAATAATGGAAGATCACCCGAAGCTTTTGAGATAGAATCAATTAGAGATCAGGTTTGGCAAAGGTTAATTGATGATATTAGTTATAGAGAAGAATATTTTAAACTTGGAATAGATGTTTCAACTAATGAGGTTGTTGATATGGTTCAAGGAAGTAATATTCATCCTATGGTAAGGCAAGCCTTTACTGATCCCAATACAAATGTATTTAGTCCTCAAAATGTTATTTCTTATCTCCAATCTCTTAGTTCTCAGCCTTTGAATCAACAAGAAGCATGGTATGCATTTGAAAAAAATCTTAAACCAATGCGCATGAGGTCTAAGTATGAAAACTTAATGTCTTTAACTGTTAATGTTAATGTTTTAGAATCAAAAAAGGAATACTACAATTCAAATAATAAAATTGATTTATCATATTTTTTTATACCTTTTTATGAAGTTGAAGATTCTTTATTTGAGATTTCTACTGTTGAGCTGAAAAATTATTTGAAAAAAAATAAAGAAGATTACATTCAAAGCGAATCTAGATCGATTGATTACATTTTTTTTCCATTAACTCCTTCAAAAGATGATTCAATATATATTTTTAATGAAATGGAAAGAATTAAAAATAGTTTTTTATCCGAGGTATTAGATGATTCTACTTTTTCAGTGGTTAATTCAGATGAATTAAATGCGTATGTTAATTATAAAATAGATGAGCTTCCTGTTGAATTGCAAAATAAAGAAGTGGGATATGTTTCTGATGTTAAATTTCAAAATGGAAATTTTATTGTTAATAAATTATCTGAAATAGTTGAAGAAAATAAATATAGTGCTAGAGCTAAACATATACTTTTTAAATTTGATGTGACTCCTAAGTTAGAAGTTAGACAAGAAGCTCAAAGAGTTTTAAATTTATTAAAAAATGGAAGTAATTTTGAAGAAACAGCAAGAATGTATAGCCAGGATGGCTCTGCTTCTAATGGTGGAGATTTAGGTTGGTTTACTGAAGGAACTATGGTTCTCCCATTTCAAAACGCGGTTTTTTCAAGGTCCAAAACAGGTCTAATTCCTAGAATTATAGAGTCAGAATTTGGCTATCATTTAATTTATGTGAGTAATACAAAAACTAATCTGTCTTATTATGTTTCTACGATTGTAAAAGTGCTTGTTCCTAGTGATTATACTAAAAACTTTGTTTATAGAGAATCAGAATTATTTAGATCACAGGTGGACAATAAAGAATCATTTATAAAGAATGTTAAAGAGAGTAATTATAAAATGCTTTCTTCTAATAATTTAAATAAAAATGATAAAAAAATAGCAGATTTAAATAATTCAAGGTCCATAATTATTTGGGTATATAGTGATAATGCTTCATTGCATTCAATTTCAGATGTTATAGAAATGGATGATGGTTATGCTATTGCAATTGTATCTGATATTAAAGAAAAAGGAACTAAGAATTTAGATGATGTTAAAAATTCTATAACCAAAAAAATATTAAATAATAAGAAATTTGAGTACGTTTCAAATAAATTATCAGATTATAAATCTTTATTTGATTTGACACAATTAAACAATAAAGGAAAAATTTATAATATGAATACTTTAGATTTTACAACGAATTCTTTATCTAATGTTGGGTATTCTCCTGAAGCTATAGGAATAGCATTTTCAATGGAAGTGGGAGAATTAACTAGACCATTTATGAATGATGAGGGGATTATTGTAATGGGTTTAAATGGTTTTATTGTTGCGGATTCTATTGAAAATTATTCAGACTATTCTAGTTCTCTACTACAAGCTAATCAATTATCAACTCCCTTTCGAATTGATAATGCTATAAAAGAATTTTCTTCTATTGAAGATTATAGATATAAATTCTTTTAAAAAAAATGAATAACATTGAAAGTTTTAAAAAGACTCTTGATCAAGAGTATAATTTTCCTTGTGAATATTCATTTAAATTTATAGTTACAAATGATTCTAAAGAAGATGTGATTAGTCTTCTTCCTGAAGCAAAAAAAAATATTAAAATTTCTAAAAAAGGCAAATATGTCTCTATTACCTTATCCTCAATTATGAAGAGTGCTGATGAAATAGTTTATATTTATGATGAGGCAGCTAAAATTAATAGCATAATTTCTTTATAATATGTGGATAGAAGAAAACAATAAATTAGTTAAACATTTCTCTTTTAAAGATTTTATTTCTGCTTTTTCATTTTTATCTAAGGTTGCTTTAATTTCTGAAAAATTAGATCATCACCCTGAAATTATTAATGTTTATAATAAGGTAACAATTAAATTATCAACTCATGATATTGGGAATAAGGTGTCTAAAAAAGATTATGATTTAGCAAAGGCCATTGATGAGTTACTATGAAAGATAAGTTTGTGTTATTTGTTGTTCCAACTCCGATAGGAAATTTAGAAGATATTACTTACAGATCGATTAAAACATTAAAAAATTCTGATTATATATTATGTGAAGATACAAGGGTATCTAGAAAATTATTGGATAGGTATAATATAAAAAAGTCTTTGTTTTCTTATCATTCTTTTAATGAACATAAAGTTGTAAAAAAATATATTGATGAAGTTTTATCTGGAAAAATCATATCTTTAATATCAGATGCAGGTACTCCATCAATATCAGATCCTGGATTTTTAATTATTAGAGAAGCTATAAAAAATAATATAGAAATTGATTGTCTCCCTGGGGCAACTGCTTTTGTTCCTGCTCTTGTAAATTCGGGAATTTCTTCGGATAGATTTATTTTTGAGGGGTTTTTACCGACCAAAAAAGGAAGAAAAAAAAGATTAGAATTATTAAGTAATGAGAAGAGAACTATTATTATTTATGAATCACCAAAAAGAATTCTAAAGACGTTAAAAGAATTAATTATATTTTTTGGTAAAGACAGAAAGGCATCAGTGTCTCGAGAATTAACAAAAATATATCAAGAAAATAAAAGGGGAACTCTTGAGGAATTGTTTATTAGTTTTGAAACCAGAATCATTAAAGGAGAAATTGTTTTAATAATAGATGGGAAATAAGGTTATTTTATGTTTTATTTTTTTATGCATTTTATGTCAAGAGGTATGTTTTGCTTATTCTCAAAAAAATGTATCATCCAATTCTCAATTTTCTGTTATTACAATTGGACCCATGCAAAAAGAATTATATAGTGCATTTGGACATAGTGGAATAAGACATAAAGATGATAGTTTAGGGGTTAATAGTTTTTATAATTATGGTTTATTTGATTTTGATCAACCAAATTTTTATACAAATTTTTTAAATGGAAAATTGTTATACATGGTTGGTAAGTTTGATTATGGTTCCGTAGAAAGACATTATATAATTGAAAATAGATTCATTAAAGAACAGGTTTTAAATCTTTCAAATTCTCAAAAAAATGAACTGTATTATTATTTAGAAAATAATATAAAAAATGAAAATAAATATTATTTGTACAATTATGTGTATAATAATTGTGCTACTAAAATTCGAGATATTTTAGAAAATATTTTGGAACAAAACATAATTTATCAAAAAGACTCTTCAGTTTTATCTATTAGAAATTTGATGGATCTATATTTAGATGAACAAATGTGGGGAGATTTGGGTATAGACATATGTTTAGGTTCAGAAATTGATATTAAATCTGATTATTATTCATCAATGTTTTTACCCGATTTTTTATTTAATTCATTTTCTGATGCAAAACTTTCTGATGGAAGTGAATTGGTTGTAAATACAATTGAAATAGATAATAGTAATGCACAGAGTGCAAGAAATTTATTTTCTCCATTAAATGTTTTTTTATTTTTATTAATCATTACATTAATTATTACGTTTAGAGAATTTAAATATGAGTTAAGGTATAAATACTTTGATTTATTACTCTTTACTATTTCGGGATTAGTAGGATTTTTAATTATTTATTTATGGTTTTTTACAGATCATCTTTCTTCAAATAACTATAATATTATTTGGGCATCACCCTTAAATTTTATAATTCCATTTATTCTACATTCTAAAAGATTTAAAAAGGCCCTACATTATTATATGCTATATTATTCTTCATCATTAATTGTTTTATTAATATTATGGGATCTCTTGCCACAAGAATTTAATAATTCTCTGATAATTATAATATTAATTTTAATAATCAGATCTTTTGCTCTTTTTATTAAAAATTTGAAGTCTAAATAGTTAGAAATTTAATTTTTTTATTGTATTAATAACAAGTGATGTTTCATACCCTTTATTAATTAGGTGGGTTATCAGTTTGTTTTTTTCAAAATTTTTAGATTTTCTTTTATAGACTTCAATAGATTTCATTAAGACTTTATAGTATGTTTTTTCTTCTATACTTTCAATGCCAAATGTGATTTCTTTGTTGTTTAATCCTTTATTTTTTAGTTCATATGCTATTTTTATTTTTCCCCAACGATTTTTTTGATTTTTTCCTCTTGAAAAAGACTTTGAAAATCTAAAATTATCAACGATTCCTAATTTTATAGCTTGTGATATTGCAGAATCAATTATTTCAATTGAATAACTTAAATCCACTAATTTTATTTTTATTTCTTTAATGGAACGATCTCTATAATTACAATAATTTATTATTTTATTTAGAGCTGATTTTTGAAAATTATCTTTAGTAGGAGACATATCCTTTTCTATTCAGTATGCTTTTGACAAATCTGATTTCGTTGTCAGAATTAAATACTTTAAAAGGAAAAAGTATTAATTGAACTTTGTTTAATTTAAAAAGAAATCCATCTTTTTGAATTTTAACTTTTTTAACTGTATTCCATTTTATAGGCATACCTTGTTTTGTATTAATTTTCATTAATATCTGATTGCTTGAAATTTCATATGATAATCTTTCAAACATGTATTTCCCTTGTTCTAATTGCGTCAGGCCAATAAATTGAATTAGCCAAAATAATAGATACAAAACAAGTGCTATTGAAGCACCTATTATCCACCAAATTGAAGGAATCCAAAGATAATGTATCGAACAGATTGCTAGATAAATTAAACTAATCCACCATTGCTCTATTAAAAGATTTAAGAACCCTTTTTTTATATATGCACCTTTATTTACTTGAAATTTTTTTGTCCTTACAATCATTCTTTTTTACTAATAGTTAATTTTTGAATTGTATGATTATTACTATTTTTTTTAATTAATGCTAAAACCTTGTAAAGGTCGTCATTAGAAATGTACTCACCAAGTAAGTAAATTATATTATTTTCTGAATTGCCAGAATGAATAATTTTTAATTCGTTAAAATTATTTTTGTCAAAAAATTGATTCAAACTTCTAATTACTTCAGATTTACTTCCTGAAATTTTTTTATCGTTTATTATTATATCGCTATTTTTATCAAGTTGATTTATTATTTCTTCTGCATTTTGAATGGACAATGCATTAATTATATCCTCTAAAGAAGTGGTGCTTATTATAAATAAAAAAGAAGTCAATAGGTAAGCCAGTTTAATCATATATTTAAATCTTTTAATAAATAATATAAAAACCTAGTTCTCTATAATTATTTTTGCCCAAATGAATGATAAAGTTATATTATTAATAATGGATGGTTGGGGATTAGGTAACAACCCTAGTGTCTCAGCTATTCATTCAGCAAATACACCATTCTATGATGATATGATTAAAAAATACCCCAATTCTACTTTAATAGCATCAGGTATTGAGGTAGGTCTTCCTAAAAATCAAATGGGTAATTCAGAAGTAGGGCATATGAACATAGGAGCGGGTAGAATTGTTAATCAGGATTTAATAAAATTAAATAAGTCTTTAAAAGATAAGGGCATAAAAAATAATAAAACATTTGTAAAAGCTGTTGATTCTGCAATTCAAAAAGGTAATAATTTTCATTTGATAGGTCTTTTGTCAGATGGTGGTGTTCATTCTCATTCAAAACACTTGTATTATATATTAGATTATTTGAAAGATAAAAAATTAAAAAATATATTTCTTCATGTTTTTACAGATGGTAGGGATGCGAGTCCTAATAAGGGGGTAAGTGAAATTCAAAAATTACAGGGTTATATAAAAAATACAAATACTAAAATAGCGACTGTTTCAGGGAGGTATTATTCTATGGACAGAGATAATAGGTGGGAAAGAATAAAGTTAGCTTATGATGCTGTAGTTAATGGAATGGGAGAATCTTCAACAAATTTGATTGATTCTATAAAAAAATCTTATGATAATTCTATTACAGATGAATTTATAAAGCCTGTTGTTTGTGTTGACGAAAATAATAATTGTCTAGGAAAAATTGAAAATGGTGATATGGTATTTGCTTTTAACTATAGATCAGATAGGATGAGACAACTTTCATATGTTTTGAGTCAAGATGATTTCTTGGATTATTCAATGGAGAAAAAAACTATTGATTATTTAACTATGACAAATTATGATGATAAACTTGAAAATGCTAAGGTGTTATTTCGTAAGGATAATCTAAAAAATACTTTAGGTGAAGTCCTTGAAAAGTATAATAAGTCACAACTTAGAATTGCTGAAACAGAAAAATATGCTCACGTAACTTTTTTCTTTTCTGGTGGAAGAGAAATTCTTTTTAAGAATGAATCTAGAATTTTGTGTAATTCTCCTAGTGTTCCTACTTATGATTTAAAACCTCAAATGAGCGCAGAAGATTTAAGTGATAAATTTATTTCAGAAATAAATAATAAATCTTTTGATTTTGCTTGTCTAAATTTTGCCAATCCTGATATGGTTGGTCATACTGGAGATTTTAAAGCTACTGTACAAGCTTGTGAAAAAGTAGATATGGAATTAAAAAAAATAGTTTTAAAAGCATTAAAAAATAATTATCAAATATTAGTTACAGCAGATCATGGTAATGCTGAGGTAATGATTAATGAAGATGGAAGCCTTCATACCTATCATACAACCAACCTAGTACCCCTAATTTTGATATCGAACAATATTAAAAATGGTTTGAAAGATGGTAAGTTAGGAGATATAGCTCCAACAGTTTTAGAGTTGATGAATATTGAAAAACCTGTTGAAATGACAGGAAAAAGTTTATTAAATTAAAGTAGAATGAAAGTTATTTATGTAATAGTACTTTTTTTATCCTTTGGCTGTAACAGCGATGATGATAATGTTGATAGCTGTATTGATGAATCAAAAATTGATTTGAATGCAGTCTGTATTGAAATATATGATCCGGTTTGTGGTTGTGATGATAAAACTTACCCTAACTCTTGTTATGCTCAGAGTGCTGGAGTTACAAGCTTTACTAATGGAGAATGTAATGGATAATTAATTCAAATGGTTAGGTTAGATGATCCATATTTGCTTTCTGAAAAACAAATAAAATTCTTTAGAAAAAACAACTTTATTAAACTAAAAAATGTGTTTGATAAAGCAACAATTGATCATTATAATGAAGCCATTTCTAAAACCGTAGAATCGATAGAAACCACTAAAGTCCCGTTGGAAAATAGAGACACGTATGGGAAGGCGTTTTTGCAATTATTTAATTTGTGGCAACATAATAAAGACGTAAGAGATTTTGTGTTCAGTAAAAGACTTGCTAAAATAGCTTCAGATTTGATGGGGGTAACAGGCGTAAGGTTATACCATGATCAAGCTCTTTTTAAGGAAGCCGGTGGCGGTATAACACCTTGGCATGCTGACCAATATTATTGGCCTGTAGAATCTAATAAAACCATAACCGTATGGATTCCTCTGCAAAAGACTCCACTATCAATGGGGCCTCTTGAATTCAGTTCGAGAAGTCATATAATTAAGAGGGGAAGAAATCTCTCTATAAGTGATGATAGTGAAGAAATTATGGATAAAAAATTGAGAATTAAAGATTTTGATCATGTTATAGAGCCTTTTGATATAGGAGAAGTTAGTTTTCATTCAGGATGGGTTTTTCATAGGGCTGGTCCAAATAAAACGAATAAGATGAGAAAGGTAATGACAGTAATTTTTATTGATCATGAAATGAGATTAAAATCTCCAGAAAATGATGGTCAAAAAAATGATTGGAATACCTGGTGTCCAAATGTGAAAATAGGGGAAATAATAGCATCTCCAATTAATCCCGTGCTTTATAGTAAGGATTTATAAATTTTTTAACCACCTAAAAGTTCTAAAATATACATAAATAAATTTATTATATCTAAATAGAGCTTCACAGCTATTTTTACAGCTGTTTCCTAGGATTCATCTCCTTGAGCTACTGCTTTTTCTAGTCTGTTAAAATCATATACCAAATAAAGAGTAAAAGTTAGAATTCCAACATAGGAAGTTATTTTCCTGAACCAAGTTGATTTAAATATAAAATAATTTAATAGTTGAACAATTATTAGTGCCAATAACGATATAAATAAAAATATTCCAAGAAAGCCAAAATCGTAATCGGTGATGTAGACTACTAATAACGTTAAAAAAACTGAGAGAGTAGTAGCTATCAGTGCCTGAAATACAATGTTTTGCCATTTCTCACTGTACGAGTCAATGTCTTTTTGAGTGACCTTCTCTTTAAACTGTTTGTGGATTTCAAGCATTTCCTTTGAATCTTCACCAAATGTTATTGAACTATCTTTTTCATAATAAAAGACCAGTTTTTTGGTAAGATCTTCGTGTTTTCGAAAATATTTATCAGCTATGGATTCATGCGTTTTTTTTGTGCTTTTTTCATATATAAATTTACTGTTGACTTCTATTTTTTTTAGATACTCTCTAAACTTAATCTTTTCTCCCATAAATGCGATTCCAGGCCCTAAATCCCAGCCTATAAAGGCTGAAAATATGCCCGCATAAATAAGATTAATTGGATACTGGTTAGCATAATTATAAGTAAGAAAAAAAAATAGAAATGCTCCAATTATTGTAATCCACGCTTCAGCAGAAGTTTCGTATGCTTTATTTATTTTAGAAAAGATGGTTGTTATAACTAACATCCCACCAATAATTGTAAAGGTTCTAACTAGCAATATATCTTCCATAATTTTTAAATTTAAAAATAGTGGGTTATGCTGGGATCGAACTTATATTTTAATTTATTCTACTTCATCAGGTGCAACTGCTAGAAGCATTCCTGTTGCATCTCCAAAATCACCAGAATTAATAATTTTACCTTCGTCATTGAACGTAAAATAGTGATACATGTATATCTCAAAACTTTTTCCAGATTCTGTGTTTGTTCCTGTCCAAGTTCCATAAGTTCTCACACTACCATTTAATTGTCCTGTTTCAGGATCAACTCCAGGAAGGTAATTTTCAGGTGTATACGTTATATTTTCCATAGCATCTTGCCAACCCTTCATATACGTAATTGTAGCTTCTTTATCCATAAGTGGATCACCATAAAGACAACTTCTCCATTCAACATCATCGCTCATTAATTTAGCACAACCTTCTAAATCCTCAGCCGTGAATGTGTTAAACCAATTTTTAGCTAATTCAACATTTTTTTCAAAGTTTGGGTTTTGTTGGTTTTGGGCACAAGACGTTAGAATACAAACTAACGCAATCATAATTATTTTTTTCATATCATTTTATTTTTGTTAGATGAAGATAAAAAATTATTTTTATTACATAACTAGTAATAATAAATATGTTAAGAATGAATTATAATTAGTGGGTTATACTGGATTCGAACCAGTGACCCCTGCCCTGTCAAGGCAGTGCTCTGAACCAACTGAGCTAATAACCCTTGAGTTAAAATTAATTAAATAAAAATTACTAATAGACGTTAAATTCTATTGAAATAGATACTTTCTTTAAATTTGTGTTATAATGTCAAAAGGTAAATTTATTTCAATCATTGTTTTGCTAGTAACCTCATTACTAGCTATTCTTTATTTCCAGTTTAATTGGATTTTAGATATTAATGAATTGAATGAGGATAGGTTTAATAAAAATGTTCAAGATGCTCTCTTTTACGTTAATAGAAGACTTGAAGAAAAAGAAATAATAAATCTTACTAAAGATAATTTGCAGGCACAGTTTAAAATAAATAGAAGTACTGAAAATGGTCAGATTGAGTTAATTGAAAATACATTTAGTAAAAAAACTATTGATGAAAATAACCTTGATAAAGGGCTTAAATCTAATTTTTTGCAATTTGATATTGAATCTGGTAGTAATTTCGATAATGATAATCGTACTTCAGATATTAATGCTTCTGTTTTAGTTGAGAATCTGGATGATTTTAAAATCGATTCTAGTTTACAGAAAGAGATAGATAAGGTCTTAGATAAGTCTGAAATGATTCAAATTGTATTAAATAAATTATTAAGTAATGATAAGTCTATATCATTAGATCTTGATGTTTCTGTCATACAAAATATGATATCTAAAGCTCTATCAACAAGAAATATAAATATAGATTTCGGGTTTATAGTTATCAATACTACATCAAAAGAAATAGTATTGTCAAATTCTGAAAACATTAAAATATTTAATTCTATATATAAAATTAATTTGTTTGAAAATGATTTAATAGAGTCAGATTTAGAGCTTAGACTTTATTTCCCTAATAAAAACACTTTTTTGATGAAGGGATCTCAGATGAATTTATTTTTCTCTTTAATATTTATAATTATAGTTATCATTTGTTTTTATTATGTTGTCCTGAAGGTCTTTGAACAAAAAAAATTATCGGATATTAAAAATGAGTTTATAGATAATATGACACATGAACTTAAAACTCCAATTTCAACTATATCTCTTGCTTGCGAAGCTCTTATGGATGCCGACTTAAATAGATCATCTAAAATTAAAGATAAATACATAGGAATTATTGATGATGAAAATAAAAGATTGAGTAGTCAAGTTGAAAGGGTTTTACAAATTGCAACTTTAGAGAAAGGTAATTTACAATTGGATTTTAAAAGACTTGATATTCATTTAATATTATCTAAAGCTGTTGATATTATAAAATTTAAAATAGAAAAAAGAAAGGGAATTATAACTCAGAAGCTAGAAGCTAGAAATTCATTTATAAATGGCAACAGAGTCCATCTTTTAAATATTATTAATAATTTATTAGATAATTCAAATAAGTATAGTGTTGAAAATCCAGATATATTAGTAAAAACATATAATAAAAATGATAGTTTATTTGTTGAAATTGCTGATAAAGGAATTGGTATAAAAAAAGGAAATTTTAATAAGATTTTTGAAAAATTTTTTAGAGAACCACAGGGCAATGTTCATAACGTAAAGGGTTTTGGTTTAGGATTATCTTATGTTAAAAATATGCTTGAAAAACATGACGCATCAATTCAGGTAACTAGCAATAAGAACAAAGGTTCTGTATTTTTAATTAAATTTAAAATTGATAATGGAAAATAATAAAATACTAATAGTTGAAGATGATCCAAATCTTGGTAAAGTATTGTTAGAATATTTATCAATGAAGGGGTTTGATACAGATATTGCTGAAAATGGTGAGATTGGTTTAAAAAAATTTTTAAATCAACAATATGATTTTGTTGTCCTAGATATTATGATGCCTAAAAAAGATGGATTTTCTCTTGCTCAAGATATAAGAAAAATAGATGATAAAATTCCTATAATATTTTTAACAGCAAAATCTAAAAAAGAAAATGTTTTAAAAGCATTTAAAATTGGAGCTGATGATTATTTAACCAAACCATTTAGCATTGACGAACTTTTAGTTAGAATTAAGGCTATTCAAAAAAGATTACCAAAGAAAAAAGTTATAGAATTAGAGGACGAATTTAAGTTTGCTAGTTTTACTTTTTTCCATAAGCAAAATTTGTTAATTGTTGGAACCACCAAAATTAATTTAACAACTAAGGAGAATGAATTATTAAAATTATTTTGTATTAATTTGAATGAAAAAGTAGATAGAAATCATGCTTTAATAAAAATTTGGGGTGATGATTCTTATTATAATGCAAGAAGTATGGATGTCTACATTGCTAAATTGAGAAAATATCTTAGTCATAATGACAAAGTTCAAATAAAAACAATTCATGGTCATGGATTTAAGTTGATGGTTTTAGACTAATTTATTTGTTTTACATTTTTATTTTAATTACCTACTAGAGTATATGAATATAATTGCATCGATATATATAAAGAACAACAAAACTGTTAGGGTTAAATCTGGTGATTTGAGAACCTTAAAAGTTTATGATGTTAGTCCAATAGATTTGTTAAAAAAATTTGAAGATGTTGGTATTAAAGAAGTTTATCTTGTTGATTTAGGTTCAGCAAAATTTTTAGAAAAGAATAATTTTATATTGTTAGAAATATTGAGTCAATTTTCAAAATTGAAAATAAATTATTCAGGTGGATTAAGAACTATGGAGCAAATAGGGGGGGCTTTTGTTGCTGGTGCAAGTAAGGTAACGCTTGGTACACTTCCTGTATATGATAAACATAAATTTGTAAATTGTCTAATGTCTTGGGGAAATAAAAAAATTGTTCTTGCAGCTGATACAATTAATGATTGTCTAAAGATTAATGGCTGGAAGCAGAAAACTAAAATTAATGTTTTTGATCATATAAATTATTTTCAATCAAAAGGACTTCTAAATGTTAAAGTTACTGACGTTACTAGAGATGGTTCATTAAAGGGTCCTCCTATCAGGATGTACAAAAAAATTATTAAAAAATTTCCTAATCTTATTTTAACAGTTGGAGGAGGAATAAGAAGTTTAAATGATTTATATAAATTAAAAGAGTTAGGAATTCAAAATGCAATTTTTGGAAAGGCTTTTTATGAAGGAAATATTTCCTTTGATGATGTAAAGAATTATATAAAAAATTAAACTTATTGTTTAGTTTTACCTTTTTAATAATTTCAAAATAAATTTTATGGAAAAAGTATCAATAGTAATGGGAAGCAAATCAGATTTACCAGTTATGCGAGAAGCATCTAAAATATTAGATTATTTCGGTATTAAAAATGATGTTTCAATTATGTCTGCTCATAGAACACCAAAAAGAGCTGCTGAATTTTCAGAATCTGCAATTGATAATGGTACTAAGGTAATTATTGCAGGAGCTGGAGGAGCTGCTCATCTAGCTGGTGTAATGGCATCTTTAACAACTTTACCGGTAATAGGAGTTCCTATTAAAAGTTCAAATTCTATTGATGGTTGGGATTCTTTATTGTCTACTGTTCAAATGCCTAGTGGAATTCCTGTTGCAACAGTCGCTATAAATGGAGCAAAAAATGCAGGAATATTGGCTGCTCAGATGATTGGAATTTCAAATCAAGAAATTTCAAATGCTGTTAAAAAATTTAAAACAGATTTAGCTCAAAAGGTTGAAAAAGATAATGCAAGTTTATAATTGATTATTAATGAATGATTCAATTATAAAATCTACATTTTTAAATCAGAAAGATAATTTTTTAAGTGATCTTATTAGATCTGATCTAGATAATAATTTAAAAAAAGAAAGTTTAAAATTCAGATTTCCTCCTGAACCTAATGGATTTTTACATATAGGTCATGCAAAATCAATTAGTATAAATTTTGGGTTGGGTATTAAATTTGATGCTTCAATTAATTTAAGATTTGATGATACTAATCCTCAAAAAGAAGACATTGAATTTATTGAATCAATTAAACAAGATATTAAATGGTTAGGTTTCAATTATACCTCGGAGTGTTATGCATCAGATTATTTCAATCAATTATATGAGTGGGCTATTGTTTTAATAAAAAATAATGATGCGTACGTAGATGATCAAAGTCAAGAAAAAATTTCCCTTCAAAGGGGTTCTCCTACTTCCTCAGGTAAGGAAAGTCCATTTAGAAATAGAAGTGTTGATGAAAATTTGAGTCTTTTTGAGAAAATGAAAAGAGGAGATTTTAAGTCTGGAGATTGTGTATTAAGAGCAAAAATTAATATGAGTTCTCATAATATGCATATGAGAGATCCTGTGATGTATAGAATTATTAATGCATCTCATCATAGAACTGGAAATAAGTGGAAAATTTATCCTACTTATGATTGGGCTCATGGTCAGTCTGATTTTATTGAATCAATATCTCATTCTTTTTGTACTTTAGAATTTGAAGTACATCGCGAATTATATGATTGGTTTTTAAATAAAATACCTAATGACGATAATTCTATTATTCCTAAACAAAGAGAATTTGCTCGATTAAACCTTTCTTATACAGTAACGAGTAAAAGAAAATTAGCTGAATTAGTAGAGTTAAATCTTGTTTCTGGATGGGATGATCCAAGAATGCCAACAATATCTGGATTAAGACGAAGAGGTATTCCTCCTATATCAATTATTAATTTTTGTGATAAAATAGGTGTGGCTAAAAGAGAAAATATAATTGATTATGCTTTGCTTGATTATTGCGCAAGGGAAACATTAAATAAAATATCAAAAAGAGTTATGGTAGTTTTAGATCCTGTTGAGTTAATTATTGATAATTATCCTGATGGGAATGAAGAAATTTTAGAAGCCGAAAATAATCCTGAAGATGACAGTTATGGTTTTAGAAATGTTCCTTTTTCTAAATATCTTTATATAGAAAGGGATGATTTTAAAGAAGAAGAAAATAGAAAATATTTTAGACTTTCAATAGGAAAAGAAGTAAGATTAAAAAATGCTTATATTATTAAAGCTAATTCAGTAGAAAAAGATAGTTTTGGTCAAATAAAAAGAATTTATTGTACTTATGACCCCTTATCTAGGAGTGGATCTGGTAGTCCTGAAAGTAAAAGAAAAATAAAAGGAACAATCCATTGGGTTTCTAAAAGTAAAGCAGTTAATATAAATGTTAGAGTTTATGATAGACTTTTTAAAAAAGAATCACCAGATGGAGATCAATCAGTCGATTTTAAGTCTCATATTAATCCTCAGTCATTATTAATTTTAGATAATGTTTATGCTGAGCCATCTATAAAAAAAGCTTCAAATGATGATTATTTTCAATTTCAAAGAAAAGGATATTTTAAACTAGATAATTGTGATAATAATAATATGGTTTTTAATAGAACGACTACTTTAAGAGATACATCGAAAAATAATAATTAATTATTGTTCTATTAATGAAACTTTTATATACTTAATAAGTATAATTGAATTAAATCTAATCTTATAACTATGGAAACAAAACAAATTGAATTGATAGGAGATAATCATGAACATTTTTCAATTGAAACACCATTAAAAGAGAATGCTTTTAATAAATCTAATTTTGAAAAAATAAAAACAATAGAAAATCATTTTAGGATTATTTTGGATGAGTTAGGGTTGGATTTAAATGATGATAGTTTAAAAGGAACAGCATATAGAGTTGCAAAAATGTATGTTAATGAAATATTTGGTGGTTTAGATCCAAGGAATAAACCTAAAATTTCATTGTTTGAAAATAAGTATAATTATAATAAGATGCTTATCGAAAAAAATATTAATCTTAATACAACTTGTGAACACCATTTTTTACCTATTATTGGAAAAGCTCATATAGCTTATATTTCAAGTGGAAAAGTAATTGGGTTGTCAAAATTAAACAGAATAGTAAAATATTATTCTGATAGGCCTCAAGTTCAAGAGAGATTAACTACTCAAATTTATAATGAACTCATTACTGTTTTAGATACTGAAAATGTGATGGTGGTAATTGATGCAAAGCATTTATGTGTTACTTCTAGAGGAATAAAAGATGATTCTTGTTCTACAATTACTGAAATGTATGGTGGTGATTTTAATGTTTATAATAAAAGGAATGAATTTTATAAATTATTAAATTCGGGAATTAAATAATCATTTAATATAGTCCGTTAAATAATCATATTTAGGGGTTAACTGACCATTTTTTATTATTGTAGCATTTTCAATAATACTTGATCTTTTTGCAGATGCAATTAGAGGAATTATTTTTTTGATAATAATTTCTCCAAAAAATTTGGAAGAATCTTTTGGGAGTTCGGATGGCAAGTTATCAACAGCCATAATGGTAATATTACTTTTATTGTTAAAAGCTTTTTCTATATTTTTTGTTTTTGAATTGTAATCATAAAATGGGTCTTTTATTGTAGAAGCCTTTTTTGTGCATGGTATGGCTCCATTTATATCACAACTTATATCTCCAATAACTTTAGTTTTAAAATTTTTGTTCATTATAAAGTCTTCTTCAAATAATTTTGGTGATTTAGGATCCCAGTAGGCTGCATTAATTAAAATATCTGTTGCTTTACTATATTTATAAAAATTTGACTTAAATAGTTTTGGATTATTAAAATATTCGTTCTCAACAAAGCTAGTGTCATCGGGGTTTTTCATATAATCAGTGACTTCAAGTTGACAATATACAGGGTATGAATATTCCTTATTAATATAATTTGATGTATTTATTTTTTTTATTTTTAATAAATCGAGCAGTTCTGTTGCTCCATTTGCTACTTTACCATTACCTATAATTAAAATTTTAAAAGCTTCATTTATTTTAATATTTTTAATTTTATTTTTTAAATTTTTATAGTCTTTGAATTTAGATAGACTTTTTAAATAAAATTTTTTTGTTTTTATTCCATATGCAAGTAATGAATTATATGATCCAACGATACCAGCATATTTTCCAAAAGCAATAATTCGTAAATTGTTTTCTATTAAACATTCATAATCTATAAGTTTTATCTTTTTTTTAATGCCTTCTTTAAGCAATTTCTCATTTTGAGGTTGTTTTTTAATAGTGTGTGAAAAGAAAAAATAAGTTTTATTTTTTATCAAATTTTTTATTGGAACTTCTTTAATTCCAAAAATGATATCGCGATCATCTAGATTATCAACAATTTTGATATTATATTTTTTGTATTCTATATCAGAAAAGCATCTTATATCGCTAGTTTGACAAACTATGTCTATTCCATTATTTTGAATTTTTTTGGCCTGTTTTGGAGTTAGAGGAGCCCTATTATCAGTTGGAATTTTATTTTCTTTAATTATACCAATTTTAATCATTGATCTTGTTTAGTGTTTTTGATATTCTTTTATTTATTTTAGAATTTCCTAATATTTCAATTATTATAAATAGATCTGGACCACTAATTTTTCCTATTATGCATAATCTTAATGCTTGCATACCTATTCCAATTTTTATATTATTATTTTTTAACTGATTTAAATAATAATCTTTTATTTTTTCAGGTTTTATAAGATGATTTTCTTTAATATATCTATTTAATTCTATTATTACATTATTTAAATCTTTTGACCATTCTTTATTAATAAAATTTTTATCTAAATTTTTGGGTTCTTCTAAAATATTATTTGATTCAATTAATATATCGTTTTTAAAGGTTAATCTTTCTTTCAAAAGTTCAATTATTTTATTAATTCTTTCGCTGTTTAGCTGGGAAATATTAATGTTATTTTCTAGAATAATTTTAAAAGTTTTATTAGGTAATTTTCTTACATATGATTGGTTAAACCATTTTGCTTTTTCTATATCATATTTAGCGCCAGATTTAATTATTCTATTTATTGAAAAATTTTCTATTAATTCATTTAGAGATAAAATTTCATTTTCATTTCCTGGATTCCAACCTATAAAACATATAAAATTTATTAATGCTTTTGATTCATATCCTAATTCTTTAAATCCTTTAATTTCAAATTTTTTTGACTCATCTTTCCATTTTATAGGGTAAACTGGAAATCTGTATTTTTCTCCATCTCTCTTACTTAATTTTCCAGTTCCTGTAGGTTTGAGTATTAATGGGAGATGAGCAAATTTTGGTTTTTCCCATCCAAAAGCATTATATAGTTGACAGTGTAATGCTAATGAAGGCAACCATTCTTCACCTCTTATTACGTGAGTAATTTTCATTAGGTAATCATCTACTACATTAGCTAGATGATACGTTGGCATTCCATCACTTTTACATATTATTTTGTCATCTAAATTATTTAGATCAACTTGTATTTTTCCTCTTATTTCATCATTAACTGTTATCATATTTTTACTCTTACCAGAATGAACTGTTTTAAATCTGACAACATAATTATTATTCTGAGTTAGTTTTTTAGTTTTTTCATTTCTGATAGATAAAGAATTGTTAAATTTTAATCTATTGTGCCAATTATAAATAAATGTTTCTCCATTTTTTTCACACTTTTTTCTCTTTTCTTCTAATTTTTCTTTTTTATCAAAAGCAAAATAAGCGTTTCCTGATTTTATGAGTATGGCAATAAATTTTTTGTATATGTTTTTTCTTTCAGATTGTCTGTATGGGCCATAATTTCCAGGTTTTTCTGGACTTTCATCAGGTGATATTCCGCACCATTTAAGCGAATCTAAAATGTGTTTTTCTGCCTTTTTATTATACCTTTTTAGGTCTGTATCTTCAATTCTAAGTATAAATTTTCCTTTTGATTTTTTTGAGATCAAGTAATTATATAATGCGGTTCTTAGACCTCCTATATGTAGAGGTCCTGTTGGGCTTGGTGCAAACCTTAATCTAATATTATCTGACATTTAGTCTTTAATTGCTATACAAGAAATTTCAATATTTACATTTTTTGGTAATTGTGATACTTGTACAGTTTCTCTAGCTGGTGGAATACAATTTTCAAAAAACTTTGCATATTCAGTATTAACTTCAATAAAGTCATTCATGTCTTTTAGGAAGATTGTAGTCTTTACAACATTATTAAAATTCATTTTTGCTTCTTCGAGAATATATTGGATATTAGTCATGACTTTATTTGTTTCTTCTTTTATTCCTGATGAAATTAATTTTCCGTTTTTTGGATTAAGTGGTATTTGACCTGAAATAAATAGTAAACTATCAAATTGTATTGCTTGATTGTATGGCCCAATTGGTAAAGGAGCTTTTTTTGTTAGAATTGCTTTTTTTCTCATTTATTTTTTTTACAATTTACATCTTTTATTCTTTTTGTAAAAAGTTTTCTGCAATCATGCATCTTGCCCCACCCCCTCCTATTTTTTCTATTAATTTTATGTTACTGTATAATAATTTATTGTATTTTTCAAGTGATTTTTTTTGAGATAAATTGAGACTTTTATTAGCTGTTTCACTCATAATTAAGTATTTGTTATTTTTTTTATTTTTTACTTGAAGCATATTTCCCACAAAATTTTTGCATTGCCCTTCGGAAATTTCAATTATTTGTTTTTTGGTATTATTTAGACTTTTAATTAGTAATTTTTTTTCACTTTCATCATCAATACTTTCTAAGCATATTATTGCATATTCATCAGCTAAACACATCATAACATTTGTGTGATATATTAATTTTCTTTTATTTTTATAAGATTGGTATGCTTTAAATTTTAAAAGTTTGTAATTTATAAGTTTACAGAGTTGATTTAAGACAATTTCATTTGTTCTTTTAGATAATGCGGCATAACATATTTTGTTTTTTCTATCAAGTATCATGCTTCCAGTACCTTCAAGATATTGTTTTTTCTTTTCATAACTTGATAAGTCAATAATTTTGTTAATATTATATCCTTTATTTTTCAATTTTTCTGTTAAATCTTTTCTTTTTTCCTTTCTTCTATTTTTTGAGAACATCGGATATATTATGACCGTTCCATCTTCATGTAGAGTTATCCAATTATTTGGAAAAATACTATCTGTTGTCTTTATATTATCTCTATCATTAAAAACATGAATTTCAATTTTTTCTTTTCTAATTATTTCAACCATTTTTTCAAATTCTTCAATTGCTTTTAGTTGAATCTCATTTTTATTTAAGATTTTTTCTTCTTTTTGAAAATGGTTATTATTTGCTGTCTCTTTGTTATAGTTAAAGTGTTTAGGTTTAACCATTATTAAACTTGATGTGATTTGTGAAAAGTTCATTTTTTTATTTTTCTATTATTATTTATTACTTTATTATCAATTTAATCTATATTTTCTTATTATGTATCCTATCATGTATCCTGATTTTTTTTTATTCTATAACTTAATAGATTACCTTTTTTAAATAGAGATTTACTTTTAGTTTGATTTATATTTTCTTCTAAATTTTCTATTATAATATTTTCATTTTCTAGAAAATCATAATTTTCCATATAGTTATAAATTTCTTTTGTTTTGTTGATAGAATTGTGTCCTAATGCTGAAGCTACTTTGTAAATATTTTTTGTTTTATCATATAAATTTTTTGCATAATTATTTACTCCATCATTAAATTTTTTCTTTTCATTGATATTTAATTTATTCAACCACTCTCTAAATATTTTTGATCTATTTGATTGTTTTTCTGGTAATGTGAATACCAATTCATTATTAGATTTTCTTTTTCCAATCATTTTTCTAATATTTTTTGGTAATGAGTTTGTTAATGTCTCATTATTATTATTGATTTTAAAATAATGTATTGTTTTTTTATCATTATTTGTTTTATATAAATTTTTCCATTTTAATTTTACAATCTTACCTATTTTTAGTCCCGTGTTATATGAAAAGAAAAATGCTTTTTTTAAGTCTTTCCATTTTTCTGGAGTAGATTTTCTAAGTTTTTTTATTTCTTCACTATTAAAGGTATAAATTTTAGAGTTTTCTTTTTTATAAGTAATTCCTCCAACTCTTGGGTAGTCACAAATACCGTTATCATTTAAATGTATTAGTACACTTTTAAAATTATTCCAATATTTTGCAGATGTAGTTCCTTTTATATTATTATTTTTGATTTTATTTTCTATTTTATATTTTAATTGATTCAAATAAGTTTTGTTGATTGAATTTATTTTTTTCTTTTCTATGTTATAGTCAATTTTTTTTAGAAAATTAAATACAGCATTATAATTTTTAATTTTTGAATATTTTTTAAAAATAAATTCAAATTCATCTGACTGTTTGCTGTTAAAATCTATTTTACTTCTATTATTTTCAAGATCGTCTTTTTTTCTCCTAAGAATTTCCTCATATGCTCTTTTGACATTTAAATTATGTTCTTTTTGGCTAATATTGTTAGGTGAAATCCACTCCCATAATTTTAAGCTTTCAACTTTTGCTTTTATCTGACTTAGTCTGTATCTGATGTATAAATTATATTTTTCTTTTTCTTTATTTTTTCTTCTCCAAATTTGAATTTTCATTTATGTATCCTATAATGTATCCTGCAATATATTAAATTATATTAATTTAATTATATTTTAGATAGATTTATTACTTTCTTTCTAATGGTAAAGTACTACATCTAAATAATCCTCCAAATTTTGATATTTCTCTATAATTTACTTTTTCAATTAAAAAATTTAGTCTTTCAAGCTCCTCATTTAGTCTAGTAAATGTTGTATCAGAAACGATAGTTTTTTTATTGATTGAAAAAATATTTGAACACCCCTCATACATTTCTTCTTGATTTATTTTTACTAAATTCTTTTCTCCATAGATCTCATATATTGTATCTCTATCTTTTTTATCATAAATGCCATTTTCATATATGATTATTTTTTTATTACCAATTGGTTGCATTGTACAGTCAAGATGTAATATATTATTTTTAGGGTCTTTATCATTTTTTATCAATTTAATACCAATTATTGTTTTATCTGGAAATTGCTCTTGTATGTAGTCAAGGGATTCTTTATTCGTTCTAGATACTTTTAAATTAACATATTTATTATTTTCAGTATATCCAATAAAAATGAATTCATCATTAAGTATTATGTCTCCTCCTTCAATTTTGATATGTTTTGGTATAATTATTTTTTGATCATTTCTAAGATTATCAATTATTGAATTTATTCCATTTTTTTCATTATTTCTTTCTTTAATTATTTCAGGTATAAATAATTTATTTTCAACAACAAAAGATATGTCTCTTGTAAAAATTTGATTTAGAGCTTGGATGTTATTCTTAGGCCTTAAAACGTTAATATTATGTTTTTTTAATACGTTTTTAAAATTTTCAATTTCTTTTATGCAGTCATCTTCTTTTGGGTATGTATTGTTTAATATATGAAATTTTGTTTTTGGATCAATACAATTTTCTATTGTTGGTTTGGGGCCTAAATTCTCTGCTATTCCTAATACAACAGATACCAATGTATCTGTTTCATTTTTTACATTAAGATTCATTATTTAAGTACCTGTTGCTAGTTTTATCTTAAGATATTCTTTTGGTGCTATTATTCCATTTAAAACTTTAAAATTTAAATGATCTTCAATTTTTCTTTTACCTACTTTAGTTTTAAGAATTATAGAGTTTAACCCTTTTATTGTAAATATATCAGCATTATTTTCAAATGTATAATCAGAATTATTTTCTAAAATAATATCTGCACTCGAATGATTTTTAATTTCAATATTAACAATTGAGCTTTCTCCATCTTCAGAGTAACCTTGATTTACTTCCCCTTTTATGGATATTTCTAGACTTTTTTCAATGAGTGGTTTTAGATTTATACTTTTACCAATGAGTAAATCATTGTAATAAATAACCGTTCTTCCATTGAAAAGAGCATTTTTTATATCTTCTAATTTTTTGGATTTTGAAAATATTAAAGTTACAGGCCTGTGACCATACTTAGGAATTTTGAACATCCAATCTATCAGTCCGTGAATGTCAGAAGTCCCCATTATTGTTAAATTATTATCAATGGCAATTTGAAAAGCTTCTTCTGAGTAATCTAGCTCATTAACCACTTCAATTCCATGTAAATATTTGTTTGATATTAAGTATTTATGATAGTCATCTAATCTTGCAATTCCATCACTTCTTTGAGCTGGCCATGCTGGATGATTCCAAAATAGAAATGCACCTTGTTTATTTGCTTCTAAGATTCCAGTAAGTGAATCTTTATGTAATAAATTATTTGCTTCATTTATAAAAACAGCATTTATATGTCCTGGAGGCATGCTTTTTGTAATTTCTTGACCATTTATAACTATTAGTTCTTTATCGTCTTTTTTTCTTTTATTTAAATTATCAGCATAGCTTTTTGTTAAGTGGTATGCTCTATTTCTGTCTTTATTTGGAATATCTTCTCTATGGGGTTGATACTCTAAATGCTCTGTCATTGATATTACATCTACTCCATCGTATATTGCTTCATCCACACGAATAGTTGGCCATACTAAACCATCAGAAAAAATTGTGTGTTGGTGTAAATCTGAAATAAGTGTTTGGTATCCATCAATATTTGGAAAGAAAAGTTTTCTTGGTTTATTGGATTTATCATTTGAAATAATATTTCCACTAAAAAGTACAAAAAATAATGTTATAAATGTTATTTTTAATGTGTTCATTTTTAAGATAAAATATTGAATCAATTTAATCATTTACAATGAAAAATTTTTATTTTTTACTAACGATATTTATTATTTCTAGTTGTTCGTCAACGAAGTATTTAATATCATATAGTGGTTATCCAAAATCTCCTGATTATAAATACAAAAATAATTGGGCATCATCTTCTAAAAAAGAAGTGCCCCTTCCCAAGAATTATATTAATTCGTCATCAGATTTTAAATCTAAGGTAGATGTATTTTACATATATCCGACAGTATATTATTCAGGTTATAATGGTAATTTATGGAATTCAGATACTGAAGATTTAGATCATATAAAAAGAGTTAATACACTCGCTATAAAAAATCAAGCGAGTGTATTTTCTGGTATAGCTAATGTATATGCTCCATTATATAGACAGTTATTTTATGATGGTTTAGTGTATCATAATTCTAATGAATTATTAAATAAAATTGCTTTTGATCCTAAATTAAAAAACAATTTTAATTCATATAAAGATGAGCTTTATTCATCACTTTATAATTCTTTAAAATTGTTTAGTTATGAAAATAATAAACTACGTGCTTTTGCAAAAGAATCTTATAATTTAGCCTATAGTGATCTAAAAAGGGCATTTTTAAAATATGTTGAATTAGAAAATCAGGATAAAAAAATTATCTTAGCTGCACATAGTCAGGGAACACTTCATGCTATTAGATTACTTAAAGAAGTTATATTACCAAATAAAGAACTGAGAGAAAAACTAATACTTTCATATTTAGTTGGAATGCCCGTTGAAAATAATTTTAAAGATTATTTTCCATGTAAAAACCCTGATGATATGAATTGTTTTATGTCATGGAATACATTTGGTAACAATTTTAATCCATATAATAATGAATTATATGATGATGTTATAGCAACTAATCCTGTTACTTTTTCTTCAGATGATAAACCTAATTTAATTACAGAACATAAAGGTATTTTGATGCCTAGTTTTTTTCAATTTTTTAAATATAATGTTTTTAAATTGCCTATAAATAATTTAAAAATTAAAAAAGAAAATTCTATAGTGGTTGAATCGGAAGAAGGATCTCTACAGATTAAAAAAATTGCTATTCCATGGATCAAAATTTTTGAAAAAGAAAGTTTTCATTCCGCTGATTATAATTTTTTCTGGTTGAATATTAGAGAAAATTTGAATTATAGACTTTCTAATTATTTTAATGAATAGATTATTCACCTTTTTATTCTTATTTTCTTTTTTGTTATTAGTTTCTCGTAAGGATGAAGATTGTGTCAAGAAGTAATTTAAAATGAAATATTTCCGGAACCATTTGCTCCGCTAATACCATAGCAGTTGTCATTGTTAATTGTAGTACTCTAACATCGTCAAAAAGAACTCTCTTACCAAATTGTATGGATAAATTGGAAATTGATAGCATAAAAACCTATTTTTAGGCTTTCAGAAATAGATAAATTAATTTCCTTTTTTATAGTCTTTTAAAAAATTTTCTAATCCTATGTCTGTAAGTGGATGTTTTAAAAGCCCAAGTATTGATTTCAAAGGAGCTGTGATAACATCTGCACCAATCTTTGAACAATCAATAATATGCATTGTATGCCTAATAGATGCTGCAAGAATTTTTGTTGAGAAACCATAATTATCATATATCTTTCTAATTTCGGAAATTAGACCTAGACCATCTGTTGAGATATCATCTAGCCTTCCAATAAATGGAGAAACATAATTTGCTCCAGCCTTCGCTGCCAAAAGGGCTTGACCAGTAGAAAAAACCAAAGTAACATTAGTCCTTATCCTATTATCACTAAAATATCTTGTAGCTTTTATTCCTTCTTTTATCATTGGAACCTTTACAACAATTTGTTTATGCAGAGAAGATAGTTCTTTACCTTCATTAACTATGCCTTCATAATTAGTTGCAATTACCTCAGCTGAGACATCTCCATCAACAATATCACAAATCTTCTTGTAATGATCTAATATATTCTTCTTACCAATTATACCTTCTTTAGCCATAAGTGATGGATTTGTTGTTACACCATCAAGTATTCCAAGATCTTGAGCCTCTTTTATTTGATCTAAATTTGCTGTATCAATAAAAAACTTCATTAAGATTATTTTAGTTAAGTCTCAAATTTACAATATTTAAAAGATTTATCTTAATGAAGTTATTAACATGGATTTATAGATTATCTAAAATCTAAGGAATTCGATATTTTCCATTTGGAAGATTAGTTGGAAATTTATATTCTGGATTAGTTAATAACTCATAAGTAGCAATGTCAGTATTTTCCACTTTATCTTTTGTGTTAAGTCTCCATTCGTTTTTTATTTCATCAAGTCTACCAGGATATTCTTGTGCTCCAAGTATAGAAGTAATGGTCCAATACATGTATTCTGTTATTTGGCAAGCATAATCACAGGTACTATCGTAATAAAAATACCATGCACTGCTAGGATATTCATCCGGAACATTTTTAAAATACCCACCTCTTGCTATATCCATTGCATTAGCAATTTTTGAATCTTTCCTTTCGGAAAATTTATCCGGATAAGCTTCAGCATAACCATGTTGTGTTATTATATGTAAAATCTCTTCAAGTGTTGCATCGAATCTTGGAGATCCATTAATTAAAGCTATCTCCTCATTGTAAAGATCTTGAAAATGATGATAATTGGCTGGAGGATTTCTTGCTGCATCATCAAAATCTAACCCTTCCTCTATCACTAGAAGCCAAACTTTTTTATCAATTAGTTTGTCCAAAACTTTTTGATTGTCAACTAATCCATCCTCATCATTATCTAAATATTCTGCCATAATCGATGCTGCATGAAGTAATTTTTCATTTTTTACACCTTCAGTTGCATATATTTTGATTCCAAATACTTCAGTTGTTTTACAGAAATATTTAAAGTAGTTACTTTCAAATTTACTCACTCCAGTAATTTTGATGTATTCAGTTCCATATTCTAAATCCAAACAATTTTCATAATTGTCTTGACAAGAGAGTATGGTAAAAAGAAATAAAATATTTAGTTTTTTCATTTAATTAAATAATCTTTTTGTTTTTTGATATTTTATTTTAGTATTATAATATTGAGATGATTGTTTTTCATTTTCAAGTCTAGACTTATCAAAAAATGAAGGAATTTTTTTATTATTCAAAATAATATTTGTTACTAATTCTCCTATTCCGGGTCCCATTTTAAATCCATGTCCTGAGCTACCAGAAAGTACAATAATTTTTTTAAAGCTATTATGTTTATTAATGATAAAGTTTCCATCTAGACTATTTTCATACTGACAAACTCTTGTTTCACTAATTGGTAATCCTGATAATCCTGGAAATCTTTTATAACAATATTCTTTAACTCTTTTAACTAGTTCAGGAATTGGAATACGATCTGATTTATCAGGATCAAATAAAGTAGTTCTTTCATCGTATGCTATTTTAAATCCTTTATTTAAATGAAAAGGAATTCCATAGTAAGAAGGATTATTAGCATTAAGATCTAGCCAACAAGGCATGTGATTTAAATTGTATTTTTCAGCATTATTATTTGGAACAGAAAAATAATATACTTCTTGACGAGATATATAAGTTATTTTGTCTAAAAAATTTGGTAAAAGTTTTCTATTCCAAGGTCCGCATGCAATAATGTAATAATCAGCATCAATATTTTTTCCATTATGTGTAATTGCATTATTTGTACCTAGTTTATTTTCATTAATTTTTACTTCTCCAATTGTAATTTTTCCTCCATTTTTTTGATATTCTCTTACAACATTTTTACAACATCGACTTGCCATAAGAGTTCCTGCTTTTTTTTCAAAAAAAACTTGATTTATGTCTTCGAAATTAATGTTAGGATAAATGTTTTTTGCTTTTTCTATGCTTATTTCTTCTAGTGTATAACCACAATTTTTAATGTGTTTCGAGGAATTTGTTACATAACTGCTATCATTTTGACTAACTAACCATAACATTCCATTTTCATTATATAATTCTCTTTCACTTTTATTTGATAGTTCTTCCCAAAATGCAAATGATTTATTTGTTAGTTCGGTATATATTTTATCATTTCCATAAGTCAATCTGATAATTCTTGAAGCACCACCAGATCCTGATCTTGCATTTCCTGGACCCCACATATCATATAATTCAACGTCTGCACCTTCTTTTTTTAAATGATATGCTGAACAAGCACCCCATATTCCAGCACCAATAACAGCAACTTTCATATTTTTATCCTTATTTTAAACGTTAATATAAATATAGATTTATTATTTTTAGAATAAATTATATTATGATTAAACAATCATTTGTAGGTATTTTTCTTTTTTTTATTCTCAATTTTATTGCAATATTTCTTTATCCTGGAGGGACTATTATTGATTCAACTACTGAGGGATATCTATTTTTTTATAATTTTTTCAGCAACCTAGGCGAATGGACAGCTCAAAATGGTATGGATAATTTTTATTCAGCATTATTATTTAATTTATCAATGCTTATTTTGGCGTTATCTTATACCTTATTTTATATGTCATATTATAAATTTTTTTTAGATGAGAAACGAAGTAAAATTTTTATAAAAATATCAATTATTTTTGTAATGGTTTCTATGACATGTTTTGTTTTAGTGTCAATGTTTTCTGCAGAAAATGCTACATTTCAATTGCATGTATTTTTTGTAAAAATTGCATTTAGATCTTTAATGCTATATTCTATTTTTCAAAGTTTAGCTATAGTTTATAATCCTAAATCATCAAATACAATGATTTTTTCAAATTTATTGTTTACAATTATTCTTTTCTTTTTTATTCTTATTATGGAATTTGGACCAAATCCTTTTAAGGATAACCAATCACTTTTTATTCAAGTAATTTCTCAAAAAATCATTGTTTTTAGTATTTTAATTTACTTCTATATTCAAGCAAGAGAAATATTAAAAATAACAGAATGAGAATAGTTTTTTTTTTAATTTTTCTGCTTTCATGTTCCAAAATAAGAGATTTTAGTGATAATGACTGGGCATATTATAGAGGTGATAATTCAGTATCTCATTATAAACCATTTGATCAAATTAATGTATCTAATGTTCATAAATTACAAAAAGTTTGGGAATTTAAATCAGATGATCACGATAAAAACAATAGATCTCAAATTCAATGTAATCCTTTGATTGTTGATGGTATTGTTTACGGAACTACTCCAACAATGAAATTATTTGCTTTAGATGGTTCTTCGGGTAATAAACAATGGATTTTTGATCCTTATAATGGAAGTTATAAAAATCATGGTACTGGTGTAAATAGAGGTTTAAATATTTATAGAGATCAAAATGAGGATAGAATTTTATATGCTACTTTTTCTAAGTTGTATGCTATTAATGCAAAAGATGGAAAATTAATTCAATCATTTGGAAAACAAGGATCAGTAGATCTAAAAAAAGGATTAGGAAAAAATGTAGATAATATGCTTTTATCTGCAAATACTCCTGGAGTAATCTTTAAAGATAAATTAATTTTAGGTCATAGGACATCTGAATCTATAGGTGCAGTTCCTGGACATATAAGAGCTTTTAATGTGTATTCAGGAAAAATTGAATGGACATTTCATACAATTCCATATCCAGGTGAATTTGGATATGATACATGGCCTCAGGATGCTTATTTAAAATCTGGAGGAGCAAATGCATGGTCAGGATTTAGTTTAGACTTAAAAAATGAAATTGTATATATCCCAACGGGATCTGCAGCATTTGATTATTATGGTGGAGACAGAGAAGGTTCTAACTTATTTGCAAATAGTATTATTGCTTTAAATCCTAATGATGGTTCAAGACTATGGCACTATCAAGTAACACATCATGATATTTGGGATAGAGATTTGCCTGCTGCTCCAAATCTTATAGATATACAAATAAAAGAAAAAAAAGTTAAAGCTTTAGCTCAAATTACGAAATCTGGATACCTATTTGTTTTGGATAGAATTTCAGGGAAACCCATATATCCTATAAAAGAAAAAAATGTTCCATTATCAAAATTAGAAGGAGAAAAAGCATGGCCAACTCAGCCAGTTCCAACTGTATTTCCTTCTTTTTCAAGAAATAAATTAACTGAATTAGACTTTCCACTACGAAGTAAAAAAGCTTATGAATTTTCTAAAAAATTGTGGAAAAATAGAGTTTATGGAGAGTTTGAGCCATTAACAACTAAAGGTAATATTTTGTTTCCAGGCCTTGATGGAGGTGGAGAATGGGGTGGTGCAGCATTTAATCCAAAGACAAATATTTTATATATAAATTCAAATGAAATGCCTTGGGATTTAAGTATGGAAAAAATAGAAGGGACTGCACTTGGTGAAACAATTTATAAAACTGCATGCTTATCGTGTCATGGAAATGATTTAGAAGGAAATAAAGGGGTTTATTCAAACATACCTTCAATCTCTAATATTTCAAATAAGATTTCAAAAAAGGATTTAAAATCTATTTTAATAAATGGTAAGGGTATTATGCCATCTTTTAATAGTTTAGATGATATTGAAATTGAATCAATAATTGATTTTTTAATTAAAGAAAATAAGGATACTTTAAGTAACAATAAATCTAGTTGGCCTTATCCTTATTCCTTTGGTGGTTTTAAAAAAATGTATGCAGAAGATGGCTTTCCAGCTATAAAACCTCCTTGGGGACAATTAACAGCAATAAATATGAATAAGGCAAATATTGAATGGCAAATCCCTTTAGGAAATCATGAAGAATTGTTTATTGATGGTTTTAATACAACTGGAACTGAAAATTACGGTGGTCCAATTGTAACTGGTGGTGGGATAATAATAATTGCTGCAACTATGGATGAAAAAATTAGAATATTTGATCAAAAATCAGGAGAGTTATTATGGGAAGACTTATTACCAGCGGCTGGTTATGCAACCCCATCTACCTATATGATTGATGGAAAACAATATATAGTTATTGCATGTGGGGGTGGAAAGTTGGATACTAAATCAGGTTCCTCATACGTTGCTTACTCTATTGAGTGATTTTTTTGATTATCTTTTTTAATTCATCAGTGGAAAACTTATCATCAGAGTATGATGACGTATGAATTTCATTAATATTTTTGTGTTTTAAAAATAAATTGATATTACTTGATCTTATACCTGATCCTGGCATAATTGATATTCTATTTTTGCTTCTTTCAGCTAATTGAATAATCAGTTTAATACCTTCTTCTGCATTTTCTTTTTGTCCACTTGTTAAAATTCTATCAAATTTTAAATCAATTATTGATTCCAAGGCATCAAATGGTTTCGATGTTTTATCAAATGCTCTATGAAATGTTGTCGACATATTTCCACATAAAGTTTTCAATTTTTTACACATTTCAATATTGACTTTATTTTTCTTATCGAGTATTCCAAAAACTACTCCGTGACAACCAATATCTTTACAAAATTTTATTGATTCAATCATTTGTTTAAATTCAGCTTTATTATATAAAAAATTACCACCTCTTGGGCGAATAATTGGATGTATTGGTATGTTTAGTTTTAATGATTTTATAATTGAATTTTTTGAAGGAGTTAATCCACCCTTTTCTTTGTTTGTACACAATTCAATTCTATTGATATCAAATTTTGATATATCTGTGCAATTTTTGATATTGAATGCACATATTTCTAAATTATAATTCAATCTTATTATTCTTTGTAATCTGTATAGAATATTCTTAATATGAAGCTGTTTTTATCTATTGTAGCTTGATTGAATGAACTTACGACGTCTGGAAAAACTACAAGTTTTTTAGGGTTTATATTTCCTTGAATTATTTCTTGAAAGAAAATAGTTGATGAACCAAGATATGATTTTGTAAATAAACTATCATACACGTATTCAGCATTTTCAACGTTTTCACCATAGTATGCATTATCTTTTAAGATTGCATTATTTGTAGGATTAGAATAGATTTCAGTAGAATTAATACCGTTATTGGAATTAGAAAAATAATAAATTGCTTTGTCTGGTGGTTTTATATAATTTAAATTATTATCCTCAATAGGACCTATAGTTAACTGTACTTTGTTTAAAACTATACTTCCAGCAGTATCTATAAATGAATAAAAATTGTTTAAATTAATGATAGGATATATCCCGGTTCCAGATTGCCAATAAATTTTATCATCACCAATATTAAATATTTCATTTTTTTCTAAAGAATTTATATTAGAAAGTACTGAATTTTCTCTATTGGTTTCAAAATAACTATAATGTGTTATTAAAGGAGAATCAAATCTAAAAATATATTTTAAAGAATCTTTTACAGGAGAATCACCTATTTCATATGGATTTTTATAGTATAAAACTACTTTACTTAATTCATCTAATAAGTCAAATCCAACAATTATAGAGTTATTGTCTCCAGGAATTAATGCCCAACCTCTTATTTGATTAATTAGCTCTTGTTCAGAAGCTCCTTCTGCTATTCTATTTAATAGAAATTTAGCGTAGCTTTCTTTAATTGATATTGAAATTCTAGCTGTATCTACATTAGGTCTACCGACAAATCTAGTTAAGCCTAGCAAGCCTTTATTCGTAGGACTAATTTCAGTAAGTCTTTTAGATAAATATAGTCCAGTTGAAAAAATTGTATCTG